>ERZ1027089.1134-NODE-1134-length-10761-cov-5.038109_pt1 | contig 10761 bp, 10 predicted proteins | sample MGYA00519412_ERZ1027089 | MGnify/ENA primary metagenome ERZ1027089 (study PRJEB26926, sample SAMN06164433) | human gut metagenome | biome: ENVO:00009003; feature: ENVO:2100002; material: ENVO:00002003 | host: Homo sapiens | place: USA | collected 2012 ... | reverse complement strand
TGTATAAGAGACAGGTACAATATGGGAAAAAGAAAGGATCGGCAGATTACAAATTACTATGAAAAAATTCGTCAGGGAAAGCAGGAAAAGCTGTTCCACGAAGTGATTTTCCAGATTGGAAATCGAGAAGATATGGCTGTGGGAACGACAGAAGGAGACCTGGCGGTAAAAGTACTGGATGAGTATGTAAAGAATTTTCAGCAACGAAATCCAACGCTTCATGTATTTAGCTGTTATCTGCACCAGGATGAAGCTACACCACATCTGCACATTGATTTTGTCCCTTATGTAACTGGCTGGAAAGGGAAAGGAATGGATACCAGGGTTTCACTGAAGCAGGCATTAAAAAGTTTGGGATTTCAAGGCGGGAACAAACACGATACAGAGTTGAATCAGTGGATCAACCATGAAAAAGAATTGCTTGCAGAGATTGCACGACAGCATGGAATTGAATGGGAGCAGAAAGGAACACATGAGGAACATCTGGATGTTTATAATTTTAAGAAGAAAGAACGTAGAAAGGAAGTACAGGCACTGGAACAGGAGAAAGAATATCTCACTGCTGAGAATGAAGGACTAACTGCACAGATTGCGGAAGTAAGAGCAGATATCCAGCTTTTAAAAGATGATAAGGAGCAGGCCGTTCAAGATAAAGAGGCAGCTGAGAAACGTGCGGAAAAAGCTGAGAAAGATCTGCACAGTCTGGAAGAACGCAGAGAACGGTTACAGCCTGTTATGGATAATGTCAGTAAGGAAATAAAGGAATATGGGACAGTGAAAACCTTACTTCCGGAAGCAGGGACATTAGAACGTGCAACAACTTACCGGGATAAAAAGATAAAACCACTGTTTACCCAGATGAAAAATAAAATTGCGGCAATGGCAGCCCTGGTCAAAGAACTTACCAAAGAAGTAGAAAAATGGAAACAAAAATATCAGGAAACAAAGCAGGCATATAACCGAATGCAGAGAAAGTTAGATACAATGCGTGAAGAAAAAGAGCAGTTATCTGAGGAAAAGCAACAATTGCAGGGCGTTTCCGACAGATATGACCGGGTAGTGCGTGTTCTTGGAGAAAATGTTGTAGAGGATGCGGTACAGCAAGATATACAAGAGCAGAAAGCATTAGAAGAAAAACGGCAAGTGGAGCAAATGCCCAAAGGAAGTATTCACGAAAGATTGGCTTGGGGTGCCAGAAAAAGTGAGATGGAGAACCAGCAACGTAAGAAAAATAAAACAAAGAACAGAGGAATGGAGAGATGAGACGATGAAAAAGCATATTTATGAAGAAAGTAATAGATTGAGCTACACAATGCATGGAGATTATTATCTGCCGGATCTGGTAGTGAATGAGGAAGAACCGACATATGGTAAATACGGAATGTTGCGAAAACAGTTTCTGAAAGTGCATAGACCGGCACGATATCAGTATTTATTGATGACGGGGGAGTTGACGGCACACTTGAATCGAGTTGATCAGGAAGCCAGAGAACAGGTGAAAATTATGCTGAAGCAGATGACGGAAAAACAGGGTGTGACGGAACAAATGAAAATGCAGGATCAGATGAAATGGGTTGGTTTAATGAATGGCATCAAAGCCTGTGCAGAAGAAATTGTGTTGAAAGAGAGGGTATATATGTGAGTAGAAAGGGTGATCGAAAGGCTGCTCTTTACAAAGATGAAAATAAAAATTGCTGAAAAGGCATGAGTGTTGTAGTGTAAAACTCTTTTGACATTGTGTTTTCCGTTAAGTAAAATATCTTTGATAGACAGATAATGAAAAAATGATTATTCTTGGCTCAGATCAAGAGAACAAATTACTTGCGAAGGGAGGAAATTATATGGAGCTGAGTATACAGATAAAAAAATACCGAACAGAGCTTCATCTATCACAGGAGGAATTGGCAGAAAAGGTATATGTAACAAGACAGACAATTTCTAATTGGGAAAACGAAAAGAGTTATCCTGATATTCATAGTTTGTTACTTCTTAGTTCATTGTTTAATGTATCTCTCGATCAATTAATTAAAGGAGATATAGAGAAAATGAAAGAAATTATTAGCGAGCAAGAAATTAAAAAGTTTAATTATTATGGTTCCATCTATACAGTTCATTTGGCCGTGTTGATTATATCGGCAGTACCTTTGTTTATGTGGCTCGGAAGGTATGCGTATATTCCGTTTGGGATTTTATTTATTACAGAGTACTGGGCGTTAAAGGTTGAAAAACTAAAAAAGAAAAATGATATACAAACCTATAAGGAAATTGTTGCATTTACGGAGGGAAAAAAATTGGATGAACTTCATAAGGCAGTTGAAGTGGGAAAACGTCCTTATCAAAATATATTAAAGGTTATTATCAGTGCTGGTGTTACAGCGATGATTTGCTTCTTAATTGGAGTACTGATGCACTTATTCTTGAATTAATTAAATTTAAGGATATTTTGATTTGTAGAACTATAAAATAGAGCATTTTTCTCGCAGATTTTAACCGGTAGTTAAGAAATCGAAGCCATAATTAAACGAAGGCTCAATTGTAAACACATATTAGAAATACTATAATGAGAATATAAACAGGAGGTAGGAACAATGCAAATTGGTGAGAAGATAAAAAACTATCGGAAAACTGCGGGATTAACACAAGAACAGGTGGCGGATTATTTGGACGTTTCTACTCCTGCGGTAAATAAATGGGAAAAAGGAAATACATATCCAGATATATCATTACTTCCGGCAATTGCTCGATTATTAAAAATTGATATGAATGAACTATTTTCATTTCGTGAAGAATTGACAGAAAAAGAGATTGGACAATTTGTGAATGAGCTTTCGGAAGTTTCATTGGATAGCTTTATAAAAGCTTTTGAGATGGGAAAAAATAAAATAAAGGAATATCCTCATTGTGATTCGTTGATTTATTCAATTGCTACTGTTTTAAATGCGGTGTTAACTTTATCCGATGTTGATGATGAGAAAAAGTTGGAATGCAATAATGTGATTGTTGAATGGCTGGAACGAACTGCTGAAAGTCTGAATGAAAAGGTAAGGCTTTCCAGTATTTTTATGCTTGCGGCGAAATATATACAAATGGAAAAATATAAAGAAGCAAATATCTTTTTGGATAAAATTCCAGATACTGTGATAGATGCCACAATTATGAAAACGAATGTACTAGCACACCAGGAAGGGACAGATATTGCAGCGTTCTTTTTAGAGGGAAAATTGATGCAGACAGTTACGAATATACAAAACTATCTGTATAAGTTGATAGAAATGGAAGAAGAAACCGGAAATCATTGTAAAGCAGAGGAGATTGCCGAAATAACAGAACATATGGTGTCGTTATTTGGTCTGTGGGATTACGGTAAAGTAGTACCATATTTATTGATTGCCGTGTATCGAAAGGATGTAGAAAAATGTATTCAGTTGATAAAAGAAGTGCTGATGGAGTCACAGAAGCCATGGAAGATGGTGGAATCACCTTTATATTACAGATATGCGGATACAGTGCAGGGAAAGTCTTTTTCAGGTGTTGGAAATAATTTTGTTCGTGCATTAGCTACAGAAATTGAAAATAAAAAAGAGTATGAATTTTTGAAAGGAAATAAAGAATTAGAGGCGATTTTTTCTCAATATTTGAAATAGATTGCGATAAAAGTATATAGAAATGATAAAATAAAAGCTGTAAAAATCTACGTTGAATTTTACAGCTTTTTGTGTATAATAGAAGTAGCAGAAACAATTTAAAATCAAAGGAAGGAGCTGAAAGAATATGGCAAATATTTTACCAGTATCTGATTTGAGAAATTATAATGAAGTCCTGAAAAACTGTCATAAAGGAGAACCGGTATATCTGACTAAGAATGGCAGAGGACGTTTCGTTGTCATGGATATTGAAGATTATGAGCGTGACCGTGCAGAGAAAAAGCTTCTCTTGAAGCTGCAGGAAGCTGAAGAAGCAGTGAAAGATGGCGAAGGTTGGCTGGATCTGGACGAACTGAAAGCACTTGTGGGGGAATAAGATGTTAAAATTGCGGATCAATCCGATTGTTGCAAAGGATTTGAAAAACATCCGAGATTATATTGCTGAAGATAACGAAGAATATGCAGCAAAGACCATAAAGGAAATTTACGGTAAATTTGAAAACCTTCAGATGTTTCCTGGAATGGGGTCGGATCTCTCCAAACGGGTCAGCTTTCGGACAGATTATAAATATGCGATATGGGAAGATTATGTTATTATCTACAAGGTCGGTAACGAATATGTAGAGATTTATCGTGTAGTTAACCGATATCAGGATATTACGAGAATCTTTGATTGATAACAGATATTTGATAACAAATTGATAACACCGTTCAGTACAGTCTATGGACATAGGACAGTGGAACACATAAGAAACCAAATAGAACCACAATACCAATACAAAAATGTATAGTAACAAGGATTTATTTGCGAGATATGATAATTGGATGCGGCATACTATAAGGGGAGGTGTTAAATATAGCAACTTCGAGTATTAAAAAGAACTTTTTGGTTTCTGGAGAAAAACAGGCAGAATTGTTTGCGGATGCGATTGAAAGTTCCTATATGGAATCTCTCTGCAGAAAGACGGAAAATGAGTTGAGAATTACCCATCTGCGCGGAGCAGAAGACATCAGAAAGTTTATGGCGAAGAGAAAAGAGGTAAATGCTTAACGAGGTTACAGTGTTAAACATTCGTGAGTATTTGGCTGCAACAGAAAATGGAAGATTTGGAGAGGAGGAATTGAAAGAACTTCTCTCCGAATTTTCCTGCAGTAAAAGAAACGAATCACAGAGCGAAGAAATCGCAAAAACTGATTCAATTGCTAAAAGTTCTGTAACAGAAACTCCCGGCAAAGCCCCTAAAAAAGGCTCTGCCGGGAGTTTTTTACGTCCGATCCCAGGCGACAAAAGTGCCGCGACATATTCTTTTTTACAGAAGCGCTTACGCGTCCTTTCCCTGCCCCTGGGGTGCATTGCGCAGGGTATCCTTCTGCATCCATTTTCCACGCTTATAATAGAGGATAAACAAGATCGATGTAATAGTCCAGGTCAGTGGATAGGAAAATGCCACTGTTGCGACCTCGTGTCTGAGGGGAACGGCAATCGTGATCCAGAGGATCCTCAGGACACAGACTCCAAAGCAGGTCAGCAGCATCGGGAAAAAGGAATCCCCGCAACCGCGGCAGGTACCGGAAAGGATTTCGATGCAGATGTAAGTAATGTAGGCGGGAGAAACGACACGCATCATGCCGATGCAGATGTTGATGACATTGGTATCGCGTGTGAATAAAAGCAGGATCGTTCCGCCGAAATTCAAAACGATAAAGCTGAGGAAAAGGCTGGTCACGGCAGCAAGACCGAGACAGATGCGGACACTTTTTTTGATACGGTCGTATTTTCCGGCACCGAAATTCTGCCCGGCGAAGGTCGTGATGGAAACGCCGTAAGCACCCATAATCATCCAGAAAATACTGTCCACTTTTCCATAAGCGGTCCAGGCTGCGATTGTATCGGTTCCGAAGGAGTTGATGGAAGACTGGATCAACAGGTTGGAAATCGAATACATTGCGGACTGCAGACCGGCAGGCAGACCGATTTTGATGATATCAAATAAAAGATCGCGGTGAAACCGGATTTTGGAAACGATCAGGCGATAGGAATCCTGTGTGCGCAGCAGGGCGATCAGGGTCAGGATCGCGGAGAAAAACTGGGACACAATCGTCGCAATCGCAGCTCCGGTAACGCCCATGCCGAGCACGGCGACAAATAAAAGGTCGAGCACAATGTTGACCAGACAGGAAGCGATCAGAAAATAGAGCGGCCGTTTGGAATCGCCGACAGCGCGCAGGATACCGGATCCCATGTTGTAGATCATGGACGGAATCGTGCCGAGATAATAAATTTTCATATAAGTCAGGGAAAGGGAAAGGATGTCGTCCGGCGTTCCCATCGCGGTCAGGGCAAAGCGTGCGGAAACAAGACCGATCAGCATAATCACAACGCCGCCTGCAATCGCCAGAGCAATAGCGGTATGGACGGAATCACTGACCCTGCGCCGGTTGTCTGCGCCGTAATACTGGGAAATAATAACGGTTGCACCGGAAGAAAGACCGACGAAAAACCCGACGAGCAGGTTGATAATCGTGGAAGCAGAGCCCCCAACAGAGGCAAGCGCTTCCTTACCGACAAAGTTGCCGACGATGATCGCATCCGCAGTGTTATAGAGCTGCTGAAAAAATGTTCCAAATAAAATAGGGAAAAAGAAAATCAGAAGCTGCTTCCAGATGACTCCTTCAGTGATCTGATTTGTTGTGTTTTGTGCTGCCTGCTTACTCATAAAGTAAAAAAATCCTCCGTTTTTAAATACTACACAAGGTCAGTATAGACTTGTCTGCAAAGAAACACAAGACACTATGTAAAACATCGAAAAAATGCTATACTTAGTGTACAGTTCACGAAGGGAGCGCCGCTTTATGAGCAAAAATAGAAATCGAACCAGACGGATTTACGGAATCATTCTGACATCGTTTATTATCATATGGATAGGAAGCGTTTCTCTCCAGATGCTGAGCAATCGGCATAATGCCTGGATCGCCAGCGAGATGATCCTGCAGCAGCTGGAGGACGTGATCGAAGAAAATAAAGAAAGCTATCAGACGCTTCTGGAAACCCTGAAGGAAGAGTATACGCTGCGAGCAGAGACAGTGGCAAATCTCCTTGAAATGGAAGGAAGACTATATCAGACCACAGAGGAGTACCGCAAGATCGCAAAACAGCTGCGTGTGGACGAAATTCACATTATCAATACGGGCGGATGTATTGTGGCAGGAACAAATCCGGAGTATTTTGGCTACAGCTTTTCTTCCGGCGAACAAATGGGATATTTTAAGCCCATGCTGACAGATAAAACGCTTTCCATGTGTCAGGATATGGTGCCGAATACTGCAGAAGGCAAAATGATGATGTATGCCATCGTCTGGAATTCTTCCGGCACGGCCATGATCCAGATTGGCATTACCCCCAGCCGACTGCTTGCAAAAATGAACAGTGCCAGCGTGGAAAATCTGGTTCGGCAGATGCCGATCACCTCCGGAATGAATATTTTTCTGCTAAATGCCACCACAGGAAAAATGCTTGCAACCACGCGGCAGGATGTATTGCTCTATGAGCTGCAGGATTCCGACCGGCTGGAAGAAGGAAACCTGCAGGAAGGAAAGCGGTATCGGACCAGTGTGAAAATCAGTGACAGACAGCAGTATCTGGTCTATGAAAAATATGGGGAATATAATCTTGCAGTTTCCTACGACATTTTAGAGGCGAACCAAAATCTGATCTATGTTGCAGCAACCATGTTTCTGGTATTGGTGCTTTCTTTTTTGATCATTTTTTATATTACGGAGCGCTCGATCGCTGCGATTGATAAAAATGAAGAGGAGTTAAAGCAGGCGAAGGAGGCGGCAGAGCGTGCAAATGCAGCAAAAACCGGATTTTTGTCCCGAATGTCACATGATATCCGGACACCGTTAAACGGCATTATCGGAATGATCGAAATCAGCGACCGCCACAGGGAGGACAGAGCGCTGGTGGATGCAAACCGTGCGAAGGAAAAGGTTGCGGCAAAGCATCTGCTGGAGCTGATTAACGATGTACTGGAATTTAACAAGCTGGATGAAGAAAACCTTCAGCTTACGAAAGAGCCGTTTTGCTTAAAAGAGCTCTGGCAGGAAATTATCACGATCGTGGAACCCCGGGCAGCAGATAAGGGAGTTCTTTTAAAATATGAAGAACAGACAGAAGGTACAGCAGTCGGCTGTGTGCTTGGAAGCTCTCTGCATGTCAGACAGATCTTTATCAATATTTTGGGAAATGCGATCAAATATACGGATGCCGGAGGATATGTCCTGTGTCAGGTGACTATAAAGGCTATCGAGGAAAACCGGATATCCTGTCAGACAGTGATTTCGGATAACGGGATCGGCATGAGCACAGCATTTCTTCCCCATCTGTTTGAACCCTTTTCCCGGGAAAATACCGATAAAAAAAGTGTAACCCAGGGAACCGGACTGGGAATGTCCATCGTCAAGCATCTGATCGACAAGATGGACGGAACCGTTACGGTGGAGAGCAAAAAAGGAGTTGGAACTATATTTACGGTCACGCTCCTGTTTGAAGGGCTCAAGGAACAGGAATGTAAGAAAATCGAAGAAGAGGATCAGAACGTGGATCTTTCCGGAATGCGTGTGCTTCTTGCAGAGGACAATGAGCTGAATATGGAGATTGCGGAAACCTTTCTGACAGATGCAGGTGTACAGATCACAAAGGCATACAATGGAAAAGAAGAGGTGGAGCGCTATCTGGAGCAGCCGGCAGGTACCTTTGATGCGATCCTGACCGATCTGATGATGCCGATCATGGACGGCTGCGAGGCGGCACGGGCGATCCGCAGCAGCGGCCGTGCAGATGCCGAAAGTATCCCCATCATTGCTTTGACGGCCAACGCCTTTTGGGAGGATGCAGAACGGGTGAAGCGGGAAGGAATGAATGAGCATCTGCCCAAACCGCTGGACGTTGGGAAAATGCTTTCCGTATTGGCAAAATACAGGAAATAGGGGCTGTGACGGAAGCATTTTTGGAAAGCTTTCCGGCTTGTCAAATACCCGGTTCTGACATACAATACTGATATGCGGCAGGAAATGGGGCCTTTTCAAACATGGAAAAGGAGATAGTGTGAAAAATAAGCGTGATCGCTTATTTTGCACACAGCTCTTTGTGCCGCAGGCGTCACAAAGTAGCCAGGATCGCAGCGCAGAACTGGAAGTTCTGTTCGCGGTTCCTTCGGCGCAAAGCGCCTGCGGAATGGAGGATAAAATGCCGATATTTCAAACAGTTGCTGCGGCATGCCGCGCCGCAGGAGAAAAGTTGAGATCCTGGAAACAGAAAAAAAGAACAAACCGGCTTTGGAGAGTGGTTTTATGGGGAATTCTGTGGGCAATGCTATGTCCGACGCTAGGGGCCTGTGGGGCACAGCGGGAAGAGCTCTTTTTGTCGGAAAAGGAAAGCATAGCCTATGGGGATGGAAACCGCAAAGTAGAATCAAAGGTCGAAGACACGGACCAAAACCGCGAGGCTGAACCAAATGCCGGGAATACAGACCAAAACCGCGAGGCTGAGTCAAATGCCGGGGACACGGATCAAAACCGCAAGGCTGAGCCAAGCGCCGGAAGCACAGACCGGACAGAGCTCTCCGATGCCTCCTCAGAGGAAGCAAAAACCCTTGTGGTGCACATCTGCGGAGCAGTATCCGCTCCGGGGGTCTATGAGCTTCCGGCAGGCAGCAGGATTATAGACGCCGTGGAGGCAGGAGGCGGTTTTTTGCCGGAAGCGGATGAAGCATGCTGCAACCTGGCGGAAGAAATCGTGGACGGTTGTCAGATTTATATCATGACAAAATCGGAAAGCTGCGCCGACGGACAGACAGAAAAGAAAGCCGGAATCCAGACTTCGCCGGACAGCGATATGCAAACGACAGACAGAAATGTGCGAAGCAACAGCGCTCCGGCCTTGGAGAACGGTCTGGTCAACCTCAACACAGCGGATGTTGCTGCACTCATGACGTTGCCTGGAATCGGGGAAAGCCGGGCAAAGGCGATCATAAGCTATCGGGAGCAGCATGGAGCGTTTGCAAAGATTGAGGATATCATGAAAATCAGCGGAATCAAGCAGGCTGCATTTTCAAAAATCAAAGACAAAATTACAGTTTAATCATAGACAGAAAGAATCCGGACAAACAGCGAGAAACGGATTGTCCGGTCGGGAAAAGGGAGAAACATGGCAAAGAAAGTTTTGGTTGTGGACGATGAAAAGCTGATTGTAAAAGGAATCCGGTTCAGTCTGGAGCAGGACGGAATGGAAGTGACCTGCGCATATGACGGAGAAGAGGCACTGCTGTGTGCGAAAGAGCAGAAATTTGATATGATTCTGCTCGACATTATGCTGCCAAAACTGAGCGGAACCGAAGTATGCCAGCAGATTCGGGAGTTTTCGGATGTTCCGATCGTAATGCTCACAGCCAAAAACGACGACATGGACAAAATCATGGGACTGGAATACGGCGCAGATGACTATATCACCAAGCCCTTTAACATCCTTGAGGTAAAGGCGCGCATCAAGGCGATCATGCGCCGTACCTCTGCGAGAGGACAGATCGCAAAGCCGGAAAGCATTCTGGAAAGCGGAGATATGCGCGTGGACTGCGAAAGCCGCCGCGTCAGCATTTCCGGCAGAGAGGTCAATCTCACTGCAAAAGAATTCGACCTGCTGGAGCTTTTGATCCGCAATTCGAATAAAGTCTACAGCCGCGAAAAACTTCTGAACCTCGTCTGGGGCGCAGACTATCCCGGGGATGTCCGTACCGTAGACGTCCACATCCGCCGCCTCCGCGAAAAAATTGAAACCAACCCCAGCGAACCCCGCTATGTCCACACCAAATGGGGAGTTGGGTACTTCTTCCGCGTATAAGCAGAACCGGACCAGACGATGAAAAGCGGCAAAATCTCTGCTTGCAGAAGATTTTGCCGGTTGTCAGCGGATGACCCGGTGAGCAACGCGAACCGGGCTTTTGCGAAGCAAAAGGTCCGGTTTCCCGTCGGCAACGTTCCGGACGCCAGCTTGCAGAAAAGTTCGCCGGTTTTCAGACGGTAACCCGGTGAGCAACGCGAACCGGTTTCCAGATAATCC
>ERZ1027089.1127-NODE-1127-length-10805-cov-6.716000_pt1 | contig 10805 bp, 8 predicted proteins | sample MGYA00519412_ERZ1027089 | MGnify/ENA primary metagenome ERZ1027089 (study PRJEB26926, sample SAMN06164433) | human gut metagenome | biome: ENVO:00009003; feature: ENVO:2100002; material: ENVO:00002003 | host: Homo sapiens | place: USA | collected 2012 ... | reverse complement strand
ATCTACACCTATTAAGTCGTCGGCAGCGTCAGATGTGTATAAGAGACAGCTTGAGTACTACTCCACGTTATGTTTTTGTCGGATATTCCGGACTATGCAGGGGCCTTGTCCTGCCTTGGGAGGCAGCCCCGGTCCAGAATAAACCTTATATAGTATAGCAAAAAAGCCTGTTGGCGTCAACACTTTTTCGCGTTCCAAGCTCCGGGTCTGCTGTGCGGCAGACCCGGAGCTTTTTGCACTTTTGAGCGGAACATGGAAAAATTTGCGAAAAGGGACTGGTATTTTTGCGGGTTTTGAGTATAATAGAGGAGATATAGAGGATATAGTTCAAATTTGAAGTAAAAAGGAGAATCACATCCATGGCACAGTCAAAACAGGACATGGGCAGTGGGAACGTCCGCAGCCTGATGCTGCAGCTCATGATCCCTGCGGTGGTAGCGCAGGTCGTGAACCTGTTGTACAACATCGTGGACCGAATTTACATCGGCCACATCGCGGGCATCGGTGCGGCAGCGCTGACCGGCGTGGGCCTGTTCACTCCCATCTTGATGCTGTTGAATGCATTCGCCATGCTGGTGGGCGCAGGCGGTGCGCCCCGCACCGCCATTGCTCTGGGGCAGGGCGACAAGAAACAGGCAGAAAAGATCATCTCCAACAGCTTTACCATGCTGCTGCTCTTTTCGGTGGTGCTGACCATCGGCTTCTATGCCGGGGCACCGGTGCTGCTGCGGCTGTTCGGTGCCAGCGATGCCACCCTGCCGTACGCCCTGAGCTACAGCCGCATCTACATTGCAGGCTCGGTGTTCGTGCTGGTGGTGCTGGGCATGAACCCCTTTATCACCACGCAGGGCTTTGCCAAGACCAGTATGCTTACCACCGTGATCGGCGCGGTGATCAACATTATCCTCGACCCCATCCTGATTTTCGGGTTCGGGCTGGGCGTGCGGGGCGCGGCCATTGCCACGGTGCTCAGTCAGGCCGTGGGCGCGGCATGGATCATCCTCTTTCTCACCGGCAAAAAGACCATCCTGCGCCTGCGCAGAGACTACCTGCGCCCGGAAAAGCAGATCATTCTGCCGGTGCTGGCGCTGGGCATCTCCTCATTTGTGATGCTCTCCACCGAAAGCCTGCTTTCCATCAGCTTCAGCTCCAGTCTGGCGCGGTACGGCGGCGATGTGGCTGTGGGTGCCATGACCGTCATCACCAGCGCATCCCAGCTGTGCACGCTGCCCATTCAGGGCATCTGTCAGGGCGGACAGCCGGTGATGAGCTTCAACTTCGGCGCAGGCAAGAAGGCCCGCGTCAAGGAAGCCTTCCGTTTTCAGCTGACGCTGTGCGGGTCCTACACCTGCTTGTTCTGGCTGTTGATGATGCTGTTTCCCGGCGCGGTGGCGGGCATTTTCACCTCGGACACCGCACTGATCCAGTACACCACCTGGGCCATGCGCATTTACATGGCGGGCATTTTTGCCATGGGCTTCCAGATCGCCTGCCAGCAAAGCTTTATGGCGCTGGGGCAGGCTAAGGTCAGCCTGCTGCTGGCCTGCCTGCGCAAGATCATTCTGTTGATCCCCCTCATCTTCATTCTGCCGCACGTTCTGCCGAACCCGGTGTTCGGCGTGTTTCTGGCCGAGCCGGTCAGCGACATTCTGGCCGCCACCATCACCACCATCACCTTCTTTGCCCGGTTCGATAAGATCCTCGACCGCGGCGCGGCTTACGTATGATCCCCATGCAAGAACGCCTGCCGGGCCATTGAGCCTGACAGGCGTTCTTTTTATGCATCTTCCGTGATTATTTTCCGCCGGGAAAGGAACACGTCCTTATTGAAGGGCGAGACATACGTGCACTCATACTGCACCGCCTTGATGCGGCTGTAAACAAAGATCCTTCCATCCCGCAGTACACCACGGGAAGTGATATCCATGACCGGCAGCCCCTTTTTGCAGTGCAAAAGTTCGGCGTGCTCTGCATCCAGTGCTGCTGCATGGTAGTTGGTAATAAAGTAGGCAATGCGGTACTTCTGCCGCAAGGCATAGCTCTGAATAGAATCCTCCAGCACCTCCCGGTTCAGCTCCGGAAACAGCGCACAGGGCATCCAGCCAGTTTCTACCTGACTGATCTCATACCGCACGATACGGATGCGGCGGAACTCCCACAGGGTCTCGCCGGCTTCAAGATTGAACACCCGGCGCAGCTCCGCCGTAGGCTCCACCTGCTTCAGGTACAGAGTTCTGGAACGCAGCTCCTCATAGGGCACTTCGGTAAGGGAATTGTAGACCATGGGATGCCCCAGTGCCTTTTTGTTGATATAGGTGCCATCACCCTGTGTCATATAGATCAAACCAATGGATTGCAGCCTTCCCAGCACCTTCTGGATCGTGAAACGGGAAACGTGATAGATCTCTGCCAATTCCCGCTGGCTGGGCAGCTTGTCCATTATGGTCTTGCGCTGAAAGATCTTGCTGATGAGGTCTGTAACGATGAACTCGGTCTTTTTGGCAGTCACAGGCAGTATCCTCCCTTGGGGTCTTTTGCTAAGGATACCACACTGGGACAAAAAGTGCAAAGTCCTGCACATTATTGAAAGCGGTCGGTCACGGTGTCACCAGCGTACCATCCGGGATACGGCTCTGGGTCCACTCATGGGGACGGTAGCGCACCGGATACTTGACGATCTCCTTTTCGTCGATATCCACACCGATGCCCGGACGCTCAATAGGGTAGAAGTAGCCGCCTTTTGCCTCGTTGTAGCCGGGGAACACTGCCTTGATCTTGTCTTTCAGCTCGATGTTCTCCTGAATGGCGGCATTATGCAGATGGATGTTCAGGTGGGTATTCACCGCCACCCCGATGGGGGTAATGTCCGATGGGGTGTGCCATGCGATACGCACACCAAAGGGTTCGCAGAAGTGCGCCAGCTTTACCGCCGGGGTAATGCCACCCAGCTGGGAAACATGGCAGCGCAGGTAGTCCACGCGGCGGTTCACGACCAGTTCTTTCCATTCCATGGGGTTATTGAACAGCTCGCCGGTAGCAATGGGGGCCGCACACTGGCTGCGCAGCTGGGCCAGCCACTCGTTCTGATCCGGCGGAAGCAGATCTTCGAGGAAATAGGGAGCGTACGGTTCCAGCTCTTTGGCAAACCGGATCGCCTGATTTGGGGTCAGCCTTTCATGCACATCGTGCAGGATGTGGAAGGAGCTGCCGTACTTTTCCCGCAGCTTGCCGAACATATACACGGTGTTGCGCATGTAGTCGTCCTGGTTAAAATAGGTGCCGGGCAGGGGGTTTTCCGGGGTATTCAGCTCGTCCGGGATCCCGCCGTAAAAGCCCAGCTGGCAGCGGATATGACGGTATCCCTCCTTGTAGATGCGGTCCACCTCGCGGTATAATCCTTCCAGATCATCCGCCACGGCGTGGGTATAGGCCGGAATGGCGGTGCGTGCTTTGCCGCCCAGCAGCTGGTACAGCGGCATATCTGCCAGCTTGCCCTTGATATCCCACAGCGCCATGTCGATGCCTGCCACGGCGTTGTTCAGCACCGGGCCGTTGCGCCAGTAGGAGTTGACCATCATCAGGTTCCACAGGTCTTCAATATCGTTGGCATCGCGTCCGATCAGGATGGGCTTGAGGTAATCCTCCACCGCGCATTTCACCGCCAGCGGCCGCTGCTGGAAGGTTGCGCAGCCCACACCATAAACGCCCTTATTCGTGAGCACCTTGACAGCCACCAGATTATGACGTTCCGGGTTCGTGACAAAACATTTGATATCTGTAATGATCGTAGGTTTCATAAGAAGCACACCTCTTTATAGCAGATTGAAAAGGGTTTGCATTTTTACTTGCAGAACTATTCAATCATACCTTGGGCGGCAAATCAATTCCTGCTTTTTATTTGGCGAAAACCGCAAAATAAAACAGTCCAATTTTTGAAACTAAAATCATTTAACAGCATGTTATCGTTGCTTTTTGAAATCATTCCAGAGAAATGGTATGTTTTACAATGAAATTTTTCCGTGGTATATTAGCGTCACAACGCACGTGCTGGATTTTCGCTTTGGAACACAATCAAGGAAAAAGGAAACCGAAGAAGGAGGCTCTCCCTTATGGAAAAGACTGAAGTCGTCGCAAAGATCATCGAGTATGTCGGCGGCAAAGACAATGTTGTGAACACTTGGCATTGCATGACCCGTCTGCGCTTTGAGCTCAAGGATACCAGCAAGATCCAGGAGGACGCCATCAAGGCGCTGGATGGTGTCATTGGCGTGCAGTTTGCCAAAGGCCAGCTGCAGATCGTGCTTGGCACCAGCGTCCATAAATATTATGACATCGCCCTGCAGATGCTGGATCTGAAGGAGGATATCGCCGCTCCCGCCCAGCCGGAAAAGAAGAAGGACTTTATTTCCTGGTTCATGGATATGGTGTCCGGCGTATTCGGCCCCATCGTGCCCGCCATTGCCGGTGCCGGTATGATCAAGGGCCTGATGGGCGGTCTTGTCGCTCTGGGCGTGGTTTCCAATGCTACCGATACCTATAAGATCATTGATATGCTGGCAAGCGGTGTGTTTACCTTCCTGCCGTTCTTCATTGCCGCATCGGCCGCAAAAAAATTCAAGACCAACCAGTATCTGGCCATTGCCATTGCCGCCACTCTGATGTACCCCACCATGGTGGATGCTGCCAAGGCAGGCGAGATCAGCAACTTTATGTTTGCAGGCATCCTGCCCATTCCGGTATTCAACTATTCTGGTTCGGTCATTCCCATCATCTTCGGCGTATTTGCCCTGAGCTATATCTACAAGTGGGTCGATAATATCGTTCCCGAAGCCGCCCGCACCGTTATCACCCCCACCATCACCCTGTTCATTTCCGGCTTTTTCGCTCTGACTGTCATCGGCCCCGCGGGCATCTATATCGGTAAAGGTCTGGCATGGATGCTGGATGTGCTGTTCGGTATCTCTCCCATCTTTGCCGGTGTCGTCATGGGTCTGATCCGCCCCGCTTCCATTCTGGTGGGTATGCACCACGCCATGACTCCTATTGCTCTGGAGAACTTTGCCGCCAAAGGCTACGACATGCTCATGCCCATGATGTTCATTGCAAATCTGTCCATTGTGGGTGCCGCCGCAGGCTGCTATTTCAAAGAAAAGAGCCAAAAGGAACGTTCCATCGTTCTGTCCTCCGTTCTGTCCGGCATTCTGGGCATCACCGAGCCTGCTCTGTTCGGCGTGCTGACCAAGTACAAGAAGGGTTTCCTTGCTGCCACCATCGGCAGCTGCGTGGGCAGTGCCTTCATCGGTGCCTTTGGTGTGCGCCTGTACGGCTACATCACCTCCAGCATTTTCAGCATTCCCGCTTATATCGGACCTTACTTCATCTACGCCGCCATCGGCTGGGTCATTGCCTTTGGCTTATCCTTTGTTCTGAGCTACCTGTTCGTGGTCAAAATGGACCGCAGCTGATCGCTTTTTCAAATCTCCCACGATAAAAAAACAGGGCCGCCGCACAAACGATATGCGGCGGCCCTGTTGGCGTTCTGTTTTTATTTCCCCGCCAGAAGAATGGCCAGCACGGCTTTCTGCACGTGCAGGCGGTTCTCGGCTTCATCGAAGATCTCCGGTGCGTGCTGCTCGAACACCGCCGAGGAGATCTCCTCGCCCCGGTGGGCGGGCAGGCAGTGCAGCACCATGACATCGGGCTTGGCGCTTTCCAGCAGCTTGCCGGTGAGCTGGAAGCCCACAAAATCCCGCAGGCGCTGCTCACTTTCCGGCGTGCCGGGCTTGGCGGTGTTCCACACAGCCGTTGCCACCACGTCGGCATCCTGAATACCCTCGGCAGGGTCTGCGGTCAGGTGGAAGGCGCTGCCGTACTTGTGGGCGAACATCAGCACATCCGCCGCCGGGCGGTAGCTCTGCGGGCAGACGCAGGTGACCTGCATCCCAGCCAGCAGTCCGCCCACGATGAGGCTGTTTGCCATGCTGCTGCCGTCGCCGACAAAGCAGAGCTTCCGCCCGGCCAGGGTGCCCCGGCGCTCCCGGATGGTCATCAGGTCGGCCAGCACCTGGCAGGGATGGGCATAGTCGGTCAGGCCGTTGATCACGGGCACACCGGCCAGCTCGGCAAACTCTTCCAGATCGCTCTGGCGGTAGGTGCGCCACACCACGCAGTCGTAGTAGCGGCCCAGCACCCGGGCGGTGTCCTTGAGGGGCTCGCCGCGCCCGGCCTGCAGCTCGGCGGTGTTCATGTAGTTGCCCAGACCGCCCAGCTGGTACACACCCACCTCAAAGCTGGTGCGGGTTCGGGTGGATGCCTTGGAGAATATCAGGGCAACCGTCTTTCCTGCCAGCAGCGGGGCCGTGCCGCCCAGCTTCTGCTGTGCCTTGAGCTGGTCGGCCACATCCAGAATGTGGGTCAGCTCGGCAGGGGAGAGGTCGCTCATTCTCAGCAGATTTTTCATGCCTGCTCCTTCGGAGCCGTCGGCTCCATTTTGCTCAGCACATCGCCCAGGATCTCCAGCGCCATGTCCACATCGTGCTCGCTGAGGGTCAGCGGCGGCAGCAGGCGCAGGCGGGTCTTGGCTGTCAGCACCAGCAGGCCCGCTTCGCGGCAGGCGGCCAGCACATCTGCGGCCTTGAGGTCGTAGAACTCGATGCCCACCATCAGGCCAATGCCGGAAATGCTCTTGACATGGGGCAGCTTTGCGATGCCTGCGCGCAGCTGGACGGCGCGCTCGTTGACATTGGCAAGGAAGCTCTGGTCCATGCGGTCCACCACCACGTTGGCACCGGCGCAGACCACCGGGTTGCCGCCGAAGGTGGAGCCATGGGTGCCGGGGCCCATGCCCTCGGCTACCTTTTCGTTCATCAGCACTGCGCCGATGGGCAGGCCGCCGCCCAGACCCTTGGCCAGCGTGACCACGTCCGGCTTGAGGTTGTAGTGCTCGCAGCACAGGAAGGTGCCGGTGCGGCCCACGCCGGTCTGCACCTCGTCCACGATGAGCACAAGGTCTTTTTCGTCGCAGAGCTTGCGCACGGCCTGCACGTAGTCCGGGTCCAGCGCCATCACGCCGCCCTCGCCCTGAATGAGTTCCAGCATCACGGCGCAGGTGTTGCGGTCCACCAGCTCCTGCAGCGCTTCCATATCGCCCGCCGGAGCATACAGGAAGCCCTCGTTGAAGGGGCCGAAGTAGTTGTGGAACACCTCCTGACCGGTGGCGGTCAGGGTGGCGATGGTGCGGCCGTGGAAGCTGTTCACCAGCGTGATGACCGTGGTGCGGTCCTTGCGGTAGTGGTCCACGCTGTACTTACGGGCGGCCTTGATGGCACCCTCGTTGGCCTCGGCACCGGAGTTGCCAAAGAACACCTTGCTCATGCCGGTGCGCTTACACAGCTTTTTGGCCAGCTTGCCGCAGGGCGCGGTGTAGTAAAGGTTAGAGGTATGCTGCAGCTTGTGGGCCTGCTCCGAGACGGCCTCGGCCCAGTCCAGATCACAGTAGCCAAGGCTGTTCACGCCAATGCCGCTGGTAAAATCCAGATACTGCTGGCCCTCGGGGCCTGCGGCGCGCAGGCCGTGGCCTTTTTCCAGCACAATAGGGTTGCGGTTATAGGTGTGCAGGACGTATTCGTTGTCCCGCTTGATGACTTTTTCAGAATCCATAGGTGTACCCTCCTGTGAACAGAAACTGTGAACAGAAAACCCTCTCAGGCGCTTTCGCGCCAGAAAATGCTGGCAAAGGCTTGAGAGGGTCATTTTTCTTATTATACCGCCTGCACGGCACCTGCGCAATGCTTATTCGCGGTGGCTGCGGCGGTAAAAGCGGGTGCCGGAGCCGCGGTTGGAGAACAGCTCCAGCAGGATGGAGTGGGGCACACGGCCATCGATGATGACCGCCTCGTGGACTCCCTGATAGATGGCATCGGCCATGCCGCCGATCTTGGGGATCATGCCGCCCGCAATGATGCCGGCGGACTTATAGCCCTCGATCTCGGACACCTCCACCTCGGGGATGAGGGTGCTCTCGTCGTCCTTATCCCGCAGCAGGCCCGCGATATCAGTCATGGATACCAGCTTCTCCGCTTTCAGCGCAATCGCGATCTGCGCAGCGGCGGTGTCGGCGTTCACGTTGTAGGCCTGACCCAGATCGTCCATGCCCACCGTGGCGATCACGGGGATGAAGCCGCCGTCCAGCAGGCTTGCGATCAGGGTAGCGTCCACATGCACGATCTCGCCCACATGGCCCAGCTGGGGGTCCAGCTCGGTGCAGCGCAGCATCTGACCATCCATGCCGCACAGGCCCACGCCGCGGCCGCGCAGCTTGGCAACCAGATCCTTGTTCACCTTACCGGCCAGCACCTGCTGCACGATCTCCATGGTGGCATCGTCAGTCACGCGCAGACCGTTTGCGAAATGGCTTTCCACACCCACCTTTTTCAGCATCTCGTTGATGGCCGGGCCGCCGCCGTGCACCAGCACCACGCGCACACCCAGCAGGGTAAGGGTGACCAGATCGTTCATGACGGCATTTTTCAGTTCTTCGTTGATCATGGCATTGCCGCCGTACTTTACCACCATGGTCTTTCCGTGATACTTCTGGATGTAGGGTGTCGCCTCAGAGAAAAGGCGCGCCATTTCTTCGTTTTTCATATACTCTCCTTGCCACAGAAATGATGTTTTCCGGTTTCCGGCAAATGATGCGCTGCGCAATGATGTTCCGGCTGCGCCGGAATGATGCACGCTGCGCGCATTGGGATATCTGCCGTTGGCATTTCCTCATTGTGCGCTACGCGCACGCCTCATGTTTCGCTGTGCGAAGCACATCATTGCCCACCGGGCACATCATGTTCTATAGTCGCCGTTGATCTTGACGTAATCGTAGGTCAGATCGCAGCCCCATGCCTTTGCGGATGCATCGCCGGTGCCCATGTCCACCTTGACCAGCACATCGTGCTCAGCCAGCACCTTGGCGGCTTCGTCCTCGCTGTAGGGGTGGTAGGCGGCGTTTTCGCACACATACACCTCACCGGCCTTGCTGGAAAGCCACACGCAGACCTTATCAATGGAGAAATCGCCGGGGGTGTAGCCGATGGCGCACAGGATGCGGCCCCAGTTGGCATCGCGGCCGAACACTGCGGCCTTGAACAGGTTGGAGCACACCACGCTGCGGCTGACGGCACGGGCGGTCTTCAGGTCGGGGGCGTGGGTCACTTCGCAGGTGATGAGGTGGGTGGCACCCTCGCCGTCACCGGCGTGCTCGGCACACATGTGCTCTGCAATGGCGGTGAGCGCGGCAACAAAGGCTTCGTAGTCCGCGTTCTCCTCGCAGATCTCCGGGTTGCCTGCAAGGCCGGAAGCCATGATGATCAAGGTATCGTTTGTGGAAGTGTCCAGATCCACGCTCATCTGGTTGTAGGTGCCGGGCACCACGGTCTTGAGGGCCTTTTCCAGCAGGATGGGCGAGACGGCGGCATCGGTGGTGTAGAACGCCAGCATGGTTGCCATATTGGGGGCGATCATGCCGCTGCCCTTGCCAATGGCACCCACCGTGCAGGTCTTGCCGCCCAGCTCGAACTGGATGGCGTATTCCTTTTTGTGGGTGTCTGTGGTCATGATGGCGGTGGCGGCATCGGTGCTGCCCTGCTCGTCCGCAGCCAGCTTTGCGGCGGCGGCAGGGATGCCCCGGGCAAAGGGGTCGATGACCATGGGCTGACCGATGACACCGGTGGAAGCGGGCAGAACGTCCTGCGGGTCGATGCCCAGCTCCTTGCCCACCAGCTCACAGCATTCTTCGGCCAGAGCCACGCCGTTGGCGGCGCAGGTGTTGGCGTTGCCACTGTTCACGATGATCGCCTGTGCGTAGCCGTCCTTCAGGTGGGCGCGGTCCACCTTGATGGGTGCGCCGCAGACCTTGTTGGTGGTGTACACACCGGCGGCGGCGCAGCGCACGTCCGCCTTGATGAGTGCCAGATCGTATTTTTCTGCATGGTTTGCGCGGATGCCGCAGTGCACGCCAGCCGCTGCAAAGCCCTTGGGCGCGCAGATGCCGCCCGCAACTTCTTGATACTGCATAATGATCTTCCTTTCCCACAGGACGAACCCTCTCAGTCAATGCCTTGCGGCATTGCCAGCTCCCCCAAAAGGGGGAGCTTTTCAGCAAGAGGGAAACCTTATCTTTTTGCCAAAAGCTCCCCCTTCGGGGGAGCTGTCACCGTCAGGTGACTGAGAGGGTTTTCTTTTTTATTCCAACCCTTTGGTCTCTTCCAACCCCAGCATCAGGTTCATGCACTGGACGGCCGCGCCGGAAGAGCCTTTGCCCAGATTATCGAACAGGGAGACCAGCATCATCTGGTCGCCTGCAGCGTTCACGGTCATGTACAGCTCCATGCGGTCGGTACCGGCCATGGCATTGGAGTACAGGCCGTTCTCCGGCAGGGCTTCGTTCAGAGCGTGCACCTTGACGGTGGCAGCATCCTTGTAATATGCCGCAATGCCCTCGGCCACCTGTTCGGCGGTGCTGCCCGCCAGCGTCAGATCCAGCGGCACCAGCACCTGCATGCCGCAGTAGTAATCACACACCACGGGCACGAACATGGGGGTGTGGGCAAGTCCGCTGATCTTCTGCATTTCCGGCAGGTGCTTATGGGCAAGGCCCAGACCGTAGCTCTTGGGTGCATCCAGCTTGCTGTGCGCCGGGCGATCAGCGCTCTCGTACTCGGCGATCATCTTTTTGCCGCCGCCGGAGTAGCCGGAGATGCCGGTGCAGCTGAAGGGATACTCTGCCGGGACAAGGCCCAGCTCTACCAGCG
>ERZ1027089.1048-NODE-1048-length-11439-cov-6.355587_pt1 | contig 11439 bp, 7 predicted proteins | sample MGYA00519412_ERZ1027089 | MGnify/ENA primary metagenome ERZ1027089 (study PRJEB26926, sample SAMN06164433) | human gut metagenome | biome: ENVO:00009003; feature: ENVO:2100002; material: ENVO:00002003 | host: Homo sapiens | place: USA | collected 2012 ... | reverse complement strand
ATTAAGTCGTCGGCAGCGTCAGATGTGTATAAGAGACAGGGGCTGGTGCAGCACCAGTCCGCCGCGCTGAACTGCGTCTATGCCTACTGTTCCGCCGGTTCCACGGAATCTACGCAGGACTTGATCTTCTCCGGCCAGAGCCTGATCGGGGAGGACGGAAGGCTCCTTGCCGAAACGGAAGAACCCATTGCGTCGGACTATATGCTGGTCTGCGACTGCGACCTTGGCCGCGTTCGCGCCGACCGGATGAAAAACAAGGGCTTCAAGGACGCCGCCCAGCAGAATCCGGGACATCCCGCCGTCCTGATTGACACCCACGCCCAGGAGCTTCGCAGCGACGGCACGCGCTATCCGTTGGCGAAGCTGCCCTTCGTCCCCACGGGGAAGGAGAATCGCGTCCAGCGGTGCATGGAAATTTTCCACATGCAGGTGGCGGGGCTGAAACAGCGGCTGGCCATTCTGGGCAGCGCGAAAGCGGTCGTCGGCATTTCCGGCGGACTGGACTCCACCCTGGCGCTGTTGGTGTCCGTAGAGGCCATGCGCCGGCTGGGGCGGCCCGCGTCGGATGTCTGCGGCGTGACCATGCCCTGCTTCGGCACCTCCGACCGGACGTACAACAACTCCTGGGAGCTGATGCGCACGCTGGGAATTTCCTGCAAGGAGATCAATATCAAAGACGCGGTGAACCTCCACTTTTCCGACATCGGCCACGACCCCAGCGTCCACAACGGCACCTACGAAAATTCTCAGGCCAGAGAACGGACGCAGATTCTCATGGACTATGCCAGTGTCGTCGGCGGCATCGTGGTGGGAACGGGGGATTTGAGCGAGCTTGCTCTCGGCTGGTGTACCTACAACGGCGACCACATGAGCATGTACGGCGTAAACGCCACTATCCCCAAGACGCTGATACGCTGGATGATAGAGAGCCTTATCAAGGGCGGCACCTTTGAGAGCAGCTCCGATGCGCTCAGGGATATCGCCGACACCCCGATAAGCCCCGAGCTGCTGCCGCCCGACGCGAGCGGCAAGATAGCGCAGCAGACCGAGAGCATAGTCGGCCCCTATGCGCTGCATGACTTTTTCCTTTATTATATGCTCCGCTACGGCTTCTCGCCAGCCAAGATATATTTCCTCGCCTGCAAGGCGTTTAAGGACGATTTCGACGGCGAAACGATCAAGAAATGGCTCGTCACATTCTGCCGCCGCTTCTTCAGCCAGCAGTTCAAGCGTAACTGTGTGCCCGACGGAGTCAAGGTCGGCAGTATCGCCCTTTCGCCTCGCGGCGACTGGCGTATGCCCGGCGACGCCTCCGCAGCCGCATGGCTCACCGAAGCGGAAAGGCTGTGATCGACGAATTTCAAAAGCTCCTTGGTGTATATGCAGCTGTCGCTTTAGTGCTTTGCGGGAAACAAAGCAGAGTTCCCTTATCTGCGAGCCGGAAGTCACGCACTTTAAAGGCTCCCTTGTGTAAAGGGAGCTGTCAGCCGCAAGGCTGACTGAGGGATTGACTCAGCAAACTGTTGCTTTTTTCCTATTCTTTTTGGGAATCGGCTGATCAAACTTCATCCGCTTTTATTGATTCTCTTTTGCAATCCCTCCGTCGCAACTTCGTTGCGCCACCTCCCTTTACACAAGGGAGGCGAGGTCAACTACGAATTTTCGGAAACATTGTAGGGGACGACGTCCTCGACGTCCCATGGAATAATTGCATTGTAGAATTATCACGGTAGGGGCGAACTGTGTTCGCCCGCCTAAATTTGCCCACTGTCGCAGTATTAAACTGTTGCTTGCCTTTCGGGCTCCCCCCTAAGGAAACTGTCCGTAGGACTGAGGTAGTAATTATACAATTCCGTCTTCCGCACGAGACAGCTAAAAATCAACAAAACCAAAGAACGCTTTTTTCACCGCCGCTGTGCCGAAAACGGGCACGGCGGTGTATTATTTACAATTTGTTCATAATTTCCGCAAAGGATTCGACCGAATCGGCTTGTATTTATTAATTGAAGGGGTGATTAAATGGATACCATCAGAGAAAACGCCTGTAAGAGGGAGAAAGAGATCCTCTCGCCGAGGGCGGCGTTTGCCGCCGAGAGCAAGGGTCGGCTTCGCCCCGAGGAGGAGTGCCCTATCCGCACCGTTTTCCAGCGCGACAGGGATAGGATCATCCATTGCAGCTCTTTCAGACGGCTGAAACATAAAACTCAGGTTTTCCTTTCACCCGAGGGCGATTACTACCGCACAAGACTGACTCATACTCTTGAAGTGGCTCAGATCGCAAGGACTATTTCGGGCGCTCTGCTGCTCAACGGCGACCTGACCGAGGCTATCGCGCTCGGTCACGATCTCGGCCACACCCCGTTCGGCCATGCGGGCGAGCGTGCGCTGAATGCTGTCTGCCCCAACGGCTTCAGGCATTATCAACAGAGCCTGCGTGTGGTGGATAAGATCGAAAAAGAAGGCAGGGGGCTGAATCTCACCTTTGAGGTCCGCAACGGCATCGAGCGCCACACAAGCGGCGAGCAGGCGGCGACCCTTGAGGGACGTGTCGTCCGCCTTGCCGACAGGATCGCCTACATAAATCACGATATTGACGACGCTACAATCGCCGGCATAATGTGCGAGGAGGATATCCCTCTTGCCATTCGCAACGAGCTGGGGCATTCAAAGAGCGCAAGGATAAACACCCTTGTTATCAGCTGCATCGAGCACAGCGGAGACGATATCGTCCTTGAGAAGGGCGTTGCCGAGGTCTTTGACGAGTTGCATGAATTTATGTTTGCCAAGGTCTACACCAACCCCGCCTGCAAGGGCGAGGAAAAGAAGGCAATAGAGATGATACAGCGCCTTTACTTCTATTACTCAGAGAATCCCGAGCAGATGCCCGAGCAGTTCGTAGCCATTGCGAAGCGTGACGGAGTGCCGACCGCGGCGTGCGACTTCATTGCCGGCATGACCGACAGATACGCCGTTAAGGTTTTTACCGAATTGTTTGTGCCTAAGGCGTGGAGTAAGCTCGGAGACGCATTCTGATATGAAAAAGAGAATTAAATATATCTCCGTCGTTGCCGCGGCGCTGCTTCTTGCGGCGGCAATATCCGTCAGCTCGTTTGCAAATTGGTATGACGATGTCGGCGGCGGTACATATAAAGAAATAAAAGGAAAGGACTTCGTTGCGGATACCTTTTGCGGCGTTGACGCCCTGTATAACGAAAATGACAGCTATTACCAGTGCAACGAGTTGATAATGCGATTTTACCGTGAAGCATTCGGACTTGAGGTGCTCTCCTATGCGAATACAGGGCTTGTCATGCTCACCGAGGGCTATGCTTTTGAGCCGACCTCCGAGCCTAAGAAAGGCGACGTGGTCTATTGCACGGCGGCCATGCGAGGCTCCTCAAGCGACCACTGGGCAATAGTCAAGGATTACTCCGATGGCAAGCTCACTCTGTTTGAGCAGAATGTGGTCTGGGAGGGCAAGGCGGGCGTCGGTAGGCGGCTGAAATACCCATCGGATTCATACTATTTATATACTCCCGTCGGTCTCGGCGGCAATGCCGATCCCGTGCCGAGAGGCGTTTCTCAGACAGTGACCGAGAAGCCGACGACCACCGCCGCGCCGACTACGGCAAAGGCGACAACGGCAAAACCGACGACCGTGAAGCAAACCACCGTCAAAGCGACGGTCAAGGCGACCGCGACCATGACAACGGCGTTATCGACCTCCGCGATGGCGACCACCGCTGCTACGGCTTTATCAGAGACGACGACGGAATTCATCTCCGTGCCGTCGACCGCTGCGGTGTCCACCACCCATGCGAGCACGGCACCCGTTACCTCCGCAGAGGCAAAGAACGCCTCCGACGGATATGTGGCGAAGCTCCTGTCCCTTTGTGCGGGTCTTGCGGCGGTCATGATAATTGTGATATTAATAATCAAAAACAAACGAAAGTGAAATAAAATGCTGAGCCGTTAGGGAAGCGAGGTGGGCTTATGGCTATCAGCGAGCGATTTATCCAGGAGCTGCAAGAGCGGGTCGATATCGAGGAAGTGATATCCTCCCACATAACTCTGCGGCGGCGGGGCAAGACCCTTGTGGGTCTGTGTCCGTTCCATAACGAAAAGACACCGTCGTTCACGGTGTATCCCGATACAAATTCATTCTATTGCTTCGGCTGCGGCGCGGGCGGCGACGTCATCAGCTTCATCCGCAGGATAGACAACCTCGACTATGTTGAGGCGGTCAAGACCGTCGCTCAAATGGCGGGGATGTCCATGCCCGAGGACGGCTACGACGATACGCTTGCCAAGCGGCGAATGCGTCTGCTTGCGGCGAACCGAGAGGCAGCGAGATTTTTCAACGCCTGCCTTATGGATGAGAAAAACCGCCCTGCGCTCGACTATTTTCTGCGCCGTGCGCTCACTACCGCCACGATCAGGCACTTCGGCCTCGGCTATGCGCCCGACAGCTGGCACGCCCTGACGGAGCACCTTCGCTCCAAGGGCTTCACCTATGAGGAAATGGTGCTCGCTAACCTCGTCAGGCGCTCGGATAAGAACGGCAAGGCGAATTATTACGATAATTTCCGCAACCGAGTGATGTTCCCGATAATCGACCTTAGGGGCAACGTGATAGCCTTCGGCGGCAGAGTCATGGATGACTCGAAGCCCAAGTATATCAACACCTCCGACACTCCGGTATATAAAAAGAGCAACGGCGTTTTCGCCTTGAATTTTGCCAAGAATGCCAACGAAAACAAGCTGCTGCTCGTCGAGGGATATATGGATGTCATAGCCCTGCATCAGGCGGGCTTTACCAATGCAATAGCCTGCCTCGGCACGGCTTTCACAAGCGAGCAGGCGAATCTGCTCTCCCGCTATGCAGAGGAAATAATCATCTGCTACGACAACGACGGCGCGGGCAGGGAGGCTACGCAGCGCGCGCTTAATGTGCTCGGCAAGACGGGGCTGAAGCTCCGCGTCGTCACCATGAGCGGCGGCAAGGACGCCGACGAGATAATCCGCACCCACGGCAAGGAGCGCTTCGCCGAGCTGCTCGGCATGGCCGCCAACAAGACGGAATACCGCCTGCTTCAGGAGCGGAACAAATACAATCTCAATACCGACGACGGCAAATTGCGTTTTTTGACCGCCGCAGCCCAAATACTCGCCGAGTGCAGCGCTATCGAGTGCGATATCTACGCCACCAGGCTGTCAAATGAGCTTGGCGTGTCGGCGGAGAGCATCAACGCTCAGATCCGCTCTGTCAAGACAAGGCAGCGGCGCAGCGATGAGTCAAAAAGGCTCAAGGAGAGCGAGGCGCTGATAGAGCGTAGCTTCGCCGATAAAAATAATCCGCAGCGAGCCGCCAATATACGGGCCGCCAAAGCGGAGGAAACGCTGATAGCTTCGCTTATGCGCAACCCCGATTTTTATCCGAAGCTCAAAGATAAATTCTCCGCCGATGATTTCGTGACCGACTTCAACAAGCGGATAATGCGCTGCCTTGCGGACAAGCTCGACAAGGGCTTTATCCCCGAGCTAAGCCTTTTCGCAAGGGAATTTACCCCGGAGGAGATGGGCAGCGTTACGAGGATATATATGAGCTCTGCGGAGCTGAATAATACGCTCAGAGAGTGCGAGGATTGCATATCCGTGCTGCAAAATGCGGCTGAGAGCAAACCTACCGATGTTTCCTCCCTCAGCGCGGAGGAATATTTGAAGCTGTTTAATAAAAAATAATTATACATAGGATGTGAGTTTTAATGGAAGGAACAGAGAAGAAAACGCCGTTCAAGGCGCTTGTGGAGAAAGGTAAAGCCACAGGTAAGCTGACCACTCAGGATATCGACGCCGCCATGATCGAGATGAATCTCGACGTTGAGGAGCTTGATAAGCTCTATGAAACACTCGAGGCAAATAACATTGAAGTTGTGGACGATATCTCAAGCGACGCTATCGAGAATTTTGACGTGGATATCCCGAAGTCGCTCGATATCGGTGCGGGCGACGATAAGGGAGCGAATGTGGACGACCCCGTTAAGGTCTATCTCAAGGAGATAGGCAGGGTGCCGCTGCTCACCCCCGAGGAGGAGATAGAGCTTGCCATCAGAATAGCCGATGACGACAAAAAAGCGAAGCAGCGCCTTGCGGAGGCCAACCTGCGCCTTGTCGTCAGCATCGCCAAGAGGTATGTGGGCAGGGGAATGCACTTCCTTGACCTCATCCAGGAGGGCAACCTCGGCCTCATCAAGGCAGTCGATAAATTCGATTACACCAAGGGCTTCAAATTCTCGACCTACGCCACGTGGTGGATAAGACAGGCGATAACCAGAGCCATTGCCGACCAGGCGAGGACGATCCGTATCCCCGTGCATATGGTTGAGACCATAAATAAAGTCAAAAAGACCAACAGCCAGTTGCTCCATGAGAACGGCAGAGATCCCACCGCCGAGGAGATAGCCCAGAGGCTTGATATGCCCGTTGAGAAGGTCAGAGAGATCCTGCGCGTCGCTCAGGAGCCCGTTTCGCTTGAAACGCCCATCGGCGAGGAGGAGGACAGCCACCTCGGCGACTTCATCCCCGACGACGATGCCCCCGCACCGGCGGACGCCGCATCGATGATGCTTCTTAAAGAGCAGCTCAACGACGTGCTCAAGACCCTGACCCCGAGAGAGGCTCAGGTGCTCCGTCTGCGCTTCGGCCTTGAGGGCGGCCACCCGCACACCCTCGAAGAGGTCGGCGCAATATTCAACGTCACCCGTGAGAGGATCCGTCAGATAGAAGCGAAAGCACTCAGAAAGCTCCGCCACCCCAGCAGGAGCAAAAAGCTCAAGGATTTTGTCGATTGATGAGCCGTACCCGCCGCAGCCCGACCGCCGCGGCGGCTCTTTTTTGCCAGAATATATAAAAACACGGATAATTTTTAAATTTAGGTCTTTACAAATTCAAAAAATGTGATAAACTATTATTTGTCACTCGGAGGCATAGCTCAGCTGGTCAGAGCGCCTGCTTCACACGCAGGAGGTCACAGGTTCGAGCCCCGTTGTCTCCACCAAAAAACGGCTGCCCTCGTCAGGGGGTGGCCGTTTTTTCTTTTGCATAGGGGCTCGAAGGACGAGCGGCACAGAGCAACAGTCCGGTGGACTGTTGTGACCGCGAGCGACCAAGCGCCCGCAGGCGCGCGAGTCGAGCCCCGTTGTCTCCACCATGAAAAAAGCACTTCTTCGGAAGTGCTTTTTTCAATGAAGCGCACCTTACGGTGCATGAAAAATGAAGCAAGGCTTCGCCCTATGAAGCGCGGCTTCGCCGCACGGAGAGGTACGGGCGCTTCGCTTCATGCGAGCGCAGCGAGTGCTTCACGGAACCCGGCAGGTTTCCGCTTCACGTTTGCCGACGGCAAACGCTTCATTGCTGGTTTTGCAATTATATACCGCTGTTGCGCGTGAAATCGCTGTGGCGGGTGGATTTTATTTCACTTTCTGCGGAGCAGAAAATTTCACGACCGCAGAGCGGTTATTTCACATTTTGCATATGCAAAATATTCCGCCTATCTTTTTGCACCGAACAAGCCTATGAAGCAGCTTTTAGCACCACACAACAATTAACCGACGGCCTCCTACTCATATATTGGGTTGGGGGTCGTTGATTTTCAGCTTGGCTATGGCTTAAAAAAGGTTTTATATAAATTTTCAGCGCGCGTATGAGTAGACAAGAGCGATATTTTATGGTAGAATGATTATATATTTACCACCGAAAGGACGGGATGACATGACCGAGCTTAAATACTGGGAGAATCCCTACATCATAAAGGAGAACAAGGAGGACGGACACAACACTGCGCCCGCCTATCCGACCGCGAAAGCGGCGCTGGAGGGCGGCGAGCCTCCGCTGCGCCTGTCGCTGAACGGCGAATGGAAATTCTACTGGCAGCAGGGCGTTGACGACGTGCGCACTGATTACTACGCCGACGGCTTTGACGACTCCGCATGGGACGACATCACCGTGCCCTCCCTCTGGCAGCTCAAGGGCTACGGCAAGCCCATCTATCTCTGCGCCTATCTGCCCCACGCCCTCTCGACCGTCAAGAGCGAGATCCCCAAGATCGACCATTCGCAGAATGAAATAGGCATCTATCGCCGCAATTTTGAGCTGAGCGAGGAATTCGCGGGCAAGGAGCTTTTCATTCATTTCGGCGCGGTCAAGGCCGGCTTCTTTCTCTATATCAACGGCCACAGGGTCGGCTATTCACAGGGCTCGATGACCCCCGCGGAATTCGACATTACCGAATACGTTAAGGCCGGCAAAAATCAGATAACCGTCGAGGTATTCCGCTACACGGACGGCACCTACCTCGAGGATCAGGATATGTGGTTCCTCTCGGGCATCTATCGCGACGTGTATATCTACGGCGAGGAGAAGCTCTGCATCCGCGATATCTTTGCGAACGCCTCCCTCGACGAGAGCTACACAAACGGCACTCTCGGGCTTGAAGTGACGCTCGGCAATTACGCCGCGCCCGCCGAATGCACCGTCGAAGCCTCGCTCTGCGTCGGCGGCAAGATGAAAAAGATCGGCTCGGAGAAAGTGACCGCAGCGGGCGGCAAGACCGTGCTGCGATTCTCTCACATCGAGGAGAACGTCAAGCGTTGGTCGGCCGAGGAGCCGAATCTCTACAAGCTCGTAGTTACCCTCAAATGCGGCAGAAAGACCCTCAGCGCCAAGTGCATCCGCATCGGCTTCAAAAAGATAGAGATAAAAGGCAACGTGCTGCTCGTCAACGGCAAGCGCGTCGTTATCAAGGGCGTCAACAGGCATGACTTTGACCCCGACAACGGCTGGGCAGTGCCCCGCGAGAGATATTATCAGGATCTCTACATGATGAAATGCGCCAATATCAACGCCATTCGTACGAGCCACTACCCCAACGCCGAGATATTCTATGAGCTTTGCGACGAGCTGGGCTTCTATGTGATGGACGAAGCCGATGTCGAGAGCCACGGCGTGCGCCGCAAGAACTGCCCCGGCGACAACCCCGAATTCAAGGAGGCCGTTGAGGACAGGGCAAGGCGTATGGTGCTGCGTGACAGGAGCCATGCCTGCGTCTGCTTCTGGTCGCTCGGCAATGAGGCGGGCGACGGCAAAAACTTCACCTATGAGAAAGAGGCCATTCTGGCGCTCGACAAATCAAGACCCATCCACTACGAGGGTGACTTCGACTTCACCAAGAGCGACTTCATCAGCCGTATGTACCCCGTCGAGGCGATCGTCGATAAGCTCCGCCGCAAGGAGGAGATAAAGACCACCCTCTACGACAACGTCGCGAACACTCTCGCCGCGGATAACAAGCCCGTGCCCGCCGAGGTATACGCCGATCACCCCGTCATTTATTGCGAATACGCCCACGCCATGGAGAACAGCCTCGGCAACTTCAAGGAATACGTCGATGATTTCGAGCAGTTTGACCATATGTGCGGCGGCTTCATTTGGGACTATGTCGATCAGTCCATCCGTCGCGTTGAGGACGGCAAGGAAAAATGGCTCTACGGCGGCGACTTCGACGAGGGCAACACAAGCTATTATTTCTGCGCCAACGGTATCATCACGGCGGACAGAATGCCTCAGCCCTCATACTACGAGGTCAAGAATGTTTACTCGAATCTGGAAGCTGCGGACTGCGATTGCAGGAGCGGCAAGATAGTCATAAAGAATAAAAATCTCTTTGTATCGACCGCCGACGTTGCGATCCGTTGGAGCGTCACCGTTGACGGCAACACGGTCAAGAGCGGGGATATCACCGACTTCACCGTTGAGCCGCTCTCGGAGAGGGAGCTTCAGCTCCCCGTCAGCCTCGCCGACTATCCCGAGGGCGAGGTCATACTGACCGTTTCGTTCATTCAGAAGAAAGACAGACCCTGGGCAAAGGCGGGCTACGAGATCAGCTTCAATCAGCTCATGCTGCGTGAAGCCCCCGCCGCCAAGAGGCGCCCCGCGGTCGGCACGCTTAAATTCGCTCAGAACGGGCAAAATATCAGCGTGGTCGGCGACGGCTTCAGCGCCAAGATAACCGCAGGCGCGCTCTCGTCGCTCGAATACGACGGCAAGGAGCTTATCGAGGCGGGCTCTCCGCTGCGCCCCGACTTCTTCAGAGCCTTGACCGATAACGACAGGGGCTATCTGAATTTTGCTCCCGCTCTCGCAGGGATACATCCTCTCTATCAGTGGAAGCGCTCGACGAATATGACCGTCGCCTCCTCCGTCAAGGCCGCCTCGACCCCGTCGGGCGTTGAGGTCGTCGTCAAGTGGAAGGCGCCGTTTGTTGCGGGCGTTTCGACAAGATATCTCTTCTCCCCCGCGGGCGAGGTCACCGTGAAGCACACGGCGGCAGGCCTCTTCCTGCCGATGCTCAAGGTCGGCATGAGAGTGGGCATAAAGAGCACGCTCGAGAATGTCGAATGGTACGGCAGAGGCCCGCAGGAGACCTATTGCGACCGCAAAACGGGCGCCAAGATCGCCCGCCACTCCTCCACCGTTGCAAAGCTGGAGCACAGATATATGCGCCCGCAGGAGAACGGCCACAGGACGGACACCCGTTCGCTCGAGATAACCGACGCGGCAGGCTCGGGCATTGTGATAGACGCAATGGATATCCCGTTCGGCTTCAACCTCGGCTATTACACCCCCGAGAAGCTCGACAGGGCAAAGCACCTCTTTGAGCTTGAGAAGGATAACTGCATCACCCTCTGCCTTGACGCGGCGGAGAGGGGCGTCGGCGGCGATATGCCCGGCTGCGCCTATCTGCACAAGCCCTATAAGCTCAGGAGCGGCAAGACCTACTCCTTTGAATTCAGGATATCTAAGAAATAAGGTAAGGCAATGAATAAGACCAATGTGATCCGCCTGCTCGAGGCGGCAAAAATTCCGTATGAGCTGCTCGAATATCCCGTGGACGAGAGCGATCTCTCGGGCGAATCGGCGGCAAAGAAGCTCGGCAAGGACCCGGCGCAGATATTCAAGACGCTGGTCTTTGCGGGCGAAAAGAACGGCTTCGGCGTCTGCTGCATCCCCTCGTGCGAGGAGCTTGACCTAAAGAAAACAGCCAAAATCTTCGGCGAAAAAAAGATAGAGATGCTGCACGTCAAGGATCTGCTCAAGACCACGGGATATATCCGCGGCGGCTGCTCCCCGATAGGGATGAAAAAGCAGTTCCCCACCGTCATTGACGAGACCGCCGTTCTCTTTGACAAGATTTATGTCAGCGCGGGGGTCAGGGGTGAAACGGTCGGCGTTGAGCCGAACACCCTCGCCGAGTATATCGGCGCCCGCCTGCTCGACGTGACAGCGGAATAAAAAAGCGACCGTATCGCCGATTTTTTCGGGATACGGTCGCTGTCTCTTATACACATCTGACGCTGCCGACGACTTAATAGGTGTAGATCT
>ERZ1027089.1044-NODE-1044-length-11462-cov-8.233979_pt1 | contig 11462 bp, 7 predicted proteins | sample MGYA00519412_ERZ1027089 | MGnify/ENA primary metagenome ERZ1027089 (study PRJEB26926, sample SAMN06164433) | human gut metagenome | biome: ENVO:00009003; feature: ENVO:2100002; material: ENVO:00002003 | host: Homo sapiens | place: USA | collected 2012 ... | reverse complement strand
TGTAGAGAGGTCTCGTGGGCTCGGAGATGTGTATAAGAGACAGGTATGGGCCTGTAGCTCAGTTGGGAGAGCGTTCGGTTCGCATCCGAGAGGTCGTGGGTTCGAATCCCTTCAGGTCCACCAAACAGTACAAATCCGAACCTAATGCCGGTTGGCGAGGGGTTCGGATTTGTTGTTTTCTTTGAATATCCGAATTTCAACGCAAAGTTTTGACAAAGCAGCGCCGCTTGCCGTTAAAGGCAGGCGGCGTTTTTTATCAGTGAAGATTACGTTTGCTCAAGTAAATCCCATATTCTCGTTTTCCTTCTTCGCTTTCAAAATAAGCTGTTATCTCAGGCAAAAAACATCTTGCCAATTCCTCGTATGCACTTTTTGGAATGTTGCTCGCCGCATATTTGAATTCTGTGCTTTGAGCTTCTCCTACGGCAGGCGATCCGCCGGATATGTTCTTTTCGCTCATTTTTGTCCTCATAAAAGTATTATTTGAGGATTTTATCTGAACTCATAGTGAGTTGTGTTCGTTTTCATACTGCGAAAGGTGCCTTTCTTCATCAAGAACGGGTGAAATCAAATCTGCCCGTATCCTCGTTTTTGCAGTCAAACTGCAAGCAGGTAATTAGATACCGTGACATCGAGCCGCCAATGCGACAGGTGAAAGACGGAAACCGCCATCAAGGCAAGTCGGTTGTATTCGGTCAGCAAGCCTTTCCGTATTGCAAGTTTTTTGTTTTCGCCTCTGACTCTGTATATGCCTGAAATATTCCTGCGGTCAAAGTGCTTTGGCTTGCCGTTTTCGCCGAGATTGTAGGCGTTCCACCGCTTGATTATCTCGCCCGCAAGTTTCCTTTCGTAGCCGGGTTCGCCTTCGATTCTTGAGCTGTAATACTCATACGCCCTGACCGCCTGCTCGGCTCTCATGTGATGATAGTCTATCTTGTTTTTCGTTTCTTCGGGAGCGAATATTCTTTCTCCCGTGCCGTCAAAATATCCTCTTACGAATTCAACATCATCAGGCAAAATCCGCTGCAATTGCAGCTTACCGCCTTTTCCCCGCTTTACCCTCACGCACGGATATCCCGACTCGTCCACGATGAAATCATCCCCGCGCAGCCTGCATAGCTCGGCTCTGCGTATGCCGACCCGCTTCTGAAACTCAACGGAGCGGGCATATTTTTTGTTGCCCGGATCGGCATTCGGCCGATATGACGCCCGTTCTTTTCTTGATCGGGTGTTGGCTGCGGCGCTTCTCTGCGGAATGTCAACGTCGTTTAGCGTCATCCCGTGGTAGAGCACGACCGGCGCAAGATAAGAGTGGATAGTGTTTGCCGACAGACCTTTTTGCTTCAGACAGTCAACATAATCATCAATATGCTTTCGACATTCATCTTTGGTTTTGCAATCAAAATTGCTGCGGCAATAGGCAATGAATTTTTCATAATTTCTCACGAACGCTTTACGGGTCACATTGTTGTCATATTTGGCAAAGAAAGCGGCGGATCTGTCACGCAATTTGCGAGTATGACTCTGCCTGAACGGCCTTTTCTTTTTGCTCATGGCATTTCTACTTTCTGTAGAATTTTCGGAAGTTTCTGCACTGCAACGGACTTCCGACCGTCCACGCTGAAGCGAGTTAAACCGATCAAGGGCTTCTTATGAAGCGATGACTTTTAACGAAGTCAACCGTTAAGGCCGATGCAAACCATAACGCCGGAACGATCTCTCATATATGAAACCGTCCATTTGCCCTACAAACTGGTTATTTCCCGCCGAATATGAGAATTCGGCAAAATAACCGTTTGTGAGCCGGCTCTCTTTTTTCAAAGAGCTGCCGTGCCGAATGATGTGTTGCCCTCCGACATGCCGTCTCTGTGATTCCGCAGTCCGTAGGCAGCGGCTCGGCGGGTCTCTCCCACAAAGCCGCCCGGCGGATGGCAAGCGTCATTCTGTCCGAACCGTGACCTCAGCCACGGTTTTCACTCCTGTTGCCGTACTTCTATATATGAGTATGTCATTTCAACAGGGTCGATAAAAATCAAAATTGCGCTTATACTCTAAACCCAACGCAAGTGTAATTCGTCACAAGAAAAATATTGACATTCGGGGGTCAAAGAGTAATACTGACGTTGCTGTTCAAATCGATATTATCTCACAGGGGTATATTTTTGGTAAGAACGTATGCTTTTGGTCGTCATATCCACTGTTGAATGAATTGTGTCGCAGCAAACGGAGCAGCGTTTTTCGTGCGCGGCTTCGGCTGCGCATTTTTTGTTTTAAAAGATTCAGCATAATCGATAGGACGCCAAAGTTGCATGAGCCGGTGCAATATTTGTCTTTCTGTTTCAAAGCAAAATTTAAAATAATTTCAAAACTTATGAACCGATTTTGCAAAATCTTGTCTTTATTCATGAGAGGACTTTTCATAAGGGCGAGGTGCGCCCTGAGGAAAGGCTCAAAAATGAATTCAGGAGGCAAAAACATGAGGAAAAAACTCAAAAGCGCATTATCATTGCTGCTCTGCATGATAATGGTATTCGGAGCGGTGATTCCGTCAATTGCTGCCGGACGCAGTAATTCATCTGAAGCTTCAATTGAACAGGATGGCCTCAGACTGGAATCAACAAACGCCGTTGGCAAAGTACTTGCGAAGGCGGCATCAGAGCAGACGGCGCAGCAGAGTGGCGATTACGGTATAATTGATGTTGAAATCGCCGGAAACATAGTTAATGTCCAGATTAACAACGAGGAATCCTGTACGGTGGTTGTGGCGGTCTATGATGACGATACCGGCAGGATGATAGGCTCCGGTTTTTGCGATGCGGAGAAAGATGCGGACATCGTAGATGTGGAGCTTAATGTCTCAGAGGTGCCGGAGTATTATTTGCTGAGAGTGTTTCTCATTGACAGTCAAAAGGCTGCGTTGTGTGAGGAGTACAGGTACATAGAGCATACGCACAATTTTATTGATGCCAAGAGCAAGACTGTAGACGATTTTCCCGATAATGTTGTTCTCAATCTCGACGAGAGCAAAACAAATAACTTTGCCGTCGTTGCCGATGAAGGCATTGAGATAACCACCGATGGCGTGAAGAATATTCTTGCTTCATCCGAGAATGATGTTTATACATTCAATAATATTGATTCGCAGTTTGATTCTTTGAAGGTCGGTGATGTTATTTCATACACCGATGGCGAGCAAAACAGTATTGTTATCAAGATTTCGTCTGTCAAAATCCAAGGTAATACGGCGGTTATCGGCTCGGATGCGGACGCGACGATTGATGAGCTTTTCAGCTTTCTTAAAATTGACAATGAGTTCGACGGCGACGGGGACAAGATGTCGGTTGACATGACCGGCGTTGAGGAAGGTATAGTCTATGAGGGCATGGAGAAATTCGATGAAGAGCAGCAGTCTCCTGCCAAAGCGCCTCAAAAAAGTAAGGTAGACGTATCGAGTACACTCGATTGCCCTGTATGGAAAATCAATAAGAAATTCGGCTATATGGGTGACGGCAGCGGAAACAACACGGGCACAGCAACAATAGAGTTTAAGTTTGAAATAAAAGTAAGCGCTTCATATTCTCTTAAGGCCTATTACGATGCCGATTGGGAATGGAAATGGGACTTTTGGAATTCATATTCCAGCTACTATTTTTTTGAAACGGTTTTTGAGTTTAATGCAAAAGGTACCGGCTCGGTAACAGGTACACTCTCAAAGGAGTTTTACCTCGGCTCAATAACATTCGTCACTCCGTGCGGGATAACCTGCGGAGTCGGATTCAGGCTTGTCTTTGCTGCTTCGGGCAGTATTTCTCTTGACCTTGCAAAATTATCTTTTAAAATAGGCTTCAGATTTGACAAAGACAGTGGCTTTAAAAACTTATCCAGCAAACCTAAGATAGAGCTGCTCCCAACTCTTAAATCGGAGCTCAGCGTCTCACTTTCACTAAAAGTATCACCAAGTGTTTCGCTCATCAAAGTCATGGAAGTTGCTATTAATCCGGAAATCGGGATTAAAGTGTCCGGCACACCATTTTCGCTGAATCCGGTGGATAAAATTACCGGGAAGCCGGACGAGAGCAAGGTGCATGCCTGCAATGTCTGTATCGACGGCAGCATCAAGTTATTCTACACCGTCAGTGTATCTGGCAGGATCTTTGCCAAAAAAGCAAGTATAACTTTAGTTTCGACCCAAGAATGGACTGTGGCAAAATTTTACTATTCGGCAAGCACCAGCAAGCTTGAGTTTGGCAAAACCTGCCCGAATATACTTTATTGCGTCACTTTCACCGTCGTTGGCAAAGACGGCAAGGCATTAGAGGGTGCTTCGGTGAATATAGGCGACGGCGCACTTTACAAATTTGAGAACGGTAAGCCTGTTAAGGTGGGAGGAAAAGTTGCGGTGACAGACGACAAAGGCGTTGCCAAGGCTTACTATGCCAACGGCAAGCATACTGCGACTGCTTCAAAAGACAATTCCGAGTACTCGGTCAGCTTTACGGTGATGAATGCGGAAAAAGAGCTGAAAGTCAAGCTCAATGTCGCCGGCACGGGCGGCGGCACGGATCCCGACCCGAATCCGGGCGGAGATACCGACCCTACCCCCACGCCCGGGATACTCGACAAGCTGACCTATGAGATAGAAGACGGCAAGGTAACGATAACGGATTGTGATACTTCGCTGAGCGGCGACATCGTTTTGCCGTCAAAAATTGAGGGAAAGCCGGTTACAAGCATCGGCTGGCGTGCGTTTTGGTATTGCAGCAGCCTCACAAGCATCACCATCCCGAACAGCGTTACAAGCATCGACGATTTGGCGTTTAACGGTTGCGAAAAATTGACTCAAATCAATGTTGATACAGCCAATACTGTATATTCGAGTGAGAACGGAGTTCTTTTCAACAAAGAAAAGACCGAATTGATAAGATATCCCGCAGGCAAGACTGATACTGCATATGCCATCCCCGACAGAGTTACAAGTATCGGCTGGGGTACGTTTTCCGGTTGCAGCAGCCTCACAAGCATCACCATCCCAGACAGCATTACAAGTATCGGCACATGTGCGTTTGAAGGTTGCAAAAAATTGACTCAAATCAATGTTGATAAAGCCAATACGGTATATTTGAGCGTGAACGGAGTTCTTTTCAACAAAGAAAAGACCGAATTGATAAGATATCCCGCAGGCAAGACTGATACTGCATATGCCATCCCCGACAGAGTTACAAGTATCGGCTGGGGTACGTTTTCCGGTTGCAGCAGCCTCACAAGCATCACCATCCCCGACGGCGTTACAAGCATCGGCGATTTGGCGTTTGACGGTTGCAACAGCCTCACAAGCATAACCATCCCGAACAGCGTTACAAGCATCGGCGATGAGGCGTTTTTCCTTTGCAGCAGCCTCACAAGCATAACCATCCCAGACAGCGTCACAAGCATCGAAGATTCTGCGTTTTCCGGTTGCAGCAGCCTAAAAGATGTATATTATTCCGGTACGCAGGAGCAATGGAAGAAAATAAGCATCGGGAGTTATAATGGTTATCTGACAAACGCAAAGATCCATTACGGCAGCTCCGCTCCGGCGGCGAATGCCGGGGCGATGAGAGCGCCCGCCGCCCCGGCGGCTCAGAATACCTCGGGCACCGTTTATACCGCCACGGCGCAGAATGCCGTGCCCGGCGAGCTTTATATGCTCTATGCCTTCTCGAGCGGCACCGACCTCTCCTCGCTCGAGTATGTCGCCCAACTCAGAGCCGACAGCGGCGAGGTGAAATTCAGATATATCCCCCGCAATTCCGGCGAGTTGAATGTGATAATAGTCGGCAAGTTCGGCGACAGCAATGCGAAGCTCTCCATCAAATCCCCCTCCACCACAACGGTCAGCTATGGCTTTACGCTGAATCTTCATGCGAACGTAACCGACCTGCCCGAGGGCGCAAGGATAGTTTGGAGCATGGACGGCAGCGGATTTGAGCTTATACCCTCCGCCGACGGCATGACCTGCGGCGTGAAGTCTGTCTCTAAGGGCTCGGCGACAATAACCGCGAAAGTCGTTGACAAGAACGGCAATGCGGTAAAGGACGCGAACGGAAACGAGATAACCGCTTCGCAGCAGCTCACTTCAAAAGCAGGCTTCTTCCAAAAGCTCGTAGCGTTCTTCAAAAAGCTCTTCGGCTCAAATATGGTAATTCCGTCCTCGCTGAATAAGCTTGTTAAATGAACTAAATAGTTAAAAGAAGCGATTGCAGCATTGAGCCGCAATCGCTTCTTGCGTCAAATGATCGCTTGAGTTAAAGCAACAGATCTGATTTAATATATTTGCAATCAGATATGAAAGAAGGTGAAAAGATGAAAGGCGTGATCTACGCGAGGTATTCCTCCGACAGTCAGCGTGAGGAGTCGATCGAGGGCCAAATGCGCGAGTGCAAGGCGTTCGCAGAGAAAAATGACATTCAAATCGTCGAAACATACATTGACCGCGCTCTGTCCGCAAGAACCGACCGCCGCCCCGACTTCCAAAGGATGATAGGCGACAGCGCCGCTAAGAATTTTGATGCCGTGATCGTTTGGAAGCTCGACCGTTTTGCCCGTGACAAATTCGACTCCGCATACTACAAACGGATCCTCAAAAACAACGGCGCAAAGGTTATATCCGCTACCGAAGCCATTTCAGACGGCGCAGAAGGCATCCTGCTCGAATCGATCCTTGAGGGCATGGCGGAGTATTATTCCGCCGAGCTTTCGGAGAAAATTATTCGCGGTCTCACTGAAAATGCTCTGAAGTGCAAATACAACGGCGGCACATTGCCTCTCGGCTATGTCATCGACAGCGAGCAGTATTATCAGCTCGACCCGTTGACCGCCCCTGCCGTGCTTGACGCATTCACACGTTATGCGGACGGCTCTTCCATGCAGGAAATCGCCGACGAACTGAATTTGAAAGGCGTTCGCACCAATCGAGGCAACAAAATCACCATAAACGTCATTGCCCGAATGCTGCACAACCGTAAATACATCGGTGAATTCAAGCAAAAGGATATTGTGAAGCCCGGCGGCATTCCGGCAATTGTGACAGAAGAATTATTTGACCGTGTGCAAAAGCGCATGACAGCGAATAAAAAGGCACCGGCAAAACATAAGGCGGAGGATGAATATTTGCTGACCACCAAGCTGTTTTGCGGCAAATGCCGCTGCTATATGGTGGGCGAAAGCGGCACGAGTCACTCGTCACAGGTGCACAGGTACTACAAATGTGTCAGCGTGAAAAAGCACAGAGGCTGCGACAAGAAAACGGTCAAAAAGGATTGGATCGAAAATCTTGTGATCGAGCAAATCAAATCCATCGTTTTTAATGATGAGCTGATCGAGAGTATAGCCGATGCGATAATGGAGCTTCAAGGGCAGGAGAGCACAACGCTGCCGCTGTTGAGAAAGCAATATGCTGACACACAGAAGGCCATAGATAATATGCTGAATGCGATTCAGCAGGGGATACTTACGCCGTCAACAAAAGAGCGGCTCGAAAGTCTTGAGAAGAAGAAAAACGAGTTGAGTGTTGAAATCGTTAAAGAAGAAATGGCAAAACCGGCGATAACAAAAGATCAGATCGTCTTTTGGCTCCACAGGTTCAGGAAGCTCGACACAAAGAAGCGCGAGCACCGCCGCAGACTCATAGATAGCTTTGTCAATGCGGTTTATCTCTATGACGACCGCATGATAATCACATTTAATTACAAAGACGGCTCAAAAACAATAACCCTCGCAGAGCTTGAGAAATCAGCCCTTGGTTCGGATATCAACGCACTGTCTCCACCATGAAAAAAGCACTTCTTCGGAAGTGCTTTTTTCAATGAAGCGCACCTTACGGTGCATGAAAAGTGAAGCAGGGCTTCGCCCTATGAAGCGCGGCTTCGCCGCACGGAGAGGTACGGGCACTTCGCTTCATGTTTGCCGGCGGCAAACGCTTCATTGCTGAACTTTGCAATTAGATACTGCTGTTGCGCGTGAAATCGCTGCGGTGAATAGTGGTTTTTATTTCACTATCCGCATATGCATAATTTCAATTAATCCCATACAAAACTGAATTTCGATATTCATATTATATCCGCCGTGATTTTATAGAATTGCGGCGGAATTTTTGCATTATTTCTTGCTCGGCGACGGAGAGAATGATAAAATAAAGGCGGCAGATCTGCAGAAGGAGGAAAAACAATGCTTCTGAAAAAAACAAAACTGTTTGCAGCGGGAAAACGCGCGGTCACCTTGACGCTAATGATCGTGATTTTGACTGCCGTGCTGCTGTCCGGCTGCGTAAAGCAACAGCCGACGCCCACACCCACGCCCACCGAGTCTCAGACTGAGCCTCAAACAAAGTCGGCCGCTCAATTGCAGCTTGAGGAATACATTGAAACCGCTATCAAATGTGTGCGCGAGAACCCGGTCGACGGTTGGTCCTCCGAGGTCAGCTATCCGTATGATAAAAGCAATACGGTCTATTCCGAGCTGAGCGACGAGCAAAAGGCTCTGTATGACGAAATGCTGCCCAAAGTGAGGAATATGGAGCCGTTTGAATACTCCGCCGAAAAATACGGCTACGATGTCTTGGATAACATCCTCATCGCCGCGTCGGCATTATGCAAAGATTACCCTGAGCTTGAGATTTACTTCGACATTGAAGAGGTCGTTGACGGGGATATGACGACGGCGCTGCGCGCGCTGTATTTCCTCCCGAGCGACCCCAATGCAGGCTCCGCCGACAGGGAGAAGGTCAAAAAAGAGGTGCAGACCTTTGAGAATGACAGTGATCTGATCGTCGCGGCCATGCCGAGGGATTTCAGCACCTATGATAAATATCGCTATCTGGCGGCGGTGATCTCGCTTATAACGAATTACGATTATACGCTTGTCGGCGGCAAATCGGCGGCGACCGCCTACGGGGCTATTGAGCTGGGTATGTGCATTTGCCAGGGATATTCTACAGGGTTTGAATATCTTTGCCGCAAGGCCGATCTGTGGTGCGCTCAAGTCAGCGGCGTTTCGCAGGGCGTGTCTCACGCGTGGAATTTGGTCAAGCTCGAGAGCGGCACTTACCATGTTGACGTGACATGGGCGGATGCCGATGACAATAAGCTGCTGGACGCAGGCTGGCAGAGCTATTTTATGCTGACGCAGGACGAGATTCTGGTGGATCACGAAATCGACGACGGAACCGTCGCAACGGGGATTTAACTCTTTGAAATTAATACAAATGCATGACAAACAGCAAAAAACTCTTCGGCTCGAATATGGTCATTCCCTATGCGCTGAAGAAGCTCGTTAAATGAATTAAATAGTCAAAAGAAGCGATTGCGGCTCAAGGCTGCAATCGCTTCTTCTATTAAAACAAACTTTCAATTAAACTGTCGGGTAGCGCCGTATTTTTCAGTTTGTCAAAGATGCTCATGTCTCTTTTCTCCCTGATTTATTTGTTGACATCAGAATTTGCCGCTGCCGCCGCCGTGAGTCGTGCCCGAGGACGAGGTGTGGGTGCTGCTGCCCTCGGAGCTGCTCTCCTTTTTCTTCTCCGTGCGGGTCATGTTGTGATAGAGGAAAAGGTCGGTGCTCTCGGTGACGTTGAGGCTGTCTTTTTTCATGTAGCTGTTCGCCGCCGCCTGTGAATGCACGCTCTTCAGCTTGCCCTTCATTGAGCCGACGATGATAAGCGCCAGCACGACGCCGATAACTACCGAGATCGGCAGCCAGATTATCGACAGGCTTTCGCGCGGGAGGCTGCCCTTGTCGTAGGGCGAGCCGCTCCTTGCCTGAGTGATGAATTCGTCGCAAAGGTCGGCGTAGGTGTTGAAAGCAGAGGCATAGTTGCCGTCGGACAGGTCGGACTTCATCTGCCTGCCGATATATTCAATACCTGCGTCGGTGAACGCCGTGATGCCGTAGCCGCAGGTGGATATCGCCCAATCGCGCTCCTCTGCCGAGATGAGGAGCATCAGACCGTCCTTGCTCTGACCGTAGCCGAAGCTGCTGAATTCATAGACCTCATCGGCGCATTCGGCGGCGGTGTCGCAGTTGCCCAAATTGGTTACGGTGGCGACGGTCACATCCATCTGCTGCCGCAGGCTGATCTCGTCGAGCTTTGCGAGCAGCTCGGCTTCCTCGCTGTCGGTGAGCAGGTTTGCGGCGTCATTTAAGCGGTTGCATTCGCCGACAAAGCCGTCGGAATTCGCCGCAAAGGCGGGAGTGACGGCGCAAAGGCAGAGAATGAGTGCAAATATCATTGCGGTGATTTTCTTTTTCATTTTCAGCACTCCCTTACAGCAATCCGATGATGTGCAGCAGCCAAACAACGGCGTATGAAGCGGCGCTCAGTGCCGCCGCAAGGCCGATCGTCAGCTTGGTAGCCGCCGATTTGTCTACGGGTAGGTCACCGACGAATTTGCCGGTCTGACCGTTCATGGCGAATGTGTATTTGCCGCCGTTCCAGGTGGTGTTGAGCAGCCATACGGGGTAGAGGGCGTATTTCGCCTTGCCGCCGCGCAGTTGAATGCTGCTGCTCTCGGCGGTGACTGTGTCATACCCCTGCACGGTCGAGGCGAACGCCGCCTCGGTCGATTTTTTCACACGCTCGTTGGCTCTTTCGACGCTCTGCTCGGCGTCCACATCGTATTTATCCGCAAGATAGCCCGCCAGATAAGCCGTTTGGAATTCCACGGCGTCGGCGAAATCATACGGCTCGATGGATTCCATCAGATCGTCGGGCATTTTGGAGGAACCGTCCACGGGGACGTGCTCGAAGCCGAGGCTGCCCGCGCGGCGCACGAGGTAATACTCGATATCCTTGTAGTCGTAATCGTTGTCGCTCCATTCGCGCACCTTGGTCGCCTTGTAGCGCACCTGAGCGTCGGCGTCGGCGTCAAAGAGCCAGAACGGGACATAGACGCCCTTTATCTCGTCAATGTGGTTCTGATCCTTAAAGACCTTCGGCAGCAGGCGTTTGCCCGCCAAATGCTGCATCAGACCCGCTTTTGCCGCTTTTTTATCCAGCTTGAACGGGATAACAAGGTCGGGCTTGAGCGCGCCGGAGAATTGACCCATCATCACGACGGGGTTGCCGCAGAAGGGGCAGGAGGTTGCCGCCGTGTTGCCGTCGCCGACTATTTCTCCGCCGCAGGATTTGCACACATAGGAGCGAAGCCCGTCGGCCTCGCCGTCCTGCCACTGACCGCCGGCGGAGGTCTCCCATTCCATATTGTCCTGCTCGTTCTGTAATCCGTCGTCATAGCTTGACAGCGTTTCCATGTCAAACTCCGTGTCGCAGTAGGGGCACTTCATTTTTTGCAGCGTGCTGTCAAAGGCAATAGCGCCGCCGCAATTAGGGCATTTATATTCATTCAAAACAGCCAAATAATTCACCTCTCGGTCATATATACCTGTCTCTTATACACATCTCCGAGCCCACGAGACCTCTCTACATC
>ERZ1027089.1043-NODE-1043-length-11464-cov-3.644929_pt1 | contig 11464 bp, 9 predicted proteins | sample MGYA00519412_ERZ1027089 | MGnify/ENA primary metagenome ERZ1027089 (study PRJEB26926, sample SAMN06164433) | human gut metagenome | biome: ENVO:00009003; feature: ENVO:2100002; material: ENVO:00002003 | host: Homo sapiens | place: USA | collected 2012 ... | reverse complement strand
ACGAGATGTAGAGAGGTCTCGTGGGCTCGGAGATGTGTATAAGAGACAGGCTACCGTTACCGCAAAAATGTAAAGGGGCTGCCGGGAACTCCGGATATCGTATTGCGCAAATACGGCATCGTGATTTTTATTCACGGATGTTTTTGGCACGGGCATGAGGTGGACGGTACCATGCCCAAGACCAACTGCGAGTTTTGGAAAAATAAGATTGAAGGGAATAAGCTGAGGGACAAGCGTAACAAGGAGAAGTTACGTAAAATGGGTTGGTCGGTAATAACCGTGTGGGAGTGTCAGTTGAAATCTGCGGTGAGGCAGCAGACGTTGCTGGAGATAGAATATTACATCAACCATACGTATTTGGAACGATTCAGGTCGCGACCTTCCATGTTTTATGAAATACCGGAGGACAAAGATCCCCCCGGCGTGGTGACCGAGGGCGAAGCGGAATATGGGAAGAGGTGATTTATACTGAATAGATGGGGTTACTGTTTTGTTTTAATTTAACCATTTCGATGAATGAAGCCAATGTCTCAATTTCAGGTTGGAACTCTTTGTCAAATGATGTCCGGTAAGAGGCAGGGACAACAAGTTTAAGGTGTTCGTGCTTCATTTCCCGAAGCTGATTCTTGGAAATGCCTTGTTGCAGGGTAAACAAGTATTTGGTTTCGATGCGGTCTGCTTCGTTCAGAACTTGTCGCCAACGGTCTTTGCAGGTTGTTTTTGCTCCAAGAAATACCAATTTGTTAGCAGGAAACAGCATGTTATGGTAAGCTTCTCCGTTGGGAAACAGGAAATCGGGCTTTTTATTGTCTTCCGTCACGGCTTGTTCTTCGTATTCCAATTGTGCCGCCGTGAATATCGTTGCAAGGTGATGCTCCAAGGATTTGCCTGCGCGGGATTTGCGACGGTTGAGAATGATGTTTGAGAATTTGACCAATTCTTGACAGTTAGAAAAAGGCACACTGTAAATAGGTGCATAAACTTTCTCCTCGAAACAGCGGAATAGACTGTACTCCGTATCAATCCATTTTAATAATTGTTCATCGGGAAACTTGCAAATATGAAAGTCCGTGATATGATGAGCTTTGTTATATATGTCTCTGGCGAATTGAGCCATTTGCCGGGTTTCCGGAAAATCGGTGTATAAGGCAACAAGCTCTTGGATGCCGATTTCCAATTGCTTTTCCGGTGTACTTGCTTGTGTAACATCAATCAATTGATTTGTTTTCTCCGGAGAAAGGTTGAAATAGGCAAAGAAATCGTCAATGTCCTGATCTGTCTGCAAGACGAAACCATAATAATAATCTTCGCTCTGTTGGGCAATAATGAGCAAATCGCCTACATTGTCTTCCTCAAAAAAAGGAAAGCCTTTCCCAAAACGGGTTATTCGGTATTCATTACGTGTTCCTTGCCCATAATAGATAAAACGGCTGTCAGTTGTAAAATCATCTTGCCATTTGACCTTTACCATCTTGTCTTTGTTTTCACCTTTCACTCCCGGAGTGTCGAACAAAAGTGCCGCTGCGCATTTTGGTATATAGAAGCCTGCTTGATGTGAACCGTTCTTCCCAGTATCATTGGCTGTAATGAAACGGCAAAATGCATATTTGGCATTTTGTACTTTGACTATGGCACTATTTAGAATTTCACTCATAATAATCAATTATTTAACATGGCTTTTACTAATTGTTCTGAAACGGCTGTAATAAGAGGTACTACGACTGAATTCCCGCATTGCCTGTAAGCTTGTACATCAGAAACTTGGTTAAGGCGATATTCATCGGGATATCCCATTAGTCGGGCACATTCGCGAGGAGACAATCTGCGAGGATTCTTTCCTCCTGTTTGTGGAATAAGGATTTCGGAACCATCCTTATAGTAACGGGCACTTAAAGTACGGGAAATGCCATTCAGATCCACCATTCCGAAACCAAATCCATTTCCCTTGGCGCGATGCTTTTCTGCATAGTTTTGCAGATAGCTCCAAAGCTTATCACTCAACGTGTATTTTTCGTCAATATCAGGGTCTAGTATTTCTTTGATGCTTTGGGTTGATTGTTTCTGCTCGGGAAAGGCGAATTGCTCTTTTCCATGAAAGACATCTTGGTTAAAACCTACTATCATGATACGTTCCCGATGTTGTGGCACATAGGTTTGTCCGTCCATGACAAGGTAGTGGAGTGAATAACGCAATTCCTCTAATGTGCCCTTGATTACCTTGAACGTGTTGCCTTTGTCATGAGACATCAGGTTTTTCACATTCTCCAAAAAGAATGCTTTGGAACGGTGACGACTGATAATGTCTGCCACATCAAAAAATAACGTACCTTGTGTTTTATCCTTGAAGCCCGTTTCCCGTCCGAGACTTTTTTTCTTCGATACTCCGGCAATAGAAAATGGTTGACACGGAAAGCCGGCACATAGCACATCAAAATTCCGAGGGATATAGCTTTTGGTTATTTCTTTTGTAATGTCGCCAAAAGGCATTTCTCCAAAGTTTGCCAAGTAAGTCTTTTGGGCATATTTGTTCCATTCCGACGAGAATACACACTTGCCACCTTGCGCCTGCATGGCTAGGCGGAAACCTCCCATTCCGGCAAATAGGTCGATGAAAGTGAATTTTGGTTTTTTAGGATCAGGAAATGGTACGTTGAAGAAATCCGAGAACAGACCGTATGCGGTAGGATCTTCTGCGACTTTGGTCACATATTCATCCGTTATTTCTTCTTTCTTGCTCTCTTTTTTCTGCTCTAAAAACTCACGGATGGCGTATATCACTTCCCACTTACTTTCTTTGCTTTCGATGCAGTCGTTGTTATGCAGATAATGGCTGAGTACAGCCAATTGATTTTCCCAACTGGTCTCTCCGTACACTTTTATGTTGTTTTGCTCGTCAATTTCCTCGGGGAAATCGGCGAGCTTAATATCTTTTATGACTGTTTTTTTTGCGATCATTCAATTTGTGAATTAATTAATGAGGACAAAAGTACTGCTTTTTATCGAGAATAGCGAATAACAAGTTTTTAAAGATTCTGTATTTTATTCCTTTTTGTAGCGTTTGGTGTCGAGGATAAAGATTTTCATCAGTGACGTTTTTTTAATCCATGGGGTAACTATTATTTTCGGGCATGGTTACGAACAAGTAACGTAGCGGTGGCAGGATTTGGTTTCGGCGGGGATTGTAATGGCTTTACGAATAATCGGCAGTTCAACCGACACTATTGTAACTCAATTCTATCACTATATCTTTCTGTGTTTCACTTTTTTTCGTAACTTTGTCATCTATATAATAAACCAAAGGAATGGATTACACCGAACAGTTTATCCGGCTGAATTGCAGCTTGATGTCGGATTACAAAATGATGAAGCTGAATGCCGACATGAAATGCATGGGGCTGGGGTTGTATCTTGAAACGATATTGTTTCTGCGAAAACAGCAGGAATACAAACATGATTTTAACGAACTGGATTTGCTGGCCGATCAGTGGGGAGCTACCGTGGAAAATCTGCAACATCTTATTAAGGACTTCGATTTGTTTCTCATTACAGAGGATGGGTATTTCCGATGTCTGTATCTGGACGAGGTGATGGGATATCAGAGCAAACTTTCCGAGCAACGTGCCGCTGCCGGCAGTAAGGGAGGGAGAAGCAGTAAGAAAAGTACGGTGAAAGCATCTGCAAAAGCAACTGCGTCTACAATAGGAAGGGGCAGAATCAATGAAGGGAAAAACGGTGATACGTCTTGCATGGATCGTAACGAGGAAATCTACATGAAAAGTAATGATGCGCCCTGCGTGTATGATAACGGGGAAGCCTACCTGAAAAGCGATGATACGTCCTGCATGGATCGTAACGGGGAAGCCTACCTGAAAAGTGGTGGTGTACCCTGCGTGAATAATAACGGGGAAATCTACATGAAAAGCGATGATACGCCCTGCATGGATCGTAACGAGGAAATCTATACGAAAAGCGATGATACACCTTGCATGGATAATAACAAGGAAGTCTACCTGAAAAGCAGTGGTGCACCCAGTATGGATAGCAAGGAGAGAATTTATATGGAAAGCAGCAATGTAGATAGTAACAAGACTGTCTGCATGGAGAACAGCAAGCCAATCCATTCGGATTATAATAAGGAAATCTACAAGGAAAACAGCACGGAGAGCAACGTGAAAAGTAGTGCGGAAAGTATGAAAAATACGACTGCAAAAAATACAAATGGAAATTCAGTCAAAAATGTGATTCAAAGTGTTGATAATGAGCGATATGGAAAGGGATTACAAGCAAGCTTTAAGCAAAACTTTATAAGAGAAGAAAAGAATAGAGAAGAGAAGAAAAAGAAAGATGATGTTAACATCATACAAAGAAACATCGGCATCGGCAACAACATGTTTTTTTGCTATGAAAAAAATGTCAGGGTAACACCTCGACAGAAACGCTATATCAATGAGATTTTCCCTATCCGGGTTCGGGTGGATACACCACGCACGATTCCGGATTTGGAAGAAAGAGGAGTTGGACCGCCCATGGATAAATGCATATCGTATCTTTGTTGAATGCTATTTGCCCCCCAGGTACGCGCCGTTAATCACGGAAGATATGGATCTTTCACGTGTAAGATGCTATATCTTACAGCTGTAAGATTATAAATCTTTCACCTTCATCGTCTGGACATTGCGAAAGAATTCAGCCGGTCTGTGCGTGGTGGAATATAACCGTCTGCCGCTTGTTTTCACGAATACCGTCTGGGGTATCTCAAGAAGATGCTCAGCAGGGCAAATATCCCGATGGCTACCGGATAGTACAAGTATTCGATAATGCTCAAAGGAGACAGGGAAGCCAGTTTGGCAGCAATCAGCATTTGTGCTCCGTAAGGGATGATTCCCTGGATGACACACGAGAAAGTATCCAGAATACTTGCACTCTTGCGTTTGTCCACCCTGTAGCGGGTAGCGATATCGTTGGCAAGCGGTCCCACTGTGATGATGGCTATCGTATTGTTGGCTGTGCAGAAATTGGCGATACTCACCAAAGCCGCGATGCAAAGTTCGGCTCCGCGTTTGCTGTTGACGTGTTTGGTCAGTTTTTGGATGATATAGTCCACTCCGCCATTAAAACGGATCAGTTCCAGCATACCGCCTGCCATCAAGGTGATGATGATGAGCTCACCCATCCCGGTGATCCCTGTGCCCATGGAGCCGAGCCAGCCGAACAGGCCGATGCTCCCCGTGAACAGGCCGATCACTCCCGTTGTGGCGATGCCCAGTATCAGTACGAGTGCTACATTCATCCCTGCTATGGCGGTTCCCAGCACAACCAGATAGGGGAGGACTTTGATCCATTCCACCGACTGGATGTCATGGGTGGTCATCACGTCCATTCCCCTGAAGATGTAGTAGCCGAAAACCATCAGGGCGGCCGGAAGGGCTATCATGAAGTTCACCCGGAACTTGTCACGCATGGCGCATCCTTGGGTGCGGGTGGCGGCGATAGTAGTATCCGAAATGAACGAAAGGTTGTCGCCGAAGAAGGCTCCTCCCACCACGATACCCGCCATGAAGGCCAGGTTCATATCGGTTTTATCCGCAATGCCTGCTACCACGGGGACTAATGCCACGATGGTTCCTACCGAGGTTCCGATGGAGAGCGAGATGAAACAGGCGGCCAGGAAGATGCCTGCCAGCAGCAGATTGTCCGGCAGCAGGAGAAGCGTAAGGTTGACGGTCGCGTCAATGGCCCCGATGTCTTTGGCACTTTGGGCGAATGCGCCTGCCAGGATGAAAATCCAGATCATCAGCATGATGTTCTTGTTGGCTGCGCCGATGGAATATTGCAGCATTCGCTCATTCAGGCTCAGGCCTTTGGTGATGCATACCGCATAGACCGAGGATACCATGAAAGCAATCGTGATGGGGACTTTATAGAAGTCGTTTACAATGATGGAGGTCACCAGATACAGGCATAGAAATACCAGCAGTGGACTGAGTGCCCATAGACTGGGCTTATTGGTTATTGGAGTTAATTTTTCACCGTTCATGAATTTGTATTTTATAAAATGAGGTGCAAAGTTACAAAAAGACTTGCTGTATAACAATATATGGGGGAAAAAGGTCACAGCCCCACCTTCGTAACAGGGAAGGCAGGGCTGTAAGGGTATTGGGAAAGTTGGAGATAAAATTGGATTATAGTGTCACGCCTGTCTTGAAGATGGCGATTTCACGATAATTCTTCTTTTCATTGTTTACCGGTTCTCCGCTGGCAACACGGATGATATAGTCTATAAAACGCTCGCAAGTCTTTTCCATCGGTTCGTTTTCTACGATGACTCCGGCATTGAAATCAATCCATCCCGGTTTGTTTTTAGCCAGAGTGGAGTTGGTGGAAATCTTCATGGTAGGAACAAACGTACCGAACGGAGTACCGCGGCCGGTAGTGAAGAGCACCATGTGACAGCCGCAGGAGGCGAGGGCGGTGGCAGCTACCAAATCGTTGCCCGGTGCGGAAAGCAAGTTCAAACCTTTCACTTTCAGGCGGTCACCATAGCCCATAACGCCGTCAACGTATGCCTTGCCGCATTTCTGGGTACATCCCAGCGCTTTGTCTTCCAAGGTGGAGATACCACCTGCCTTGTTGCCTGGTGACGGATTTTCGCCCACTGGCTCGCCGTGTGACAGGAAATATTCCTTAAAATCATTAATCAGATGTACGGTCTGTTCGAACAACTCCTTAGTGCGGCAGCGGTTCATCAGGATCGTTTCCGCACCAAACATTTCGGGAACCTCTGTCAGTACCGAAGTACCACCTTGAGCAATCAGGAAGTCAGAGAACATGCCCAGCAACGGATTGGCGGTGATACCTGAGAAGCCATCCGAACCGCCGCATTTCAAGCCTACACGCAGCTCGGACAAAGGAACATCCTCGCGTACATCGGTCTTGGCTTTGGCGTACAGTTCACGCAGAATCTTCATACCCTCTTCAAATTCATCCCCCACTTTCTGAGTTACCATGAACTTTACGCGGTCTGTGTCGTAATCGCCCAGAAACTCGCGGAAAACATCCGGCTGGTTGTTCTCGCAGCCCAGACTGACAATCAGTACGGCTCCTGCATTAGGATGCAGAATCATGTCGCGGAGAATTTTCTTGGTATTCTCGTGGTCATCACCCAACTGCGAACAGCCATAGTTGTGAGGAAAAGCCATGATGGCGTCCACGCCTTCACCGTTGGTTTCGCGGCGTAACGCTTCGGCCAGTTGTCCGATGATACCGTTTACACAACCCACGGTGGGGATAATCCATACCTCGTTACGGATACCTACATCACCGTTTTTGCGGCGGTATCCTTTGAACGTCAGGTCTTTCTTCGGGATATTGAGGTCTACGCTGACCGGATTGTAGGTGTAATCCAACAGTCCGGCAAGGTTTGTCTTTATCTGGGTTTCATTGATCCAGCGTCCTTGTTCCACGGCAGTCACGGCATGGCCGATGGGGTAACCATACTTGATGATATTCTCGCCTTGGGCGAAATCTTTCAGTGTCACCTTATGGCCGGCAGGCACGTTTTCCTTCAACGTGATGGCATGACCGTCTACCGTGATGGCCTCGCCTGCTTTTAAATCCGAGATAGCCACCACTACGTTATCAGCCGGATTAATTTTCAAATACTTTGTTTCCATTTCTATTTTTAGTTATCAGATTTACTTTTTATGCGCATCCAGATAGAAATCCACGTTCTCCACCGAAAGCAGGGTGATGGGCATGTAATTGCATTGTTTCACCTCTTTCTTGAAGATCAGGTGATTGCACAGGCTCTCTACGCCGCTGTATCCTTGTGCGGTAGGTTGCTGAGCAATCAGGAAATCCACTGCGCCCTCTTTCAGACAAGAGACGTTCCGGTGTAATAAATCGTACCCAATCAGTTTGATATTTTTCATGTTGTGTCCGATGAGATATTCTCCTATAATGTACACTTTCGAGTTGAAAGTGATGCCGCACGTAACCTGTGGGTTCTCTTGGAAAAAGCGGTTCATCAGCGCCTCGTCCTCGTCCGGACGCTTGGCGTAGAGGTTCAGTTCCACTATCTTGCAGTCGGGAAAATGCTCCTGCATATATTTTCTGAATCCTTTTTCACGGTTTTCCTGCTGGTTTGATCCCAGGCGGCCTTCGTTGATTTGTCTGAAGATAACGATTTCTTTGGGACATTCTCCCAACATCATGGCCATGCGGGCGGCAAAGTATCCGCTTTGGTCGGATTTCTGCCCGAAGAATGCCAGCGGGTTCAGACTGGCCACGTTGGAGTCTATAAATATATAAGGTATTTCCCGTTCTTGTAACTTGTCGGTGAATCTGGCCGTCATCTCAGGAATAGTGGGGGCGAGCAATACGCCGTCCGGCTCTTGTTTCAGTATTTCCTCACCGGCATTGATGAAGGAGGAATATTCATATTGGTCATAGTACATCACGGACAGGGTGATGTGGAAATCCGAAAAGGTTTCTACGGCTCTTTTCATCCCCAGTTCCACATCGGTCCAGTAATCGCCTTCCTTGTGCTGTGGCAGCAGGCAGACAAACAGATACTTTTTGTTGGATGCCAATGCGCTGGCATACATATTGGGCTGGTAATCCAGTTGCTTCAATATTTCTTCCACCCGTTTCCGGCTGGCTTCGGATACCCCTGTGCGGCCATGCAATACACGGTCTACTGTGCCGACTGACACATCTGCCAGGCGCGCGATATCCTTGATTCTGATTCTTTCGGGCAGTTTATTCATACCTTAATTATATATATTGTGCTCGTGCACACTGATAATTTATTTTTTTTCGATACAAATATATAACAATTTTTGGTTTTAAAAAAATAAATAGTACCTTTGTGCACGCACACGGATGAATTGTTTGAGTGGTCTGTTGAGTACAAGGTTACGATGTGATTCGTCTATGGATATGTAAACCAGTATTTTAATTGGGTTGAAAGTTAAACGAATAAATATATAACAATTTAAAATCACGAAATTATGGGAAAAGTAGTAACCTTAGGTGAAATTATGTTGAGATTGTCAACTCCGGGAAACACACGTTTTGTACAGTCGGATTCATTTGATGTTGTTTATGGCGGTGGTGAAGCGAACGTAGCGGTGAGTTGCGCGAACTACGGTCACGAAGCTTATTTCGTAACTAAATTGCCGAAACACGAAATAGGACAGTCTGCTGTGAATGCATTGCGTAAATATGGTGTGAAGACCGATTTCATCAGTCGTGGTGGCGACCGCGTAGGTATCTATTATCTGGAAACAGGAGCTTCCATGCGTCCTAGCAAAGTAATTTATGACCGTGCCCACTCGGCTATCGCCGAAGCCGATCCTTGCGATTTCGACTTTGACGCTATCATGGAAGGTGCGGACTGGTTCCATTGGTCAGGTATCACTCCGGCTATTTCTGACAAGGCTGCTGAACTGACCAAGCTGGCTTGTGAAGCTGCAAAACGTCATGGCGTTACGGTATCTGTAGACTTGAATTTCCGCAAGAAACTGTGGACAAAAGAAAAAGCACAGTCTATCATGAAACCGTTGATGCAGTATGTAGATGTATGTATAGGTAACGAAGAAGATGCTGAACTTTGTCTGGGATTCAAACCGGAAGCGAATGTGGAAGCCGGTGAAACCAATGCGGAAGGTTACAAAGGAATCTTTAAGGCTATGGCAAAGGAATTCGGCTTTAAATATGTAGTGTCTACCTTGCGTGAATCATTCTCGGCTACTCATAACGGTTGGAAGGCTATGATTTACAACGGAGAAGAATTTTATGAATCAAAACGCTATGACATCAACCCGATTATTGACCGTGTAGGTGGTGGCGACTCATTCTCCGGAGGTATCATTCACGGTCTGCTGACCAAACCGAATCAGGGTGCCGCCCTTGAATTTGCTGTTGCCGCTTCTGCTTTGAAGCATACTATCAACGGTGACTTCAACCTGGTATCTGTAGATGAAGTGGAAGCATTGGCCGGTGGCGATGCCAGCGGACGTGTACAACGCTAAATTTGTTTTTTATAGGAACACGAATGACGCAAATAACGCAAATTTTTGATACATGTTTTATTTGTATCATTTGTGTTCCAATCTTTCATTTAAACTAAAATATGAAATTATGGCTCGTTTTGATAAAATAGCAGTGTTGAACAAGATTGGTTCAACCGGAATGGTTCCTGTGTTCTACCATAAAGATGCAGAAGTGGCAAAGAAAGTGGTGAAAGCTTGTTATGATGGCGGAGTTCGTGCATTTGAATTTACAAACCGTGGTGACTTTGCTCATGAAGTATTCGCGGAAGTTGTGAAATACGCGGCAAAGGAATGTCCTGAAATGGCTATGGGAGTAGGTTCTATCGTTGATCCTGCTACTGCCGCTCTTTACTTGCAATTGGGTGCTTGCTTTGTGGTAGGTCCGTTGTTCAATCCTGAAATCGCTAAAGTGTGCAACCGTCGTTTGGTGGCTTATACTCCGGGATGCGGAAGCGTGTCCGAGGTGGGTTTCGCTCAGGAAGTAGGTTGCGATCTTTGCAAAATATTCCCGGGTGATGTATTGGGAGCAAAATTGGTTAAAGGTCTGCTGGCTCCGATGCCTTGGTCTAAACTGATGGTAACCGGTGGTGTGGAACCGACTCAGGAAAATCTGACTTCTTGGATTAAGGCAGGTGTGTTCTGTGTAGGTATGGGTTCTAAATTGTTCCCTGGCGACAAGGTAGCCGCAGAAGACTGGGCGTATGTAACTGCAAAATGTAAAGAGGCATTAGGCTACATTGCAGAAGCCCGCGCAAATAAATAAGAAAAAGATCAGCTCATGCCCGCAAGGGGTTAGTGAATTAGGGCGTGGGTATCATTTTGTTTAAAGGTGTATATAAAATGGGTAAGGGCCATCGCGAAGTGGATTCGCGATGGCTTTTCACTTTCCGGCGGGTGCTTGAGGCGGGGCGTTGGCAAAAATATTCTTGTAAAGATTGGTAGATAGAATAAAAATGTGTTCTTTTGTACCGTTTCTTAAGAAATAAAATGAAGCGTTTAATCTAAAACACACAAAAATGAAAAAAGCATTATTAAAGGTGGCCGTCATGCTGTTATGCTTGGCGGGGGTAACTCCTGCAATGGCCCAGTTTAATTTGAAGAAGGCAGTGGGGGGAGCCGTGAAGGCTGCAAAGGCGGTGACTTTGACCGATGAGCAGATGACAGAGTATGTAAAGGAGTACATTGACTGGATGGATAAGCATAATCAGGTTTGTGCGGACGATGATCCGTATACTGTCCGTTTGAAAAAACTGACTGAAGGGTTGACCGAAGTGGAAGGGATGCCGCTGAATTTCAAAGTATATTATGTGATTGATGTAAATGCGTTCGCCTGTGCAGACGGTAGTGTGCGGGTATCTGTCTCTTATACACATCTGACGCTGCCGACGACTTAATAGGTGGAGATCTCG
>ERZ1027089.1040-NODE-1040-length-11500-cov-4.440280_pt1 | contig 11500 bp, 8 predicted proteins | sample MGYA00519412_ERZ1027089 | MGnify/ENA primary metagenome ERZ1027089 (study PRJEB26926, sample SAMN06164433) | human gut metagenome | biome: ENVO:00009003; feature: ENVO:2100002; material: ENVO:00002003 | host: Homo sapiens | place: USA | collected 2012 ... | reverse complement strand
GCGTCAGATGTGTATAAGAGACAGATTTAAATGAGCGTACCCGTCCCTGCTTTGTAAAGGAAGAAGGAAAATTTGTCTTCCGTATTATCCTGACGCAGGGCTTAAACCGCCAGATCCGCCGGATGTGCAAGACCCTCGGCTATGGCGTTCTAAGCATCAAACGTGTGCGTGTGGCAAACATTCTGCTGGGGAAATTAAACCCGGGCGATATTCGTGCAGTCACCGGTGCAGAGTTAAAAGAGCTGTACTATGAAGTCGGGAAAAATGCCAGCCGTCCGGCGCGTCCTGCATGGGAAAAGGAACGGCAGCCTGCTGCGAAAAAAGAAGCCCAGACCGGCGCTGCAGAGCCAAGAGTGAACGGACGCATAGCGAATGCAGGAATGCAGCGCAGCGGTCAGAATCCGGCTCACCGGAATGCAGGCGGCTACGCAAAAACGGCTGACCGCAGGCAAGGTACAGACGGTGCTCGCAAAGCAGAGCAGCGCGGTACCTACCGGAGTACCGCCGACAGCCGCACAAATGGTACCTACCGGAGTGCCACCGACAGCCGCACGAATGGTACCTATCGGAATGGTTCCGGATCCGGACAGACAGGAGCACAGAAAAAACGATATGAATGATACAGACAAAATGAAAGAACTGGTCTCGAAGTTGAATGAGGCTGCAAAAGCCTACTATGCCGAAGACCGGGAAATCATGAGTAATTTAGAATATGACAGGCTCTACGACGAGCTGGTTGCCCTGGAAGAAAAGACTGGAGTTGTGCTGGCAGCGAGTCCGACCCAATCGGTTGGTTATGAAGCAGTAGACGAACTTCCCAAAGAGCGTCACGAAAGCCCGATGCTTTCCCTTGGAAAAACGAAAAGCCGGGAAGAGCTGGCAGACTGGCTGGGAGATCAGAAAGGTTTGCTTTCCTGGAAGCTGGACGGTTTGACCATCGTGTTGACATACCGGGACGGAAAACTGTTTAAGGCGGTCACGAGGGGAAATGGCGAAATTGGCGAGGTCATCACACCGAACGCCAAAACCTTTGTCAACGTGCCGTTGCAGATTCCTTATCAGGGAGAGCTGATCCTGCGGGGAGAAGCGGTCATCACCTATGCGGATTTTGAAAAGATCAACGGCGAAATCGAAGACGTGGACGCTCGGTACAAAAATCCGAGAAACCTCTGCTCCGGTTCCGTGCGCCAGCTAAACAGCCAGATCACTGCGCAGCGAAAGGTGCATTTTTTCGCATTTGCACTGGTGCGTGCAGATGGTGTGGATTTTAAAAACTCAAGGGAAGAACAGTTTATATTCTTACAGAAGCAGGGCTTTGAAACGGTAGAATATAAAGCGGTAACTGCGGACACGATGCAGGAGGCAGTTGCCTGGTTTGAAGAAAAAATCACAGATTATCCGGTTCCGTCCGACGGGCTGGTATTGCTTTTGGACGATATCGCTTACGGAGAGTCGCTTGGAAGAACGGCAAAGTTTCCGCGCAATGCCATTGCATTTAAATGGGCGGACGAGCAGGCAGAGACGACGCTGCGCGAGGTGGAGTGGAGCGCGAGTCGTACCGGACTGATCAACCCGGTTGCAATTTTTGACCCTGTGGAGCTGGAGGGGACAACCGTAAGTCGCGCCAGCGTTCACAATGTCAGCATTGTAAAAGAATTAAAGCTCGGCATCGGCGACCGGATTACAGTCTATAAGGCAAACATGATTATCCCGCAGATCGCGGAAAATCTGACCAAAAGCGGTACGCTGGAAATTCCCTGCACCTGTCCGGTCTGTCAGGGAGAGACCCGGATTGTAAAAGAAAACGATACGGAGACGTTAGTCTGCCCGAACCCGGACTGCGATGCCAAAAAGATCAAATCTTTTACGCTGTTTGTCAGCCGGGACGCGATGAATATCGACGGACTTTCCGAAGCGACGCTGGAAAAATTTCTGGCGGAGGGCTTTTTGCATACCTATGCAGATCTGTTCCATCTGGACAGACACCGGGATGCGATTATGCAGATGGACGGCTTCGGCGAAAAATCGTATCAGAATCTCGAAGCGAGCGTTGAAAAAGCGAGACATACAAATCTTGCACGCCTGATTTACAGCCTTGGAATCCCGAATATCGGAATTGCCAATGCACGGATGATTTGTCGGGAATATAAAAATGATCTGGACAAAATGCTCGCTGCACCTACAGAAGAGCTGGCGGCGATGGATGGCGTAGGACCAGTCATCGCAGGTGCGTTTGTGGATTTTTTTGCCCAGGAAAAAAATAAAACTGCGCTGGAGCTTTTATTAAAGGAAGTGGAGCTGGAGCAGGAAACCTTTTCAGAAGAAGCCCTGCCGCTTTCCGGGCAGTCCTTTGTTATTACGGGCAGCCTGAACCACTTTGAAAACCGCAGTGCCTTAAAGGAAAAGATCGAAGCCCTCGGCGGAAAGGTAACCGGAAGCGTGACGGGCAAAACCGTCTGTCTGATCAACAATGACAGTACCTCCAATTCCGCCAAAAATAAAAAAGCGCGGGAGCTGGGCATAGCTGTATTGACAGAAGAAGAGTTTATGAAGCAGTATCTGGAAAAATAACCGTCCGGACGAATTTTTCAAAAGAAACGCCGCACAGCGGCAGGAAAGTGAGAGAGAAAATGCCGATTAAAATACAGAGTGATCTGCCTGCCAGAGAGATTCTGGATAATGAAAATATTTTCGTGATGGACGAATATCGTGCGATGCACCAGAATATCCGCCCATTGCAGATCTGTATTCTGAATCTGATGCCGGTCAAACAGGATACGGAGCTGCAGCTTCTTCGGTCGCTGTCCAATACGCCGCTGCAGGTGGACGTGACCTTTATGAAGATGAACAGCCACCTGTCTCTGAATACCTCTGCAACACATCTGAATAAATTTTACGATACGTTTGATGATTTGAAATCCAACAAATACGATGGCCTGATTATCACGGGTGCACCGGTGGAACAGATCCCCTTCGAAGAAGTGGATTACTGGAAAGAACTCTGCGAAATTATGGAGTGGTCAAAGACCCACGTCCATTCCACGTTCCACATCTGCTGGGGCGCTCAGGCAGGTCTGTATTACCACTTCGGACTCGACAAACGCCTGTTGCCGGAAAAGCTTTTCGGGGTATTTGAACACCGTGTGTTAAACCGCAAAGAGCCGCTGGTGCGCGGATTTGACGATGTTTTTTGTATCCCCCACAGCAGACATACCGAAACACCTGCAGCGCTGATCCATGCCTGCAAAGAGCTGACCGTTATGGCAGAATCGGACAAAGCGGGAGTTCTTTTATGTATGACTGAGGGCGGACGCCAGATTTTCGTCATGGGACATCCGGAATACGATCGCTACACGCTGGATGGAGAGTATAAGCGCGACCGCGACAAGGGACTTCCGATCCATGTGCCGGAAAACTATTATCCGGAGGACAATCCGGAGAAGAAACCGTTACTTTCCTGGCGTGCGCACTGCAACGGATTGTATACAAACTGGCTAAATTATTACGTATATCAGACCACTCCGTATGATATTCGGGAGATTTGAGAAAATACGGACGGAAATGGGCATCCCTTTGCGAAAAAGGGATTAGTTGTTTACTTTTTGAAAAAAATAGCTTATAATCAACTATGAATGAAAAAATGTTGTAGAAATACAAGAAGGAGAAGGATTATGGAAATTTCAGCTTTACAGAAAGCCAGATATGAGTATGCTCCGAAGCTTCCCGGCATGCTGAGACACGGCATTGCAGATATCTGCGTTAAGGAAGGCGAAGAGACTCAGAGCGTTGCAGATCAGGAGAAGATCAAAGCGCTGTTCCCCAATACCTACGGTAAAAAGGAGATCACTTTCCAGAAAGGTGCGAACACTTCCGTTGCGAAGAAGCAGGTTGTAGGCGTTATCCTTTCCGGCGGACAGGCTCCTGGCGGACACAACGTTATCTGCGGTTTATACGATGCATTAAAGGCAACCAACCCGGAGAACGTACTGTACGGCTTCAAGAACGGTCCGAGCGGTCTGATCGAAGACGATTATCTTGTTTTTGATGACGAGTATATCAATGCATACAGAAACACCGGCGGTTTCGATATCATCGGTTCCGGCAGAACCAAACTGGAGACTCAGGAACAGTTCGCAATCGCTGCTGAAGTCTGCAAGAAGCACGGCATCACCGCAATCGTTATCATCGGTGGCGACGATTCCAACACCAACGCAGCTGTACTGGCTGAGTACTTCGCTGCAAACAACACCGGCGTACAGGTAATCGGCTGCCCGAAGACCATCGACGGCGACTTAAAGAATGAAGATATCGAGTGCTCTTTTGGTTTCGATACCGCTGCAAAGACCTACAGCGAAGTAATCGGTAACATCGAAAGAGATGCAAACTCTGCTAAGAAATATTGGCACTTCATTAAGGTTATGGGCCGCAGCGCTTCCCATGTTGCTCTGGAGTGCGCACTGGAAACCCAGCCGAACATCTGCCTGATTTCCGAAGAAGTTGCAGCAAAGAAGATGTCCCTGTCCCAGATCGCTGACTACATCGCTGATTCTGTAGCAAAGAGAGCAGCAAAGGGCATGAACTTCGGTGTTGCAATCATCCCTGAAGGCGTTGTAGAATTCGTTCCCGAGTTCTCCGCACTGATCGCTGAGATCAACGAGCTGTTAGCAGGCAGCAAGGCAGATGCGTTCAATGCACTTCCTACCTGGAAAGAAAAATATGCGTTCATCGAAAACGGTCTGTCTAAAGAATCCATGGCTGTATTCGCAATCCTGCCGGAAGGCATTCAGCAGCAGCTGTTCCTGGAGAGAGATCCTCACGGCAACGTACAGGTTTCCCTGATCGAGTCCGAGAAGCTGTTCTCCGCTCTGGTAGCTGACAAGCTGGCTGAGAGAAAGGCTGCAGGCACATACAACGGTAAGTTCAATGCACTGCATCATTTCTTCGGTTACGAAGGAAGATGTGCATTCCCTTCCAACTTCGATTCCGATTACTGCTACTCCTTAGGTTACAATGCATTCATGCTGATCCAGTATGGTTACAATGGTTACCTTTCCAAGGTTTCCAACCTGTCCAAACCGGCAGCTGAGTGGGTTGCAGGCGGTATGCCCATCACCAAGATGATGAACATGGAGAGAAGACATGGCGAAGACAAGCCTGTTATCCGTAAGGCTCTGGTTGAGCTGGATGGCAAGCCCTTCAAATACTTCGAGGCACACAGAGAAGAGTGGTCTGAGAACACCTGCTATGTATATCCGGGTGCAATCCAGTACTACGGACCTGCAGAGGTTTGTGATATCACAACCAAGACTCTGGCTCTGGAGAAGGGCGAATAATTTCCTCGACTTCAAAAATCAACAATAGAATGCACGCTCTGCGAGCATTCTATTGTCATGAATAAAGAGCGCCGCAAGACGTATACAGCAGAATGTGCTTTGCGTACATGCTGCTGATAATAAAACAGCCGCATCACAGATGAGAAATCATCCGGGTGCGGCTGTTTTTTATGAACCAATGTGTAAAGAGCATTAAAAAACCCGATCAGGTCAGTCGCAAAGGGCATACCAACCAGATCGGGAAGGGGGTCTTGGATAATAGTTTTAGTTCGCGGGCGCTTCTTCTTCGTTTAAATTCTCCTCACACACTTCTTCAAAAGAACGGTGCTCTGCGAGTGCCTCTTCTTTTGCATGCTGGAAGAATGCTCTGGTTTCTTTTACAATGACACCGCTCAATGCGAACAACGCGATCATGTTCGGGATAGCCATCAGACCGTTGAAGATATCAGCGATGGTCCAGACAGCGCTCACCGTCATGTAAGGTCCGATAAAGACAGCCAGAATGTAGATCCACCGAAAGATCTTAACGTGCTTCATATTGCCGCCGCTTAAATATTCCAGGCAGCGTTCACTGTAGTAATCCCAGCCAAGGATTGTTGTAAAGGCGAAGAATACAAGGCAGAGCATCAGGATAAAGGAAGAAAACTGTGCAGGAAACGGAAGACCATGCTGGAATGCATAGGTTGTAACCTGAACACCTTCCAGACCTTCTACCTGCCATGCACCGGTCAGAACAATGGAAAGACCGGTTAAGGTACAGATGATGATCGTGTCAATAAACGTACCGGTCATGCTGACAAGACCCTGACGGACAGGGGAGTTCGTCTGTGCAGCAGCTGCAGCGATGGGCGCGCTTCCCAGACCGGCTTCATTGGAGAAGATGCCGCGGGCAACACCCTTCTGCATTGCGATGAGCATGCTGCCGACTGCACCGCCGGTAATCGCTTTTGGAGAAAACGCTGCGGTTACGATGGTTGCAAACGCTGCAGGCACTTTGGTGATGTTGCAGCAGATCAGGATCACTGCGAATACAAAATAGATGACTGCCATGAAGGGAACGATGATCTGGCTGACGCTTGCAATTCTCTTGACGCCGCCGATCAAAACAGCTGCGACGCAGAAGGAGAGAATCAGGGAAGCAATGACAACGGACCAGGAATATTCGCCAAGGAACGGCAGAATTTTTACAGTAAAGGCATCGTTTGGATCAAAGAAACCATGTACTGCACTGGAAATACCATTGACCTGGCTGAAGGTACCAATGCCGAAGAGACCGACACAGACGCCGAAGAAGGCGAAAATCTTTGCGAGCCATTTAAAATTTTTGCCCATGCCGAGTTCAATATAGTAGAAGGGACCGCCGAGGCTGTGTCCGTCTTCAGCAACGGTACGGTATTTGACTGCCAGCAGACCTTCGGAGTATTTGGTTGCCATGCCGAGAAACGCTGCTACAACCATCCAGAACAGAGCACCGGGACCGCCTGCACAAACCGCCGTTGCGACACCGACGATATTTCCGGTACCGATCGTTGCACTCAGTGCGGTACAGAGTGCGGAGAAGCTGGAAATTTCACCTTTTCCGCCTTCCTCATTTTGAAGCATCCATTTCAGTGCAAGGGGAAGCTTACGAATCTGGAGCAGACCGAGGCGGATGGTCAAAAGCAGTCCGCCGGCAATAATCAGTACCATCAACGGTACACCCCAGACAAAGTTGTCGATTATATTCAGAGCTTGATTGATAGAATTCCACATGGTATTCGAATCCTTTCTTATTTTTTGCTGCAACAGATATTCTTTGTTATAACAGATTTTTGGCCGCAGATGTCGTTCTGATGCCATGCTACGCTATGCTATGCGTAAGGAAAGCGTTTCGAAATGAAAGAAGAGATTTGGAATCACTCGTGAAAATAGAAAGGGCAGTGTGCCGGACTGGTTTATTCGCCGGAAAAACGAAATATCCGCTGCGCAGACAGATATCGTTTAAAGCATGATAGAATATAAGATTGCGAATATTCTATGCTGCGAATAAAAAGAGACTGCACCAAAAAGAAATCCTTTTTTGCGTCAGTCTCAGGAAGATACAGAATACTTGCGTAATATCTTCTCTGTCCTTTTACCTGAGAGATTCATACGAGAAATTCGTATGTTGCACCTTCGGCCCCCGGCTGATCCGGGTGTCTCCAGAGAGTCGATCCATTTACAGTTGCGCTGCAAACTACAGCACCTGAGAGTTTTACTCCTTCGGTAGACAAAATGTCTTTTCCTGCAAACTTCATTTCGAAATTGCCTATGGGCAATATGATATACGCAAATGTGATATTTTTCAAGAGAAAAATTAAATTTTTATAAAAATCCGCCGCAAAAGTCAGAACTCTGCGGCGGATGTATTCAAAATGCGATTTTTATCAGAACAGTGATGAGCTGCTTTTGCACAAGCTACAGCTGCTCGGCGCGCTTTAGGGCGTCATCAATATGAGCACAGAAGTTGTCGGCACCGACTTTTTCGATAAAGCCGTTTTTTTCCATGACACGCCTGGGTTGTTCGTTGACATGGGAGAAAATCAGCTGAATGCCCTTTTTCTGACAGTCCTCGTAGAGCTTTTCAAGGTTATGCATGGCGGTCGCGTCGATGGCGCTGACACTTCTCATACGAAGGACGAGACAGCGGCGCTTTTCGTCGAGGGTGATTTTCAGAATCTTATCCGCAGCGCCGAAAAAGAGGGGACCACTGATTTCATAAACTGTAATGTGATCTGGTACAACGCGCAGGGCAAGGCTGTCCGCATCGTCGTCCTCATCGACATATTTCCAGCCTTCTACTTCTGTAACGTCGCTCATACGTTTCATAAACAGAATCGCAGCGAGCAGGATGCCGACCTCGATGGCAACGACAAGATCGAATACGACCGTCAGAACAAAGGTGCTGACCAAAACGATAATATCGCTCTTCGGAGAGGTTTTGCAGAGGTTGACAAAGGTTTTGATGTCGCACATATTATAGGCAACCATAAACAGGATCGCTGCGATAACCGGCATAGGAATCAGGGCAGCGTAGGGCATCAGGACAACCAGGATCAGCAGAAGGACAACAGAATGCACCATTCCGGCGATCGGAGTGCGACCGCCGTTTTTGATGTTTGCGGCGGTTCTGGCGATGGCTCCGGTGGCGGGGATGCCGCCGAACAGCGCGGAGGTGATGTTTCCGGCACCCTGTGCGATCAGTTCCATATTGGAGCGGTGACGGCTGTTTACCATGCTGTCCGCAACGACACAGGAGAGCAGGGACTCGATTGCTGCTAAAATCGCGATCGTAAAGGCGTCTGGCAGGACGTTCTGAACGGTTGTCAGGGAGAACGCCGGAAGCGAAATCGCCGGCAGCTTATTAGAAATTTCATACAGATCCCCTATCGTATTGACGTTCAGATGCAGACCAGCTACCGCAGCACTGCCAGCAATTACGGCGATCAGGGAAGCGGGAATCCGTTTTAAAAAGCCGGGAAGCATCGGCCAGAAAATCAGGATGGCGAGGCTGAGAACGCCAACAAGCAGCGCTTGTACGTTCAGCGTGCCGATAAAGACGAAAACAGCCTTTAATTTATCCATCGTTTCAATCAGCGGTTCATCGGTAACGATGCTCAGACCGAGAAAATCCTTGATCTGACCGATAAAAATTGTTACAGCGATACCGGAGGTAAAGCCGGTTGTGATCGTATATGGAATAAACTTAATGAGGTTGCCGAGGCGCAGCAGACCCATCAGGATCAGGATCACGCCTGCCAGCAGAGTAGCGATAATCAGTCCGTCCATGCCGTTTTTTGCAACAATTCCGGCGACGATCGTTGCAAATGCTGCAGTCGGACCTGCGATCTGGACGCGGCTTCCGCCCAGAAAAGAGATGACAAAGCCTGCTGTGATCGCAGTGTAGATGCCTTTTTCCGGTGTGACGCCGGAGGCAAGGGCGAGGGCGATGGACAACGGAAGAGCGATGATTGCAACGATAATGCCGGCAACCACATCTTTGACAAACTGCTCACGGGTGTAGGTTTTCATGACAGAAAACAGCTTCGGTTTTAATTTTTCCATATGGAAAGTTCCTTCCTTTGAGTAAAATAAGAAACGGTAGAGTTGTACGATTTTAGAAGATATATTCGAATGATAAAAAAAGAATATAAATCATTAAATTTTTATAAAAACGCACGTTTTTTATCATAAGACAAATTATAAGAAATTGCAAGAAAAATCGATAAAAGCAAAATCTGTTCCTGAGAGGAAGAGCGATGAAAAAGAATCCTGCTCTACAGGATTCTCCGCCTGCGGCGGGGCGCGTAAGCGACATTCTAGCATTCCGCCGCAGTGCGATCCTCGCGGAGCGTTTTTATCGTATAGAAACGAAGTTTCTATACGATAAAAAAGGAGATGCAAAACTGCATCTCCTTTTCAAAAGGTCAATATGTTGCAAGTGCTGATTACAGCTGAGGACCTGCAGCAACCAGAGCCTTACCAGCTTCGTTGCCCTCGTATTTTGCAAAGTTCTTATTGAATCTTGCAGCCAGGTCTTTTGCTTTTTCTTCCCATGCGGAAGCATCAGCATAGGTGTCGCGAGGATCCAGAATAGCAGGATCTACGCCGGGCAGCTCGGTGGGAACTTCGAAGTTGAAGTAAGGAATCTTCTTGGTAGGAGCTGTCAGGATAGCGCCGCTTAAGATCGCATCGATGATACCACGGGTATCTTTGATGGAGATACGCTTGCCGGTGCCGTTCCATCCGGTATTTACCAGATAAGCCTTAGCGCCGCTCATTTTCATCTTCTTAACCAGTTCCTGTGCATACTTGGTAGGATGCAGTTCCAGGAATGCCTGACCGAAGCAAGCGGAGAAGGTAGGAGTAGGCTCTGTGATGCCGAGCTCTGTACCAGCCAGCTTAGCTGTGAAACCGGACAGGAAGTAATACTGAGTCTGCTCAGGTGTCAGAATAGATACCGGAGGCAGTACGCCGAACGCATCTGCAGACAGGAAGATAACGTTCTTCGCTGCGGGAGCAGAAGAGATCGGACGTACGATGTTCTGAATATGATTGATCGGGTAGGATACACGGGTGTTCTCGGTTACGCTCTTATCCGCGAAATCGATCTTGCCTTCTGCATCCAGAGTAACGTTCTCAAGCAGAGCGTTGCGTTTGATCGCATTGTAGATGTCGGGTTCGGACTCCTTGTCCAGGTTGATAACCTTAGCGTAGCAGCCGCCTTCGAAGTTGAATACGCCATTGTCATCCCAGCCGTGCTCATCATCACCGATCAGCAGACGCTTGGGATCTGTAGACAGGGTGGTCTTACCGGTACCGGACAGACCGAAGAAGATAGCGGTGTTCTCGCCGTTCTTATCTGTGTTAGCGGAGCAGTGCATGGAAGCGATGCCCTTTAACGGCAGAAAGTAGTTCATCATGGAGAACATACCTTTCTTCATTTCACCGCCGTACCAGGTATTGATGATAACCTGCTCGTGGCTTGTGATATTGAACATAACAGCGGTCTCGGAGTTTAAGCCGAGTTCCTTGTAGTTTTCAACTTTAGCCTTGGAAGCGTTGTAAACAACGAAATCGGGCTCGAAGTTCTCAAGCTCTTCCGCAGTGGGCTTGATGAACATGTTGGTTACGAAATGTGCCTGCCATGCTACTTCAACGATGAAACGGATTGCCATACGGGTATCTTTGTTTGCACCGCAAAATGCATCCACAACGTACAGTTTCTTATTGGAAAGTTCTTTCTGAGCGAGTTCCTTGACTGCCTGCCATGCTTCCTGGGTAGCGGGGTGGTTATCATTCTTGTATTCGTCAGATGTCCACCATACAGTATCCTTGGAATTTTCATCAACAACGATGAATTTGTCTTTGGGAGAACGTCCGGTGTAGATACCTGTCATAACGTTTACAGCACCCAGCTCGCTGACCTGTCCCTTTTCATAACCTTCCAGTCCGGGTTTGGTCTCTTCTTCGAATAATACTTCATAAGAAGGATTGTAGACAACCTCGGTAGTTCCGGTAATACCATACTTGCTTAAATCGATTTTTGCCATCTTCCATTAACCTCTTTTCTTTTATTTTCGACGTTGTTAGTTCTGCCTGTAGCTCCTGTCTCTTATACACATCTGACGCTGCCGACGACTTAATAG
>ERZ1027089.1038-NODE-1038-length-11512-cov-4.557476_pt1 | contig 11512 bp, 9 predicted proteins | sample MGYA00519412_ERZ1027089 | MGnify/ENA primary metagenome ERZ1027089 (study PRJEB26926, sample SAMN06164433) | human gut metagenome | biome: ENVO:00009003; feature: ENVO:2100002; material: ENVO:00002003 | host: Homo sapiens | place: USA | collected 2012 ... | reverse complement strand
AGATGTAGAGAGGTCTCGTGGGCTCGGAGATGTGTATAAGAGACAGTCTCCGGGGAAATAGGTCAAAGGAAATAGAATAGTAGATACACTTAAATCTTCCAAAATATAGCTGAAATGATATTGACATCCCCAAGGGTGGATGCTATCATAGGGCTATAAAAATAAATCATTTTTAATAATTACGCTGAAGCGAAAGATAACGTTCTAATTGCCATGAACAGTCAAGATTCCAAAACTTACAACAAGGCCCGCGTTTTCAAACTTGCATGTATGCAAGGCGCCATCTCCAGGCTAGACTTGCACCGGCGCACGGGCCTAAGTAAGATGACCATCACCAACCTGGTGGCGGAGTTTCTGGAACAGGGCATGGTTCGCATGGTAAGCACGGAAAGCACCGGCGTAGGCAGGCGAACCGAGCTGGTGGAGGTGGTAGCGGACTCCCTGCTGACCGCAGGCATCCTGTTGACCCACCACGGGCTGTATATCGCCGCCGTGGCCCTAAACGGCAGCTACCGAACGGTGCATGAGTTTCCCCTGGGGCCGGAGGATACGGAGCAGACCCTGTATGACAAGATCGAAACCGGCGTGGGGATGATCCTGGAGGAGCGTGCAGGGGAGCGGTTTGCCGCCATCGTGATCTCCACGGTGGGGTTGGTGGACGTGACCAGCAACGCCTTGGAGTTAAGCCCCTTTTTCCCGGGGATCGGCCGGGTGACCGCCCTGGCAGATAAGCTGAGCCAGCGGTTTGCCCTGCCGGTATATGCGGAAAACGACGCCAATATCTCCGCCCTGGCGGAGTTATATTTCGGAGAAAAGCCCGCCTACCGGAATTTCATCTATGTGCAAATGGATGAGGGCATCGGCGCAGGGCTGGTGCTGGACGGGGCCCTGTTCAGCGCAGGCAATAGCTTTGCCGGGGAGATCGGCCACATGACCATCTTCCACGATGGGGTGCCCTGCAAATGCGGGAACCATGGCTGCTTGGAACGGTACGCTTCCACCACGGCCGCCTGCGCTTGGTATGGGGCCCACCGGAACCGGCAGCCTGTCAGTTGGCAAAAGCTGATGGAGCTGGCCCGGGACGGGGACGCCATTGCCCTGGAGACCATCCAGCGCACCGGCGGCTTCCTCATCAGCGGGCTGGTGAATCTGATCAATATCGTGGATGCGGAGTGCATCTATTTGGGAGACAAAGGGGCGGAGATGCTGGAGCTGATCCAGCCCCATATGGAGCAGGAGCTCAACGAACGGCGCCTGCAAAAGAAACACGTAAGCATCCGTCCGGCCAGCTTTTCTTCCGATGCGCGGCTTCGGGGCGTGGCCGCCCTGGTGATCGAACGCTTTGGCGGATAAACAGGCGCGGGACGAAAAATGGAGGAATAAAAATTATGCACTGCTACAATGGTTCTCCGGAACCCGAACAATATACCCAGGAGGTGTGCGCCGCCCTACAGGCAACGGATTTTGCGGTTTTCCGGCAAGTAGCCGCCGAGATCCTTCGGAGCAAGGACTTGGATCGTACCATCTTTACCGCCGGCAACGGCGGCAGCGCCGCCACGGCCAGCCATATGATCAACGACCTGATGAAGGGCTGCCGGGTGGACGGCCGGGAAGGCTTCCGGGCCTGCTGCCTCAACGACCCCAACGCGGTGGTCACCTGCTTGTCCAACGATTTTTCCTACGAAGACGTATTCGCCATCCAGCTAAGGACATTGGCCCGCCGGGGCGATCTGCTGATCGTATTTAGCGGCAGCGGCAATTCCCCCAACATCCTCCGGGCCTGCGAGACCGCCCGGGAAATGGGCATGACCGTCATCGGCTTCGGCGGCCGGGACGGGGGCAAGATGAAGGCCCTGTGCCACATCTGCCTGCTGGCCCCCACCTATAGCATGGAGCAGCTGGAAGATCTGCATATGTTCTACGTCCATGCCCTGGTATGCCGGCTCAAGGAGCAGCTCAAGCGGGTGTGGGACGTGGAGACCATCCATTATCCCACCCAGGCTCCCAAGTTCGCCATCTTTGATTTCGACGGCACGGTGAGCCTGCTAAGGGAGGGCTGGCAGCCCATCATGTACGAATATTTCACCGAAGAGCTTCTGGCCTGCCCCCAGGCCCCAGTGCCGGAGGACGCCCGGAAGCTGGTGATGGATTTTGTGGATACCCTTACCGGCAAGCAAACCATCTTCCAGTGCATGCGCCTGGCGGAGGAGGTGGCCCGGTATGGGGGAGAGCCTAAGGACCCGCTGGCCTATAAGGCGGAATACCTCAAGCGCCTCTATGCCCGGATCCAGTGCCGCCACCATGCCCTGGAGCAGGGGGAGGACCCTACCCCTTATCTGGTGCCCGGGGTGCGGGAGACCCTGGCGGCCTTGAAGGAGCGGGGGGTAACCTGCTATCTCACCAGCGGCACCGACGAAGTGGATGTGCTCAAGGAAGCCCGGCTGCTGGGCATCGACGGCTACTTTGCCAGCATCCACGGGGCCACGGACGCCAATTCCACCGCCTGCTCCAAGGAGCTGGTGCTGCGGCAGCTGATCCAGGAAAAGCATCTGGACGGCGGCGGCCTGCTGGGCTTTGGGGACGGCTATGTGGAGATCCAGCTGACCAAGCAGGTGGGGGGCTACGCCATCGCGGTGGCCACCAACGAGGCCCAACGGGATACCAGCGTAAACGCTTGGAAGCGGGAACGGCTCATGAAGGCAGGCGCAGATTGCGTCATACCGGATTTTACCAATACCCGGCGGTTGATGGAATATATCTTTGGGAGGTAAGCTATGGCATTTCCCATGTTTGATACCAGCCGGCTCCATATCAAGCCCCTGGCAGAACGCATACACGATGTGGACCTGCTGCAGGTCCTGATCCCGGTGGATGATTCCCCGGCGCCCATGGAGAATGAAAAGACCCGGGCCATTGCCCAGGCCATGGTCCAGGCCAAGGCGGCGGGAGCTGCCAGCCTGCTCATGTACGGGGCCCACGTGATCCGTACCGGCTGCTCCGCTTACATGATCGAGTTGATGAAGCGGGGCCTAGTGACCCACTTCGCCACCAACGGGGCGGGCAGCATCCACGATTTTGAGTTTTCCCTTATCGGCCACACCTGCGAATCCGTGGCCAAGTATGTGAGCGAAGGCCAGTTTGGCCTTTGGAAAGAGACCGGTATGCTCAACGACATCCTCAAGGAGGGGGTGGAGGACGGGCTGGGGGCCGGGGAGGCCATCGGCCGGTACATCTGGGAGAATAACCTGCCCTACCGAGAATATAGCGTGCTGGCCAACGGCTATCACCTGCATGTGCCCTGCACGGTGCACATCGGCATCGGCAACGACATCCTGCACGAGCATCCCAACGTGGACGGCCGGGCGCTGGGGGAGGCGTCCTATCGGGACTTCCTCATCTATGCCCAAACGGTCACCGGCTTGGAAGGGGGCGTGTTCCTGAACTTCGGCTCCGCGGTCACCGGCCCGGAGGTTTATCTCAAGGCCCTGGCCATGGCACGGAATGTGGCCCACCAAGAAGGGAAAAAGATCGCCCACTTTACCACGGCGGTGTTCGATATGCAGAATATGCCGGATGAAGGCTACAACGTGACCCCGCCAAAGACCGATCCCCGGTATTATTTCCGCCCCTGGAAGACCATCCTGGCCCGTACCGTGGCGGATGGGGGCAAGAGCTATTATGTACACGGCCTGCACAGCCAGACCTTGCCCAGCGTTGCCAAGCTGGCCCTGGAAAGGGATGTGCAGCATGGATAAGCAAGCCCTGATCCGATTGCTGGGCAGCGGCAACACGCCGGCGATCACCGTGTTTGGAGATTTCTGCCTGGATAAGTATTTGTACATCGATGCGGCCCGGGACGAGCTTTCCGTGGAGACCGACCTGGTGGCCTATCAGGTGACCCACCAGAAGATGTACGCCGGGGCCGGCGGCACCATCACCAACAACCTGCGGGCCCTGGGCGCCCAGGTGTATTGCGTGGGCATCCTGGGGGACGATGGGGAAGGCATGGAGCTAAAGCGGCGGCTGGAGGCCGTGGGGGCGGACACCCGCTACATGGTCCAAACGGACCAGCGGCAGACCTGTACCTATATCAAACCCATGCGCCGGGAAAACGGCCGGGAAACCGAGCTGAACCGGCTGGACATTCGCAACTTTACAAAAACCCCCCGGTTCCTGGAGGACGCCTTGCTGGAAAACCTGGGCAAGGCCCTGGCCCACAGCCAGGCGGTGATCATATGCGACCAGTTTATGGAGGAGGACATGGCGGCTGTGACCGGCTATGTCCGGGACGCCATCGGCAAGCTGGCGGAGGCGTATCCGGAAAAGCAATGGTATGCGGATTCCCGGGGCCATATCCACCAGTTCCATAACGTGATCGTCAAGTGCAACCACCAGGAGATCGCAGCCATCTTCGGGGAGCCGGCGGAGAATATGGATTATGAACGGGCCGGCCAGCTGGCCGGACGGCTCTTTGCGGCCAACCATAAGCCCGTGGTGGTGACCATGGGGGACAAGGGCTCCGTGGTATACGACGGAGAACCCCATGTGGTGCCGGCATTTTCCGTGGAAGGCCCCTTGGATATCTGCGGGGCGGGGGATGCCTGCAACGCGGGCACGGTATTCGCCCTCACCAAGGGCGCCAGCCTGGCCCAGGCGGCCCTGTTGGGCAATGCCTGCTCCAGCATTGTCATCAAGCAGATCGGCGTTACGGGCACCGCCAAGCTGGGCGACGCCCTGGCAAAATTGGAAGCGTGTTCATAAGGAGGAAATTCCATGAAAGCCCAAACATTGTGGATCACCGCCCCGGAGGTCATGGAGATCCGGGAGGAGGAGCTGCCGGCTCCCAAGTATGACGAATTACAGATCCAGACCAAGGCGGTGGGGATCTGCGCCTGGGATTCCTACCTGTACCGGGGCATGAGCGCCCCCGGGCCCCTGCCCTACCGGCTGGGCCATGAAGGTGTGGGCGTGGTCACCGCCATGGGCGAGGGCGTCAAAGGGTTCCAGATCGGGGACAAGATCTTCGTAGGCACCGGCGGCGACGAGATGATGGCCTCGGCCTTCAACGTGCAATACGACTGCGTGGCCAAGATCCCCGAGGGGGAGACGGACTACGCCAAATGGGTGGGCGAGCCGGCGGTATGCATTGTAAACGTGCTGCAAAAGGCGGACATCCAGCCCGGGGACAGCGTGGTGCTGATCGGCTGCGGGTATATGGGCCTGCTCACCGTGCAGGGCCTAAGGGCCACCCCCCTGGGAGAGTTGACCATATTGGATATCAACCAGCGGAACCTGGACATCGCCAATGAATATTTCCCGGGTTGCTGCTTCCGCACCGATACCCCGGAGGGCCAAGCCCGCATCGAGAAGATCAAAGCCCAGGGCGGCGCCAACGTGGTGATCGAAATGGCGGCTGCGGAGGCCACCTTCCAGCTGGCCAACGAGCTGACCGCCGGCGTCCAGGGCAAGCTGGTGTTCGGCGCATGGCACCGGGGAAAGCGCACCATAGACGGGAACCGGTGGCATACCACCGGGCTGACGGTGCTCAACGTGGCGCCCAAGACCAACGCCCGGTTCCGGGATCTGACGGTCCCCACCGGCAAGCTGATCCAGCGGGGTATCTATGATACCGCGCGGCTGGTGACCCATACCGCCCGCTTCGGCGACCTGGAAGCCATGCACCAGGTGTTCCGCCACTCCATCCACAAGACGGATGGGTATTTGAAAGGGGTATTCCTGTTCGACTAGGAAACGCCCCGGTTTACCATGGGTAACACGGCCCCAGGCCGGTTATCAAATATTACTCACTTTTTCTTAAGGAGGAAAAGACAAATGAAAAAGATCCTGGCAATCCTCATGGCGCTGACCATGGTATTGTCCCTGGCTGCCTGCGCTGCGCCGGCCGCTACTACCGAAGAGCCTGCTGCCGCGGAAGAACCCGCCGCTGAAGAACCCGCCGCCGAGGAGCCCGCTGCTGAGGAGCCTGCTGCGGAGGCCCAGTCTTTCAAACTGGCCTGCGTCATCCCCTCCGGCGACCATGGTTTCACCGGTGAGAGCGTTGCCCACTGCAAGATGGAAGCCGAAGCCCTCATGGAGAAGTACGAAGGCCTGGAGGTCGTGGTAAAGGACGGCCTGGAGGCTTCCGACCAGATCACCTCCATCGAGAACCTGATCGCCGGCGGCGATGTGGATATGATCATGCTGTGGCCCATGGAAGGCGAAGCCCTCCGTTCCGCTGCCCAGACCATCATCGATGCGGGCATCGAGCTGGTTGTGTATGATCGTCTGATCAATGACTTCGAAGGCCTGGTCGGCGAGATCATGGGCGACAACTACGGCATCGCGCAGCAGATGGGCGAGTGGCTGAACACCTACTATGCCGATTACACCGATGTGCAGTATCTGCGCTTCGTGGGCGACAGCTCCACCGTTACCGCCCAGCGTTCCGATGGTATGGACGCCGTGATCGATCCTAAGTTCGAGCAGGTCGCCGAGACCTTCGTGACCGACTGGTCCACCGAAAAGTCCCAGGGCCTGATGGAAGAGTGGCTCAACGCCCACACCGCTGAGGAAGTTGCCGAGCTGGATCTGATCGTCACCCATGACGACGAGATCGTGGACGGCCTGATGAACGCTCTGGACGCCTACACCGGCGGCGAGCTCAACATCAAGATTATCACTTCCGTTGGCGGCCGTGAGGACACCCTGCAGAAGTTCGAGAACACCAAGACTGGCATCCAGTTCACCACCTTCTACTTTGCGCCTTCCTTCATCCGTGAGGCGATGCGTCTGTGCGTGGCCCACCTGTATGGCGAAGAGTACACCGGCGCCAACCTGGTGGATGGTCAGTACCTGATCCCCTCCTTCTCCATCTCCAACGCCGGCGGCGCTGACGAGACCTTCGAGTCCTACCGCGCTTCCGACATCTATGCCGAGCGTTACTCCATCGGCAACTTCTAATTCTAATACAATAGAACGATGAAGCGAACGGGCCGGCCGCTTGCCGGCCGGCCCGTTTGAATTTCAGTATGGCATGGATGCCCTCAGTTGATAAGGGGATGCCCCGCATCGCGCTGGGTTTGCGGCGGGCATTTCGTCTTGCATCCCCCTGCCAACTGAGGGTAACAGCTTGCAAAAAAGCGCCCGCAGGCTGCCGCGGTTTTCGGCGGGAACCTCCCGCCCCGGCGCCCCAATGGGCAAAGATCGATTTTTTTTGAGAAGGGAGAACTGGCACATGCTCGTAGAAATGAAGGGCATCGTGATGGACTTTGGGCCGGTGCGCGCCGTGGACCATGTGGATTTCACCGTTACCCCTGGGGATATCATCGGGTTGCTGGGCGAAAACGGCGCAGGCAAATCCACCCTGATGAATGTGCTGGCCGGCACATTCCCCCCCACGGAAGGCGAGATCTACATCAACGGGAAAAAGGTGCAGATCACCAACGCAAAGGTGGCCAATCAGCACGGGATCCGCTTTATCCATCAGGAGCTCAACCTGTGTAACGACCTGAAGGTCTTTGAAAACATGTTCCTGGGGGAGGAACTGCGGAAAAAGACCGGCTTATTGGACAAAAAAGAAATGACCAGCCGGTGCGCCCAGGTATTCCAGCGCATGAAGGTCAACATCGACCCCAACGCCCTGGTGGCCGACCTGCCGGCGGCGGAAAAGCAGCTGGTGGAAATCGCCAAGGCCCTGCTGTTCCGCTCCGAGTTGATCATCATGGACGAACCCTCCACGGCCCTGTCCACCCGGGAGATCGAAAACCTGTTCGAGATCATGCGCCAGCTGAAAAAGGATGGCGTGAGCTTCATCTATATTTCCCATAAGATGCCGGAGCTCTTTGAGATCTGCGATACCTACTACGTGCTGCGGGATGGTAAATTGGTGGCCTACGGCCGCTTCGACGGCATCGATGAAAACGGCATCACCGAGCAGATGATCGGCCGCCAGCTGGCGGATGACGACTTCTCCAACCACGTATGCGTGGCCAACGACCAGGTGGCCATGTCCGTGAAAAACCTCACGGGCCAAGGGTTTACGGATATCAGCTTCGACCTGCACCAGGGGGAGATCCTGGCCATCACCGGCCTGCAGGGCAGCGGCCGGGACGCGGTGGCGGACGCCCTGTTCGGCGTGATCCCCTACACGGGCACGGTGGTGGTCAATGGGAAAACCATGCGGCCGGGCTCCATCAGCGGCTTTATGCGCAACCGGGTAGCCATGGTGCCCCGGATGCGTAAAGAGCGGGGCATCCACAACGACCTGTCCATTTACGATAACCTGTATATGGCCTATTTGAACACCAAGTTCAAGCGCCTTTTGATCAAAAAATCCGATATGGACCAGCGCTTCGGCCGGCAGAAGGAAGCCCTGGCCATCAAGACGGAAAACGCGAAAAACCCCATTACATCCCTATCCGGCGGCAACCAGCAAAAGGTGATCCTAGGCAAATGGCTGGAAGCGGACGCGGATATCCTCCTGTTCGATAACCCTACCCAGGGCATCGACGTGGGAACCAAATTCGAGATCTATCACCTGATCCTCAAACTGGCCAAGGCGGGCAAGGCAGTCATCGTATTCAGCCAGGAATTCCCCGAGCTGTACAAGGTGGCGGACAAGTGCCTGGTGCTCTATAAGGGCCGGATCAACGCGACCCTGGGCCGGGACCAACTGACGGAAAAGAATGTAATGTATTATTCTACAGGCGCAAATTTGGAGGTTGAAAAGCATGCCTAACGCAAAGATTACCGTGAAAGACGTGGGGAAGAAGATCATCTCGGAATATAGCTTCGTCCTCTCCTTTATCCTGCTGGTCATCATCGCCGCATCGGTGAACAAGAACTTCTTCACCTGGACCAATATTTCCAATATCTTCGTGCAAAGCTCCATGATCGGCCTGATCGCCATGGGCATGAGCATGGTCATCTCCGCCGGCCAGATCGATATTTCCGTAGGCTCTCAGGTGGCCTTTATCGGCGGCTTCGGCATCCTGGTGCTCAACTATACCCGCAGCGTGTGGGTCATGCTGGCCTTCTGCTGCGCGGTGGGCATCGCCCTGGGCGCCATCAACGGCCTGCTGGTCACCAAGGGGGGTATGCCTTCCATGATCGCCACCATGGCCATGCAGAGCGCCTGCCGTTCCGTTATCAACCACTTCGGCTCCGGCGGCCCCTTCACCGTGGACAGCGAGCTGTATGAATCCTTCCGGATGTTGGCCGTGGGCGGCATCGAGATCGGGCCCTCCTTCAAGATCCCGTATCTGATGATCATCTTCATCGTATTCGTCATCATTTTCGATAACATCATGCGGAACACCAAGCTGGGCAAGCATGTCTACGCGGTGGGCAGCAACGAGGTCTCCGCCCGGCTGTCCGGTATCAACGTGGACCTGGTCAAAACCCTGACCTTTGTGATTACCGGCTTGATGTGCGGCGTGGCGGCGCTGATCTACGCCTCCCGTATGACCGCTGTGGCGGCGGCCTCCGCAGGCTCCGCCTATGAGATGGACGCCATCGCGGCCGTGGCCATCGGCGGCACCTCCATGAGCGGCGGCCGGGGCAAGATCGTAGGTACCTTCGCCGGCGTGCTGATGTTTAAGATCATCAGCAACATCCTGACCGCGGCGGACGTTTCCACCTTCCTCAACGGCGCCATCAGCGGCGCGATCATCGTCATCGCGGTGCTGCTGCAGAACTTCCAGAACCGGAAGCGGTAAACACACACCTACATTTGAAAGGAAGTGTCCATTATGCTTAAAATCGGTATTATCGGCTGCGGGAAGATCACCGAGGTGCGCCATGCGCCGGAATATGCGGAAAATCCCAATTGCCAGCTGGCCGCCTTCTTCGACGTGGTGCCGGAGCGGGCCAAGGCCCTGGCGGAACAGTATGGCGGCGTCGCCTATGATTCCATCGAAGCCCTGTTGGCTTCCGATGTGGACGCGGTGAGCGTGTGCGTGGCAAACGCCTATCATGCCCAGGCTTCCATCCAGGCCCTAAAGGCGGGGAAGCATGTGCTGTGCGAAAAGCCCATGGCCACCACCCCCGAGGATTGCGAGGCCATGGTGGCTGCGGCCAAGGCGGCGGGCAAGTTCCTGATGATCGGCCAGAACCAGCGGCTGGCCAAGGCCCACGTCAAGGCCCGGGAGATTATCGAAAGCGGAGAAATGGGCAAGGTCATCACCTTTGAGACCCATTTCGCCCATCCCGGCCCGGAGGGCTGGACCGGGGTGCGGGATTCCTGGTTCTTCGACAAGAAGGTGGCTTCCTTCGGGGTCATGGCGGACCTGGGCGTGCATAAGACGGACCTGATCCACTACCTGACCGGCAAGAAGATCGTCCGGACCAGCGCCGTGCTGGCCACCCTGAATAAGACCTTCTCCGACGGCCGGCCCATCACCGTGGACGATAACGCCTACGCCATCTACACCATGGAGGACGGGGTGGTAGGCACCATGCACGTGAGCTGGACCAACTACGGCAACGAGAACAACAGCACCAAGATCTATATGGAGGGCGGCGTACTGCGGATGTACGACGACCCGAAGTATTCCCTGATCGTAGAAAAGCGGGATGGGGAAGTGATCCCCTATGAGCTGGATCTGCTCACCTCCAACAAGGAGCAGACCACCGGCGGCCGTACCTCCACCGGGGTGATCGACGCCTTTGTGGAGAGCATCATCACCAATACCCCGCCTGCCATCAGCGGCGAGAGCGCCATGCACGCCATGAAGGTGGTCTTTGCCAACGAGCAGTCCGCTCAGTTGGGCAAGGCCGTGGACGTACAGCTATAAAAAGGAGGGATCATCTTGAAACGACCCATCACCATCACCACAGGCCAATTCGGGGACATGTCCCTGGAAGAGCTTTGCAAGTTGACCAGCCAGATCGGCTATGATGGGCTGGAGATCGCCTGCCATGCCCATTTGGACGTACACCGGGTGTTGGCGGACGACGCCTATGTGGCCGCGTTTCAGGATACCCTTGCCCGGTATAACCTAAAATGCTGGGCCCTAGGCGCCCATTTGATCGGCCAGTGCGTGGGGGACAATTGGGACCCCCGGCTGGATAACTTCGCCCCCAACGCCCTGGCGGGCAAGCCCGAGGAGATTCGGGCCTGGGCCATCGAGGAGATGAAGACCGTGGCCCGGGCGGCCAAGAAGCTGGGCATCCATGTGGTGACCTGCTTCCTGGGTTCCCCCATCTGGCCCTATTGGTATTCCTTCCCCCAGACCCCTCAGGAAATGGTGGATGCGGGCTTTGCCCGGATCAAGGAACTGTGGACCCCCATCTTCGACGTGTTTGACGAATGCGACGTGAAGTTTGCCCTGGAGGTACATCCCACGGAGATCGCCTTCGACTACTACAGCACGGCCAAGCTGCTGGAGGTCTTTGACCGCCGTCCCACCCTGGGCCTCAACTTCGACCCCTCCCACCTGGTGTGGCAGGGGGTGAATCCCTGCGTGTTCCTGCGGGATTTTGCGGACCGGGTCTATCACGTGCACATGAAGGA
>ERZ1027089.1031-NODE-1031-length-11601-cov-19.720682_pt1 | contig 11601 bp, 12 predicted proteins | sample MGYA00519412_ERZ1027089 | MGnify/ENA primary metagenome ERZ1027089 (study PRJEB26926, sample SAMN06164433) | human gut metagenome | biome: ENVO:00009003; feature: ENVO:2100002; material: ENVO:00002003 | host: Homo sapiens | place: USA | collected 2012 ... | reverse complement strand
GTAGAGAGGTCTCGTGGGCTCGGAGATGTGTATAAGAGACAGATTTAAAGATCTTCTAATCTGTTAGATCTTCATTACATTCAGATCTAACACATCTAGGTCACTACGTTCCCTAGATGTAAAACAAAATGTAATCTGTCTGTAATGATTCACGTGAATAGAAACAATATAGATATTATTAATACATTCTGGTGTTAATATAATTAAATGGGTAACCCATATTTTGATCACCATAATCCTGTAGAGCAAGATTTAATAGAAGATTTAATTGATGAATCAATTAACATCTATAGTGAAACATTTTATTACGTTCCTCGCACTATTAGTTCTGTAGCTGATATTAACATTTTTAATGAGGATCGTAATAGCCTTTTTAAACATGCATATCCTTTTAGTGGATATCTCGAAAATGCATCAAGCGGTTTTGAGGGTAATGGGTATTTGATGCAGAAGTTTGGTGGAATTGCTGACCTCAGTGCAACAATTACAATCAGCCGTCGTGAGTGGGAAAAAAATATTGGCGCCCATGGAACAACAATCATTCCCGATAGTCCATGCACAGGAGATTTGATTTATTGGCCAACAACAGACCAACTTTTTGAGATAAAATTTGTCGATGAAAAATCGGGGCAGTATGCTCAATTAGGAAAATACTACACTTTCAAACTTACAATTGAATTGATGCAATATAGCAGTCAACATATTGACACTGGTGTTCCTGAGATTGATATGTTTGAAAGTTTGAAAACGTTTGACGTTGACCCTGATACCAATCTGTGGGGCGGTCTCGTTGAGGTACAGATTGAAAATCCTGGTAAAGGATATACTCATCCTCCTGAAATTATTATTGACAGTTTAACAGGTAGCGGTGCTGTTGCATTGGTAACATTAAACGAAGAAGGCGGAATTGAAGCAATTGCTGTTGAAGATCATGGGCAGGGTTATCATAGTACCGATGTTGCTCATGTAATTGGTAATTGTGAACAACGAGCAGTTGTTACCCCAATTTTCCGAACCATTATTGAAAATGCCGGCGATGGATGGGGAGCTAATGAGGCGTTCACTAAAGAACACCAAGAAAATAGCCCAGACAATTGGGATCCCCAAAATCCATTTGGTACTATTGAATGTGAAGATATTAACAGTTATCGGCGCCGGTGAAATACGCGTTTAAACACCTCTAAAATCGTTTATACACGATTCGTGTTAATTGGTTGACTAATCATAAAGGGTCAAGCCATAAAGCCTATTATAAACGATTTTAAGCGGGTTAAACACAATATAACAAACAGAACAATGAGCTCATTTTATCATTCAACAATAAAACAAACGATTTCGGCGTTTGGATCATTCTTCTCAAATATTCACATCATTCGAAGAAGGGGTGATTCAAAGAATGGTCCTGCGGTACAAGATCTTAGGGTACCAATTGCGTTCAGCAATCGTGCAAAGTGGATTCAGCAAATAATGGAAGGAACTCGTGAGAAGCAAGTCAAGATCACGCTTCCAAGAATTGCATTCGATATCACTGGGATGTCATATGACGCAACACGCAAAAAGAGTCGCAATCAAAATATCACATGCGTAGATGAAGACGGAAACGCTCAGGTTGTAAAGACCCCAGTTCCGTGGAATGTTGAAATTGGAATGTATGTTGTTAGCGACAACATAGAAGATTGTTTACAGATCGTTGAACAAATTCTTCCACAATTTAATCCTGATTTAACACTGAACGTTAGAACGGTTCTTGATCTTATTCAACCGATTCCAATTAGTCTGACTAGTTGCAGTTTCACAGATTCATATGAAGGCAGCTACACAGAATCGCGCTTGGTGATATACACGCTGACATTTATTGCTAAGTTGGATCTGTATGGAGAGGTATTCGAGGCTCCATCAATCACTGATCCAGGAATCGAGTTTAATCCAGAAGATGATGGTACTAAGGATGGAGTGTGGATGCAATGGAGTGGCAACCTCAATAATGGAATCAAAACAAACAAAGAATTGAAGAGCCCAGAGGTGTTTATCACTGAAACAGACGCATCATTACATCATTAAGTGCTGATAATCGACCATGGTCGATTATCCCCAAGACGTTAGATATAAAGGTAGCCCATGTACTTAGTACATGGGCTATGTTTTTCTATGTATGATGCAACGTTATCTTCTTATGAGTTTGTCTTCATTACCAACTACGTTTGTGGATGCCATCTATCCGGTTGGAGCTATTTTCCAAACCACTAGTGATATAAACCCAAATGATTATTTTGGCGTCGGTGTTTGGGAGAAGATCGAAAATGCTTTTCTGTATGGTAGTGGCACCAAGACGGTGAAATCGATGGGCGGTGAAGAGACCCACACATTGACATTGAGTGAAATGCCATCGCACTCACATAGTGGAAGCACAAATAGTGCAGGGTCTCATACTCACACACTTCATCGACCTATAGGCGATAAAGACTACAGTAGTGGAAATAGTCCTACAACGTGGTGGGGTGCAAACAAAAATGGGTCAGAAACCACTTCATCCTCTGGCAATCACTCTCACAACTTAAGCCTCAATAATACGGGAGGTAATGCAGCTCATAACAATATGCCACCATATTATGTGGTGCACATTTGGCATCGTGTTTCTTAAGTATTGGTTATTGTATTACTGATTGTTTGTAATGCGTAAACGTTGGGATTATTTGAAGCACAATGTGTTTCAGTTTTTGTTAGCCGTTGATCAACTATTGAACACGTTATTGTTTTTATTTGCAAATACTCGAAATTGGGCTGATGAAAGTTTAAGCAGCCGTAGTTGGCGCCATTATGTCAAAGGCGATCGTAAATGGCCTTGTATTTTAATTGATCATATTTTCTTTTGGCAGGAAAATCATTGCAAGACCGCTTATGAGAGTGAGTTGTTACAAAAACAGCTTCCCCCTGCATGTCGACAGGATAATGATTAAATTTGGTTAAAAAGATAGCCCCATATTGGGGCTATTATTTTTTAATCCACAACACCGGAATATTCTTCAAACGTTCCAAAACATCGTGAATCTAGTGTAAACTTGTCGCTAGTGATCCAGTCAAGATAAATTTGCTGAATTTCCTTATAGCTGAATTCTCGTGTTGATGTGACAATACGACCACTGAAGTGGACAAATAGTCGCGCAGTTGTTTTATCATGTTCAAGTGAAACGTATTCAGCATCAGCAACAATTAGTTCGACATCATCACAGTACGGATCAATAACCTTAACAATCACACGCATCATAAGCTCCTTTTCATGAAGATGTGATTATTATCCATACTGATCCTCTGAAAGTCAACAATACATAAGCTTATTAATAGCGTGAGCATGGCGTATGAGCAAATTATCAACGGCCTTATTAGCTTCATCATCTCCTAGATACACCAACCCAAGATTACGTTGCATGCAACGTAATCTTGGGTCAAGAAAATGATCAGATTTATGTCACAAATGTAACTCCTCCAATGTATGTCATACCAACATATAAGAACTGGCCATCACAATATCAACTCACCGATTGGTGTTATAGAGGAAATTCAATTGAAGGGATCCCTTCTCCGTTAGATCGTACATTGTTGAATAATCCCACTGATATTATTTTTCCACGTGGTTATCAAGATGGTTCATACTGTTCACGAACCAATTCTGGTATGTCAGCTGATGATTATGTTTATATTGTTGGGGTTGTAGATAATGAAAATTTGCAGTCAGTTGCGGTACCAATTCAATCTTATTCATTTACACCATTAAACGATATCATAGTCAACTGTAATAAAATAACCACAGATACTCCTTGTAATGTGCAATGTGAAGTCGCCTCATCTTGTCCTAGTAATATAGAATTAGACAACTCATCTTTTCCTCGACAAAGTAAAGTTGAACAATTAGGTATTAGTGTCACTATTTGGCAAATTGGCACATTGAGCGCTGTTTTGGAAGGATGTGATCAACCATGCTCAGTCAACATATATCATAATTTGTGGTGGAGTTGTTTTGTTGGTGATACACGTATACTTTTGTCTAATAATACATTCAAACAAGCTAGGCATTTAACCAGTGATGATGTTGTGATGACGTGGAATTTTGATCAAGGAAAAATGGAAGCATCACAACTTTTGTGGTTTACTTGTGATCATATAACACCTTCATACGATAAAATCATCACAAACACAGGTCGTGTTTTCAAGAATGTTGGAAATCATAGATTGTTTAGTTTAACAACAAACAAATTCGAACGTTGCCTTGAAATGATTGGGCATCAAGTGTGGACGGTTGATGGACCCGAGACTATTATTGATATTGAAACAGTTGAACAAACAGTTGATTTTTGTAACGCAATAAGCTCCAGTAATATGAACATCATTACAGAAGGAATACTGTCCAGCTGTGGGTTTAATAATTTGTATCCAATTGAAGATATGCGTTATGTCAAACAACCTCGTCAGTATCGTCCTATCGACGTTTATGGCGAGATTCCGCAAAGTTGGTATCAATCACTGCGTCTAAGTGAGCATTATTGTGATCCTGTAGATGTGAAACCGTATGTGGATAACAATTTGTTATCCACAGTGTTATGATTGAAAGATACTACGACATATCGTCAATAATCCAGCTTCCATACTCAAGCATAAGTGTTGATTTTCCTATTAATGTTGTAGGAAAATGGAGTGATATTGTTCGAGTTCCTTTGGCGTTGCATGATTGTGGGTGTGGAATTTGTGTGATGATATTAAGAAACAAACCATCTACACGACAGCTTGAACGAATTCATAATGTGTATGATCGTGTTTATATTGACTCAAACTTAGATCGACATCTACCCAAACAATCGAAAGGGTGGAGTTTGTTTGGTCAATATAAGATGTTTGAAAAACAATATTGTTTCGACGATGAAGATCAGAAAACTGCTGTATATTATTGTCGACAACTAGATCGATACGCAATGAGGTATCATTACAGTGATCACCACTCTTGTGACAGCGTTTTGGCTTACTCAATTGCACGTATTGGTTTGGGTGCTCGAGGGATTAATCGTGATGATGTGGTTTCGTGGTGTCAAATACTCCAACAATATTCAATCAACGCAAGATTGAAATATGCTGAAATGATAGATAATATTGTTGGTTGTGAACAAATAATAGATGTTCCGCATGTTCATTTAGATGATGACATGTATTATCGTTTTGGAACCCAAAGAGGAAAAGTTGCAATTCAAACAACAACCAATTACCTGCATATCTTTGAATGTAATAATCCAGAATATTTGAACTGCTTTGTTGGTAGCTTGCCTGGTTTGTGTTTAGAAGATGATATTACTTTCAACAAATTCATTAACAACGCCAAACATCTAGGCACATTGAAATACACCTTTAAACGCATTTAAAACATCGTATAATCGTTTCAACTACTTCATTGGTATATTCAATCACACACATCGTCATTATCGTCGTATTGGCGTTTTTAACACACAAAACAAAAGGGAGAGAATTTAGTTCTCTCCCTTTTCCTTTATTCAATAATCGATTGATTATTCACCGCTGATACTGAATGTTGTCTGACCGCTCTTAGAGCATGTAAAGTTCAACTGGATCCAGTCGCAAGTGCGATTTGGTACGACGAAGATATCGATGACCATTTTATTTGCGTTGACCACATCAGGACCGTTATTCTGTTCGTTACAGATAACCTTGTAATTCTCAACACCACCAAGGCCACTAACGGTACGAAGAATTGGTTCAACCAAATTAATCGCATATTCACGTGTGCTTGGGTTGTTAAGTTCAAACATGAGGTAGCGAGCAACTTCAGCAACGTTCTTTTCGAGGTAGATGAAAAGACGACGTACATTAAGGCGGTCGAATGCACTAGGCTTATTCAATAGTGACTTGCTACCATAGAGAACTGTACCTTCACCAACAAATGTTACCACAGGGTTGATCTGAGCTGGATACAACTGGTCGCGATGGGCCTTTTCTGGGCTGTAGCTAAGCTTGATCACGTTCTTGATCTGACCGCGATTAAACCCTGCTGCACTAGTCCATTGGTTGGTCGTCGTGTCACATTGTGCATATAAACCAGCACAGTCACCATTCAATGGAACCCAACGATTACAATCATTGTATTTGTCGTATTGATACTTCCAACCACTATCGAGATGACCATAGCTAGAGTTGACTCCAAAGCTAGCTTCGTTACGATATGCTAGTGTGCGTTGAAGAACCTTCATTTCAGAAGATGTAATTCCTTCTGCACGATCGTTGCTAGAAAGAGTGCCAAGAATTGGACCACGATCGCCTGTTGATGGTGAGCAGAAAGCAACACAATCCATTCGAGCTTCACAAATGTTTTGAATCACGTACTTGCTAACGGTAGCATCAGCCGGACCGCAAATACAAAGGCCAACGTCGTATTTTTCTTTATTAGCAACAAGATCCCACGCCTTCATTTCATCAGCATCAGTGTACTCAAAATCGTTGGTACCGCCACTCATCTGCTTGAAGTATGGAGCCTTGAGGCTCTTAAATGTAACATCTTCACAATCAACACCCCATGCACCTTCATCGGTGTCGATTGGTGTTAGTTTTGGTTCACCATTACCTTCTTCAACAGAAAGTTGGTAGGTCACTTGAAGTGCTTGGTCGTATACTTTATAATCAAGTTTAACCCAGTCAAGGAGTTGTGCAACTTCAACGAATTTGATTACTGTTTTACGGACACCTTCATCACTGATAACAGTTTCACGAATGGCTTTTTTGATGACCTTTTCTTTTGTATTGATGATTTGGTCACCAACTTTAACACCATCTTCAAGAAGTTGAGTTTCTTGTTCTTCACTAGTAACTGTTTGAAGAATAGTCTGATTGTATGCTGGAGTTAGAAGATCCTTGCCTGGATAATCCATACAATAAACATAGTTGGATTGATCTTTCAGTACACGCTTATAGTTACTCGCAACGCCATCAAGACTACGAGCATTTGCGCTCTTGCTCAAATACTCATATTTTTCAAGAATCGTCCCCTTTGTGCCTGTGATTTGACCACCAGCGTCAATAACGAGAAGGTGAATTTCATCATTATGACCGTCACGTATGCGAGCCCAACGGCTAGTGCCTGGAGCAGCTGCATATTCAAGACGCCAATCGTGAACATCACCGTTAGCATCAGTCCAAACCCAGTCTTTGAACGTATCGGCGTCAGCGTATGTGACCATGATGCTATTGCCAATGGAACCAGGATACCGAGCAGCAAACTCACCGAAATTGCCATTACCACTTTCGTAGTTGGCTGCGTAATCAACGTCATTATTAATTACAAGACCAACTCGATGTTTGACTGGATCCCCATCTTCATCAACAACATCGACCATCATACCTTTACTGTTTTCAAATTGTTCGACTTCCCAACCAGTTTTACCTGCAGCGTTTGCGTTAAACTGATTTTCAGTTTCCATACGAATCGCATAGCAGCTGTCAGAGTATGCTAGGAAGTTAGCAATTGACATCCAGTTTTTATAGTTATTGTCGTTTGGCTGTCCAAAAATATTGACTAGATCATCTTCACTATTGACGAGCTGTGGATCAAGTACAGGACCAAAGTTGCTAGCCAATACTGCAACACCAGTACTGATCCCATAAGCTCGGTTACTAGTGGAATCGTCTCGTTCTTGGATTACGACATCTGGCGATAAAAAAGTAGCCATTTGTTTATATTCCTTTATAAAGCGCTTTTAAGAATAGTTTCTCAAAACGAGAATAATACAATTACTTAGTATTTGTGGAAGTGTGACAGTAAGTAATATCGTGTAACAAAAACCCAAACACTGTGTAACAATGGCAGCTTTTCGTCCCGGATTTCATCAAAGTTTAGTCACAAAGATGGTTGAAGATGTTTTTTATCAGCGTAATCATCTATTCATTTGGATTGGTAAAGTTGATCAATGGCGTGAATATGTTGACGATAAAGTTGTCGTTGATCAATGTGATTGCGATTGTCCTGTATGTGAAAACAAAAATGGGACGTTGATCACTGTTGAATATGGTGATGGTAAAAATCCACATCGAGATCCCGATTCAGCATATGCAAATGAAATTACTATGCGTGATAATATTGCATATGTTCATAAAATCAGTGCCAATGATATTAGTGTTGTTACTCCAAACCATGTTTGGAAATATGATACTGTTTACACTGCTTGGGACGATACAAAGGATATGACTAGACTCGATCTGGATCATCCTTTTTATTGTGTTAACAAAAAGTATCAAGTGTTTAAGTGTCTGAATACGAGTCGAAAAATCAATAAAGATGGAACATATACTGAAGTTCCGTCTAAAGTTGAGCCGGAAGGGGTTAGTTATGACACACTTCGAACCACTGACGGTTATGTTTGGAAATACTTGTTTACGGTACCATTGACTAAGCGATCTAAGTTCTACAATAGCAAATGGCTACCCGTTCAAAAGGCAATTGAAACAACATTTTACAATCGAGGAGCCATTGAACAAATTATTGTTCAAGATGGTGGCAGTGGTTATAGCTCTGATCCACGAACACAGGTTGTTATCGACGCACCTAAAGATGTTAATGGTGTACAAGCAACATGTGTGCCAATTGTCAATCCAGACACTGGATCGATCGAAGCCGTTTTTATTACCGAACCGGGTAGTGGCTATTTGCCTAAAGAACCTCCAGCAATTACTGTACTCGATTATAGTGGTCGAGGTCAAGCAAAATATCCACACGAGGGCGGTCACACGAAAGCGGTGTTAAAAGCTCATATCACAGACGATGGGAAACTTGGTGACGTTAGTATCGAAGATCCTGGAATCAATTATCCTGCAGACACAGCTACACAAATAGTTGTTACTGGTGACGGAGAAGGTTGCACCGCGTATCCAAAAATTGTTAATGGTAAAATTGAAGGGGTTGTAATCACCAATCCTGGTATTGGTTATACTTTTGCCGATGTTAAAGCAGTGTGTAATAAAAATCCGTATGATGTTCAGCCGGCTCAATTTACCACTAAAATTGGGGGCGAGATTCAAATTAATGAACAAAGTGTAGTTGAACAGTTAGCAATTCCTGGAGCGATTTACAATATTGAAATGACGAAGGCTGGTGCCGATTATACAGGTGCTACTGAAGTTATTATTGAAGGTGATGGTGAGGGGTGTGTTGCTCATGCTGAGATTGAAGGCGGATCGGTTGTTCGTGTGATTATTGATAATCCTGGGAAAAATTACACTCGCGCTAAGATTTCATTCAAAGACGTTAATCGTCGTGAGCCTAATCCCAATCCAACAGCGGAAGCATATGCAATATTGCCACCATCAAAAGGTCATGGATTTAATGCTGTTGAAGAGTTATATGGACAGACTGTTGCAAATTATGTCGTGGTTCGTAGCGATAATTTACTAGCACAATATCAACAAGAATTCCGACAATTTGGGATCATCGAGAATTTAAGAACTGTTTGCTCCCAAGTAATCGTTCCAAACGAAGAGTTGGTGTTGACGTTTAATTTAACGGTCGATCCACCAAGCACAATCAGTGGTAATTTGAAAAATGACAGTATTGTGTATATTGGACTCACCCCTTATCGTGTGTTATACATGGAAAACACACAGTTTATGTTACAACAGATGAGCTCAATTTATCGTGATGTTAATCCTGGCGATGTTCTACTGTTTACTGATCCTATTACTAGGAAGAGATACACATATCCCATCGTATCGGTGGAAAGTAAACCAGAAGCTGACAAATATAGCGGAACTATGCTGTATAGCAGTAACAATACACCATTTTACATGACTGACAATAAAACATTGGCGATTCGAACTTATATCAAGTTGTAATTACTATACTTGAAAAACGTACAAAGGGCACATTAAATGTGCCCTTTGTTTTTAGCTCACCATGCGCCCCAAAAACGAAATAACTTCTGCTCTAAGTTGATAATAATCTTGTCGGTGTGAATGACGATTATACTCAACTTTTCGAGCTAGACGTTTTATTGTTCTATATTGCTGACTTTGATAATCAAATAATGGCTCTATCATTTGACTCGTTTTGATTAAAATTTCAGCCAAACGAGTATGATTATGAGCCTGGGCAATCTCATTCATCGCCTGCCTTATTATATTGCTTAATCTAACAATCATAAGACGTCTATGAGTGAAACATCAACGAGTATTTAGTGAATTAGATCGACTGACGAACAAATTCACGCAGACATTCGATGAGCTTGGTGACTTGCTGTTCATTCATATACACACGATACTTTTCAGCACCTTCAAGCAAGTCAACACCGCAAGCTTCATCTTTGAGAAAGATCGACAAGATTCCGCGATTGTGATTGATCAATAGAACAATATGATCACCACGATACTGAACACAAAGATCAGTAGCAGCGGAGGGATTGACAAGGTATAGATGTGCACCAAACCAGAAGTGGAAGAAAGGACTGTATAGCTGCCCATCGGTAGAACCACTGATTTCATAAGCGAACTCAGGGTTGATTCCGTCGTTGATGATGACCTTATCCATTTGCTGCTCCTTATTGTTTCTATATGATTATTATCCACACACCATCACAATAAAGCAACGTGTTGCTAATAATGGATAAGCCCCATTATGGGGCTTATATCTTAACGGTTCACGGAAGATGTATCATCTTCAAGCACTTGGTCGTGAGTGCTAGTTACTGCCATAATGGTTAATGTGTATGTGATAATTAGTGTATCGTCTTTAGCTTTGTACACCGGTTGGAACACACAACGATTTAACATACATCCTTCTGAAGCTGTATTAAAGAGTCCAACTTCTTCTACACGGCAATTGGGTACGTCCGGTTGAGCAGGAAGGAATGTTGTCTTGTATTGAATATCATTACCAGTACGCGTAACTTTATCAAAAACGTTACGATAAAGTTCATTAATCAGTTTTGTGTCAGAAGACGTTACACCACGACTTTCTGAACCAATTGCACAGTGAGTTGGAATCGAAATGTAATTTGAATCATTATCTGGACCAGCAATCAAACTTGCAATTTGTTCTAGCCCTGTATCAACAACTCGATTGTGCTGCTCTACTCGTTGCTTAAGATTACCATCTTTATCAATAACCTCAAGAACGAACTTTCCATTTACTTGAAGAGTGCTTTCCATTATATTATAGCCTATATGCTTCTAAGCAATTACTTATTAGAGTTGCTTTCGACTTTCTGTTTAATATTACCATTGGTGTGAACTACCACGATGGTAAACCATCAATGGCTTCGTATCGATCTGGTTCCAATTATCCAACAAAGCTAACATTGTAGGCAATTGGGATCTCAACGTTATTTTTATAGATATGGGCGTTCCAACCACATCTTTAATCTTTATTTTAAAGGCTTAATAATCTCAAACCTTCGGTAAGGATATTTTGAGCTGCGTTGATGTCTCGATCATGTACACAACCACAATCAGGGCAAACCCATTCTCGAATGTTTAAAGGCATCTTTGAAGCTTTGTAACCACAAGCGCTGCATGTTTTTGATGATGGGAAGAAACGATCGATTTTAATTATCGATCCTCCAT
>ERZ1027089.1010-NODE-1010-length-11798-cov-4.546113_pt1 | contig 11798 bp, 15 predicted proteins | sample MGYA00519412_ERZ1027089 | MGnify/ENA primary metagenome ERZ1027089 (study PRJEB26926, sample SAMN06164433) | human gut metagenome | biome: ENVO:00009003; feature: ENVO:2100002; material: ENVO:00002003 | host: Homo sapiens | place: USA | collected 2012 ... | reverse complement strand
GTCTCGTGGGCTCGGAGATGTGTATAAGAGACAGAGATATAACTAACCAAGGAGAAGAATATGAAACGGATAGTTTTGGAAGTTGGCGGTATGAAATGCGGAATGTGCGAGGCTCATATCAATGATATTGTCCGGCGGAGCTGTAAGGTTAAAACGGTGACCTCCAGTCATAAGAAGCGGCAGACGGTTATCGTCTGCGATGATGCGTTAAATCCGGAGGAAATCAAATCGGCAATCGAGCAGGACGGCTACAAGGTTTTAAAGATAACGGAGGAGCCTTATGTCAAAAGAGGATTTTTCCGTAAATAAGCCCGGAAGGGCTTTAAATAATATTCGATAGTTAGTTAAAACTAACCAAAGGAGAGATGTTTATGAAGCTAGTTGAATTTAAGAATGTATGCAAGACGTACAAAAGCGGGGACCACGAACAAAAGGCATTGGATAATGTCAATTTAAGCTTAGAGGAGGGGAAATTCATTGTAATTTTAGGACCCTCCGGAGCCGGCAAATCTACGTTATTGAATTTACTGGGTGGACTTGACAGTCCGACGGAAGGAACGATTAAGGTAAGCGGAAGGGATATTTCTTCCTTAAATCCGAATGAGCTTGCCGAATATCGGGCAGAAACCGTGGGCTTTGTCTTTCAGTTTTATAATTTGATTCCGACTCTGACCGTTTACGAAAATGTGGCTTTAGTCCGGGAAATTTGTAAAAATCCATTAAACTTTAAGGTTGTTCTCCAGCAGGTGGGATTAAGCAATCATCTGACAAAATTTCCTTCCCAGCTTTCCGGCGGAGAACAGCAGCGGGTAAGCATTGCCCGAGCATTGGCTAAGAATCCTAAAATCTTATTGTGCGATGAGCCGACCGGAGCCTTAGACAGTGAAACCGGGGTTGTAATTTTAAGACTATTGCTGACAATGGCAAGAGAATACGGAAAGACGATTGTTATCGTCACGCATAATCAGAATATAGCAAAAATGGCAGATACCATTATTCGGGTGAAAAACGGCAAAATAAAGTCGCTGGAGGAACAATCCCATCCGCTTAGTGCTGAGGAAGTGGAGTGGTAGTATGCTGGTAAAAAAGCTTTTAAGAACGATGTGGAAATATAAGGTTCAGTTTTTCTCTATGGTATTGATGATTATGATTGGCGTCGGCGTATTCGTAGGCTTTAATGTAGAATGGAAAAGCATTGAATACAATACGGAAAAATTCTTTGCAGAAACCGGCTATGCCGATTACCGGATATATAGGGAAACCGGCTTTACCGCTGAGGATTTAGCTAAAATCAAGGAGATTGACGGGGTGCAAGGTGCTGTTCGGAGCCTAAACGTAAGTGTCAATGTTAAAAATGAAAAAAAATCGCTGGGACTTACGGTTATCGAGGATTACGGAAGCATTTCCTCTATGCTTATTATGGAGGGCGAGGAATACAATCCGGAAAGTGATGGTATATATTTATCCGATAAATTTGCCGAGGCTAATGATATTGGCTTGTATGAACCGCTGGTACTCACATATAATAATATTGAAATCACGGGGTCCGTCGTTTCGCTGGTTAAATCCTCTGAGTATATGGTTTGTGTGCCGGGAGACGACCAGATTATGCCCGATTATAATACCTACGGATTTTGTTATATTACGCCGCATAAACTTAGGGAATCCTTAAATACGGAGTTTTACAGCAGTATTTTTATCCAGTCTGAGTTGGATAAAACAGCGATGCAGACCGCGGTAGATTCGGTGCTGGAGGGCAGTATTTTATTAATTTCAAAGGAGGAAACTACCTCCTATGCCGGGGCAGAGGGAGAAATCAGCGAGGGCAAGACCATGGGGTCTGTCATACCGGTGTTATTCCTTTTGATTGCCGTCTTGACGATGGTGACTACGATGCATAGAATAACCACGGCGGAGAAAACGCAGATTGGCACGCTGAAGGCATTGGGCTTTAAAAATCGCCGGATATTGCTTCATTATACCTCCTTTGGCTTCTTTATCGGAATCCTCGGAACTCTTTTGGGAGCAGCTCTAGGCTATGGAATAGCGGCGATTATCGTTAGTCCGACCGGAACTATGGCAACCTATTTTGATTTGCCGCAATGGACGCTGGTTATGCCTTGGTTTGGGTATTTGGCGGCAGCCGGGATTATCGTTTTTTTAACGCTTATCGGGTTTTTATCCGTTCGGAAAATGCTTGCGGGTACGGCGGCAGATTCCCTGCGTCCTTATACACCGAAGAAAATGAAGAGAATTCTGCTGGAAAGAACAGGACTTTGGGAAAAGCTATCCTTTAAAACAAGATGGAATACCAGAGATATTTTCCGGCATAAATCCCGCACGCTGATGACTCTGTTTGGAATTGTCGGATGTATGCTGTTGCTGGTAGGCGGATTAGGAATGAAGGATACAATGGATAGCTTTACCTCCAGCCTTAAAAATGATATTTCCCAATATAATACAAAAATCAATTTGACTGATTCCGCCACAAATCTGGAGGCAGAACTGCTGGGCGGGCAGGTACAGGGCGATACACTGGCTTCCTCCGGCATACAGTTTAAAAATAGAACACTTACTCTGGAAATTTATGATATTTCGCATGATACTATCCGGTTTTTAGATAAGAATAACAATGCTGTAAGCTTAGAAGCAGGCGGTGCCTATATCTGTATGAGAATAGCAGATGAAAGCGTCCATATCGGAGATACAATATCCTTTTGTCCTTACGGCAGCGATACCGTATATCAGGTTAAGGTTATCGGTATTCTGCGGTCAATGCTTTCCGAAAGTATTACCATGACAAGGGAATACGCGGAATCTGTCGGCATAGATTATAAAATCAATACGATTTACACGAAATTGGACGCAGCTGAAATTCCCGGAAGCGAACTGATATCCAGTACCCAGACGAAGGAATCCATCGTATCTTCCTTTGACAGTATGCTGGAAGTTATGAATCTTATGGTTTTCATTTTAGTGATTGCCGCTGTTGTTTTAGGCGTTGTGGTTTTATATAATCTTGGTACGATGAGCTATATTGAACGGTACCGCGAGCTTGCGACATTAAAGGTCGTCGGCTTTAAGAATAAGCATATCGGGAAAATTTTAATCAGTCAGAATATCTGGCTTACCATTCTCGGAATCCTGATTGGTCTGCCTGCCGGCGTTTTTGTGGTTTACATTCTTTTGAAAATGCTTGCCACGGAATATGAGCTTAAGATGACCCTAGGAATCCTGACCTATTCCGTAAGTATCTTGCTGACCTTTGGCGTATCCTTGATTGTCGGCTTCTTCGTGGCAGGGAAAAACAGACATATAGATATGGTGGAGGCCCTTAAAGGAGTTGAGTAGTATCAAAAAGCTATTAATCAATATCATTTGTGCAGCGGCTCTTTTGTCGATTGTCATTGTGATTTCGGCGATTCTTTTTGCTGAAAATGAAATCGAGCTTCTCAAGGCGATTTTAGCCGTTTTCCTGCTGGGAATGATTGGAATCGGCTCGCTTTTCGGGCTGGTTCATAAAAAATGAACGGACTTTAAAAATAGTATGTTTTATGGTACAATAGATGCAGAAGGAAGATGAAAATATGGTTTTTGAAGAATTAGGCAAGGCGAATATACAGGCCTTAAAGGACAGGGATAAAACGGCAAGAGCTATCTTATCCGTCGTTTACGGAAAATGTAAAAACGAGAGCATCGAGCAGGGCTTAAATGCGAAGGAGCTGTCTGACGGCGATTGCTTGAGAATTATCCAAAAGACGATGAAGGAATTAGAAGAGGAGGCTGCCGGCTATCAAAAGGCGGGACGTCCGGAAAGCGTTGCTGAAATTGAGGCACAGAAGGCAGTTTTAGCTAAATTTTTGCCTCAGCAGATGAGCGAAGAGGAAATCCGGAAGGAAATTGCCGCACTGGCAGATAAAAGCCTTCCGAGTGTGATGAAGCATTTTAAGGCTAAGTTTAATGGACTTTGCGATATGTCCTTAGTCAGCAAAATCGCAAGAGAACAGTAAAGAAAATTCCCCTTGGGATAGAGGTTGTTTCTATCCAAGGGGATTTCTTTTATGTAAGGCTTTGGGATAGCCTTTTTTTCGTGTGAAGAAATAATATGGCGGCTACGCCTAACGCTAGAGCCTCGCTGATTGGCAGAGCCAAATAAATGCCGAATTCATTTAGCCCCAGCTGCAATGCATAAGCGATAGGTAGAAGAAGAATCAGCTGCCTCAGCATCGTGATAATAAAGGATAGGAATCCTTTTTGCACCGCCTGAAAATAGGAAGCGAGAATATAGCTTACACAGCCAAACATAAAGGAAACGCTGGCAATTCGGAGAAGATTGTTTGTTGATTCAATCAATGCCGAATCCTTATAAAACATAGCCATCAGCAAATTAGGTATGCTTAAAAACAAAATCATAGAAGCTACGCCGATACCGAAGGACAGCAAAACCGAATCCTTAATGGTTTGATTCAGCCTTTGCTGATTTTTGGCTCCGAAGCAGTAGCCCATAATCGGCATTGTTCCCTGAGATATGCCGCTGACACCCATATACACGAAATACTGGAGCTTGTAGTAGATTCCGAAGGTGGTGACGGCGGTATCATTGACGCCGACTAAAATATAATTCATGGCAGAAACCATAATCGACGGAATGGCGTTGATAAAAATCGACGGGATTCCTACCTTGTAAATTGCGGCAAGGCTGGCTTTGTCAACCTTAAACCCTCGAAAGGACAGACGGATAGAATTTCTTTTAGAAAAGACAAAGTAGGTCATCACTATGGTGGCTAAAACCTGTCCGGCGACGGTGGCGATAGCCGCTCCTAAAATTCCCATTTGAGCATTAAAAATCAGAAGCGGGTCAAGAATAACATTGGTAATTGTCCCAACGAGAAGGGAAATCATCGGTAGAAGCATTTTTCCGTCCGCCTGCAGGATTTTTTCCATGGCGATTTGAATAATCGTGGTAAAGGAAAAGACAATCATCAGATTGATATAGGTCAGCCCATACTCGATTACCGTTTCGTCCTTTGTAAAACTCCGGATAAAGATGCCGGAAACGGCTAAGCCGGCGATTAGGACGATAAGGTAATGCAGACAGGACAAAATAATGCCAAGCGTTGCGGCATTTGCCGCCTCCTTCGGTTTTTTTTCACCGAGCTTCATGGATACATAGGCATTGATTCCGATACCGATGCCGACGGCAATCGCCAAAATAATATTTTGAATCGGATAGACTAAAGAGATTGCCTCCATCGCCTTTTGGTCGTAGTTGGTAATATAAATAGAATCAATGATATTATATAGGGACTGAATCAGCATAGACAAAGCCGGTGGGATAGACATTTTTATGATTAGGGGCAGCAGCTTTTTGTTTTCCATAAATACCTCCAAAAGAAAAACCCCGTATCCTTCTGTTTGGTTTACTCCGAAACAGAGAAATACGAGGCATCATGCATAGCCATTTTAACATATTCTTTTTGGATTGTAAACCATATTTATTGTAAAAATAATGGAAAACAAGTATAATAAAGCTGTCAGATAGAAAAGGAGGAAAATTATGTTAAATAAGACTATCGCTGATTTAATTAATACGCAGGTAAATAAGGAGCTTTACTCAGCTTATCTGTATTTGGATTTTGCGAATTACTATGAGGAGGAGGGACTGGACGGCTTTGCCCACTGGTATGAGATTCAGGCACAGGAGGAGCGGGACCATGCGATGATGATGCGTAAGTATCTTTTGGATAATGGGATTCGGGTCACCTTTGACGCTATCGCTAAGCCGGATAAGGAATATAAGTGCCATACCTGTCCTTTGCAGGCGGGACTGGAGCATGAGCAGTATGTGACCTCTTTAATTTCTGCAATCTATAAGGAAGCTTCCGCCCAAAACGACTACAAGACAATGCAGTTTTTAGATTGGTTTATTAAGGAACAGGTAGAAGAGGAAAAGAATGCCGAGGATTTATTAAAGAAGATGAAGCTGTTCGGCGGCGATTCTAAGGGCTTATATATGCTGAATCAGGAGCTGAACGCCCGTGTTTATACTCCATCTGCAAATCTGAATAATTAATTGTCGGGACAAGGCTTGGGCTTTGTCCTTTTTCTTTACACGGCGTCAAACAGTCTGAGGTATTTTACCATTTCCATTCTGTTTTCACTGTTGGTAAAGACAAAGAGATTACAGGATTCCCAGATAAATACCCACGAAAAGATTTCAATAATTCCCCGAAAAACAAAATTGACATTGTACCAGTCTAAAAGACCATACCATAAGAACAAAAGGGCTCCGATTCCCAAGAGAATCCATGCCAGTATTTTGGTCTTGGCTATTTCATGCTTGGCGTGCTTATAGGCAACGGCATAATGTACCTTAATTAAGCCTTGAATCTTTAATCGTTCCTCTGCGGACATTTCCTCGGGGAAGGATATAATCAGTTTCAAAAAAACTTTCTTTTTTACGAATTTATAGGTTTCATCAATAAAATGAAAAATCCCCTCGTCCAATATCGCCTCGCCGCTGTATTCATTATAAATACTGACGTTTTTTAAATCCAGAAAAATAAAGCCTTCCTTTTGGTCGTTCGATTCCTGATAATTCACCAGCTTTGTGTCCTGTATGTAGTTTTCAATATCGTCATTTATCCTTTTCATGACATCTCTGTTTAATCTTTTCATCGTATCACCCTTTATGATAATTATATCATGAACGCAAAAAATTAAAATCACATTTTTTCACACAGTTTTAACGAATTATTTCTAAATTTTAAGGGTATACTAAAGGTGTCTTAAAAAGACAGTATCTATCATAATCTCCCTACATAGATAGATAACTTTTTTCATAAGCAAACTATAACTCTCCCAATTATGGATAAGGAACAGCAAAATCTGCTGTTCTTTATTCTTTTCTCTTGTCAAATTTATTTTTTGTGATAGAATAGTAGCGTTGAAGATGTTCCTTGCCTAACCATCTTCTGAAATATAAAAAACAAGGAGAAGTATATGAAAAAAATCAATATTCAGTGGATTGCCGAAACGGCAATCATCGCTGCCCTGTATGCGGTACTGACATGGCTTTTGGCACCGATATCCTATGGGGCAATTCAATTCAGGATTTCTGAAATTTTAGTTTTGCTGGTCGTTTTTAAGCCGTCCTATTGTGTGGCGTTGATTCTTGGCTGCTTTGTGGCAAACACTACCTCCAGCCTAGGCTGGTACGATATGGTCTTCGGTACGCTGGCAACTGCTTTGGCTGTACTTCCGATGATAAAAATTAGGAAGCTATGGGTCGCGGCAATCCTGCCGGTACTTACGAATGGCATTATCGTTGCTTTGGAATTGTATTTGGCACTAGGCATTGAGCCGATTTGGATGAGTATGCTGACGGTTGCCTTAGGTGAGGCAGTAGTGCTGTTTTTTATCGGTATTCCGGTAATGATTGCCATTTCCAAAAATGAGGCGTTAGTCGGCTTATTAAATCTTCAGGTAGAGGAAGTACGGGCTCCGAGGATATTTACCCTTTCCAATGCCCTATGCATTGCCTTAGCCATTTTGGGAATCGTCCTGTTTATCGCATATCCGCTGTATGGTCTGGCAGAAGCTGTGGAAACTGAGGCAGGCGTCTATGAAAGCACCACAGTCTATTATTCCGCATTGACGATGGTAAAGGAAAACCCATGGGTAGTTTTGACCGCGGTAATTCCTGTCCTGTATGGTATCAGCTTTTTGGGATTGAAAAAGAGAGTTCGGACTGCGGCTTGCTGTCTTTGTGCTTTGGCACTTTTAATCCTTTGGATTTTTATCGGCGTAAGCTATCTAAGGACATGGGTATGCCCGTATTATTACGGCTATTTGGTTTATATTTTGTTATTACTGCTACCGATAGGGACTGTTCTTAAAAATAAACAGGCTGAAGCGGTTTGTTAAATCATTTAAAGGAAGAATTTAGGCAGATTCTTCCTTTTTCTTTGCCGTTTCTATGAAATGCTTGGAATTTATGCTATAATATGCAGGGTGATATAAATGACTCTTCGCGAGGATATAGATAATTTTATAAAGACAATCCCTCAAAATATATGCGTTGTAGCGGCGACAAAATATGTGGGTATTCCCCAGATGCAGGAGCTTATCCGGCACGGAATAACGGATTTTGGAGAAAACCGGACGGATTCCTTTCTGGAGAAATATGAGGCACTGCGGGAGTATGGAATTACTTGGCATTTCATCGGACATTTACAGAGAAATAAAGCAAAGGAAATTCTTCCCAAAATCGACTATCTTCATTCTCTGGATTCCTTAAGCCTTGCCAAGCAGATTGAGCGGGAACGGAAGCAGCCTTTAAAATGCTTTATAGAGGTTTCCGTAAATCAGGAGGAGAATAAAAACGGGGTAAAAATTGCCGACCTTCGCCCCTTTATCCGCCAGCTTCTTGAATTTAAGAACATAGAACTTGTCGGGTTAATGATGATGTCTAAACAGAATTCTACACATTCTCAGCTGCTTCATCAGTTTAACACGCTGACTATGCTGCGGGACGAGCTTTCCCAAGAATTTAGTATTGCCATTCCCTGTCTGTCTATGGGAATGAGCGATGATTATTTGGAGGCGATAGAGGCGGGAGCAACGCACATTCGGTTGGGGAGAATCCTATGGAGGAATTAGAGCTTTTTAAGAAAAAGGCGGATAGCTATATAGAAAAGGCGTATGACGGAGGCGTCAGCCTTTCTATGTTTTTAGATGAACCCGGACTTGCCGTACTGGAGGAACGTCTGCGGAAGCATCCGGCAGTGGAGGCTAGGTATGAGGGAGGCTTTCTTCCCAGCGACCGCATCAGGGCGATGATTTGTCCTGCGGGCTATCCGGAACAGGATTTTAAAATTACGGTGTTTCGTATCAACTACAATAAAAGATTTTATAGTGTAAATCACCGTAGTATTTTAGGGGCTTTGATGTCCCTAGGAATAAAAAGAGAATGTATCGGCGATATCGTCATTACCGAGGAGGGCGACGCTTATTTTGCCTGTGTTCGGGAAATGAGCCGGTATATATCCGATAATCTTCATTCCATCGGCAGTGCCTTTGTGGAACTTGAGGAAACTAGAGAAGAGATTCGGCAACGTATTCGTTATGAGGAAAAGGTTTATTTTGTTTCTTCTTTGCGGCTTGACGCCGTGATAGCGGCAGCCTATGGTCTTTCAAGAAAGGAAGCCTTGCAGATGATTGCCGACGGCATGGTATTTATCCGTCATCTCGGTATCCAGAATCCAAGTCATACCGTTAAGCTGGACGACGAAATCAGTGTCCGGCATAAGGGAAGATTTCGGCTTCAAACGGTAGGCGGAGCAAGCAAAAGCGGCAGAATTGCCATAACGCTTGCGAAAAGAGTGTAGATTTAATTTGAATATAATCAGCGGAAAGTTTTGAAAATGGAGGAATGAAATTATGGCGAGAATTGGAATCATTGCGGCGATGAAGCCGGAGCTGGAAATATTATGCGAAAGCATAGAAAACTGCGAAAAGCTACGAATATGCGGCATGACGTTTTATTTGGGACAAATACATCACACCGAGGTGGCATTATGTCAATGCGGTGTCGGCAAGGTTCATGCGGCAATGGCATCGGCAATTATGCTTTCCGAGCTGGAATGCCGTTTATTGCTGAATACGGGAATTGCCGGAGGAATCGGACTGAATACGGGAGATGTGGTGATTGCCTCCTCCCTGAGCTATCACGATTTTGACGCGACGGCGTTTGGCTATGCCTACGGTCAGGTACCCGGTCTGCCTAAGGAATTTACTCCGGGCATTTCGGCGGTCGTTGCGGTTAAGGCGGCTTTAAATAAACTTGGGATTCCTTATGTGAGCTGTCCGGTTTACAGCGGAGACCAATTCGTCAGCAGCCTTCAGCAGCTTAAGAACATCGCTCCGGGAGCTATGTTTGCCTGCGAAATGGAAGGAGCAGCCGTTGCTCAGGCTGCCGTATGTGCCGGAGCGGACTTTATCGTGCTTCGGTATATTTCGGATTGTATCGGACAGGAAAACCAGATAGCGGATTATTTAAGCTTTGAACGGGAGATGGCGGAACGCTCGGCAAAAATTTGTTTACAAATTATGTATAATTTATAATTAGAGGTTTATACTAAAGATGGTGAGGCTTTTATGATGCTGGCCATCTTTCTTTTTTTAGTATCTATTCTCGTGTTGGCTTCTAATATTCATATTTATATTAAAAGCATGGATGATACAATTAAGGCTTATGTTAAAATTGGAATATTTTATGTATTAATCCCCCATCATAAAATAATATCCAAGCTTATCCTAAACAAAAATGCAAATATAGAAAATATAAAAAAGGATTTTCAGCGGAGTAAACGACTTACCTTAAATATATTCTCTCATAGTATTATAGATTATATGTATATCGCAAAATTCTCCAAGCAAAGGCTTACGGATAATCCGATAGCAAATGGAATGTATATTATTTTGTCAAATCAGCTTCGAGGATTACTACAAAGTCAGTTTAGATTCGTCGATATGAATAATATCAGGCTGCAATATAATCAATGCTATGAGAATATTGATTATTATCTTGACGCCCATATCAGTGTGATTAATCTGATTTGGGCATCAATTCAAACTATAATAAAAAGGTGATAGAATGGAACATCCAATTTCAGATTTGTTAAATGTCAGTATGAAGTGCTTAAATGATATGATTGACGCCAATACGATTATCGGTACGCCGATAACGTATAATAAGACGACCATTATTCCGGTATCCAAGGTACATTTGGGATTTGTGAGCGGCGGCAGTGACATTAAGCCCAATACCAACAAAGAGGACCCTTTGTTTGGCGGCGGTACCGGCGGCGGATTATCCTTATCGCCGATTGCGTTTTTAATTATTGCCGAGGACGGAATCAACTTGATTTCGATTGACTCGACGACTCATATTGCCGAAAAGATAATGGATATTTTTCCGAAGGCTTTGGATAAAATAAAAACGCTGTTTAATAATAATACGGAACAGGATTAGCTTATTTTCCATAGAAAATAGGCTTTTCTTATGATATAATCCATGTATGGTGATATAAATGAAACAAAAATATTATGCCGTTATGGATGAAACGAATAAATTAATTTATACCTCTTGGACGGAGGTACAGGAAATTTTACCCTACCTGAAGAAGCCAAAATATAAATCCTTTTCCACTAAGGAGGCGGCAGAATGCTATCTTCGCGGGGAAGCGGAACCGATACCGGTCTATACCGAGCCTACGGCATACATCGATGGCTCCTACGATAATCAAAGCAAAGCCTATTCCTTTGGCGGCGTTTTATTGTGGGAGAACAAAGAGTATCATTTCAAAAAAAAATATGAAAAGGATGAATATTCGGCGATGCGGAATGTGGCAGGCGAAATAAAAGGAGCCGGCTTTATTTTGCAGTATGCGATTCATAAAGGGATAAAAAGACTGCATATTTACTATGACTATGAGGGAATAGAAAAATGGTACTGCGGACAGTGGCAGGCAAAAAGCCCGATTGCGGTTGAATATGTAAAATACGCTCAGACAATCCGGGATAAAATAGAGGTGGTTTTTCATAAGGTGAAAAGCCATACCAATAACCATTATAATGACTTGGCAGACCGGCTTGCTAAAGAAGCATTGAAATAAACCCAAACTAAGCTTGGAATAATCAAGCGAAGGCATTGGGCTTTTTTATGTCCTAAGAAAATAAAGAAAAAGGGGAATGACGGATTCTTTCTGCCATTCCCCAAAGGATATGCCTAGAAG
>ERZ1027089.1004-NODE-1004-length-11858-cov-4.532153_pt1 | contig 11858 bp, 9 predicted proteins | sample MGYA00519412_ERZ1027089 | MGnify/ENA primary metagenome ERZ1027089 (study PRJEB26926, sample SAMN06164433) | human gut metagenome | biome: ENVO:00009003; feature: ENVO:2100002; material: ENVO:00002003 | host: Homo sapiens | place: USA | collected 2012 ... | reverse complement strand
CGTGGGCTCGGAGATGTGTATAAGAGACAGTCGATGAACAAAGCGGTGATACGCGGAATCAGCTCCATTACGGCGCCCATCTTGATACCCAAACCTAATATATAAGGTATCTTGTCTACCAGTTCCTGACCGTTCTTGCAAGACAAAGCACCGATACCGCAACCGACCAGAATACCCAGGAACAGAGGCTCACCCAGCAAACCGAATTTCTTCTTCATGCCTTCCGCATCAATGTTCAATTTGTCAAAACCGGGGATTTTGTCCAATGCTTTATTGATGACTACGGCAAATGGAACGAAACCTGCGCAGAAAGGCTGGGGAATGGAGATACCCTCCATCTTGTCGTAGAATCCCTGGAATTTGTCGGCGGTATAGTCGGCCATAATCAGGGTAATGATGTAGCAGATAATAGCGGCGAAGAAACCCCACCAGATATTGTCGCTGGCAAAATAAACGACTGCGCCGATAAATGCGAAATGCCAGTAGTTCCAAAGGTCGATATTGACCGTACGGGTCGTTTTCGTTAATAACATCAGAAGATTTACTCCCAAACATACCGGAATGATGAATGCACCCACCGATGTGTTATAGGCTACAGCCGCAGCTGCAGGCCATCCCATATCGAATACTTTCAACTGAAGACCGTAAATTTCAACGACTTGGCTCAGAGCAGGACCGAGGCTGCTGGTCAACAGCGCAGTGACAACTGACAGACCTACGAAACCGACACCTACCAGCAGACCACTCTTTAGCGCCTTACTGAATTTGATGCCGATGCATACTCCCAAAATTGTAAAGATTATAGGCATCATCACTGCTGCTCCTAAGCCGATGATATAGCCGAAAACTTGTTCCATTCTCTTGTGATTTAATTAGGTAATTGAGTTTGTTTTTGCAATAGTATGAATTAAAAACCGGGTCAAAAATAAGACCTTTTCTCAATTAATCAAACTCGAAAAGCATAATTATTTAGTAAATGGGACAATTTTGGACGAAATTGGTCGTTATCGTGCACAAAATTGCTCGTTTTCGTACACGAAAACCAAATAATACACTCTCTGCATTGAAAAGTATACATAGGAAAAACAACAATTTTGGGTGGAGTGAACTTTAATCCAGTTTACTGTGTTATTATAAGACATTGAAACAAACCGGACTATAATGATATATTTGATTTTTTTATTGGCAATAGGACTATTGGTCGGATGGAGCTTATGGAAAGCTCCATCCGATATTGATTTATGGGGAAAAGATTTAGAGGATTGATAGTTATATTGGTTATATTCTGAAAATTTAACTATATTAGCGCCCGAAAAGCATAAATATGGCGCTAAATCTGATAAAAAAGGATAAATCCCACTCTGTTGTAAGCATTAAGCTGGATGAGCAAGAGTTTCATAATATTTTTAAGGAATATTATGCGGCGCTTTGTTCTTTCGCGTTCCAATACATGGAGGATGCGGATATGTCAGCAGATATAGTACAAGACGTATTTGCCAAGTTGTGGCAGATAAGAGACGATTTCTTTTATCTTCATCAGGTGAAAGCTTTTCTTTATACGGCCGTACGTAACCATGCCTTGAACGAACTTGAGCATTCGAAGGTAGCTCATGAATACGAGCAAAAGATTATAGCCAAAAAAGCAGATGCTTTTTTTCGTGATGCGATTGTGGAAGAAGAGACTTTCCGGATTCTGTCAGAAGCTATAGAGAAACTTCCTACCCAAATGAGAGCCATCATGCAGTTGGCTCTGGAAGGTAAAAAGAATACAGAAATAGCAGAGCGTCTCAATGTCTCTCCCGAAACGGTACATACTCTTAAAAAAGTGGCTTATAAAAAGCTTCGTGCATTCCTTACCGATTATTATTATTGCCTTCTGTTATTTATCTAAAAGCACATTTTTTTCTATTTTTTCAAAAAAAAGTCTTTATCGATTCACCATGTTTTCATTTTGGCTTGTATTATCATTAAAGATAGACTAAAACATGCCAAATTATGATAAAAGAGTACTTTCATATAGCTCATCTTATTTCCAGGCACCTATCCGGTGAAGTAACACCGGAAGAAAGCCGTTTTTTGGATAAATGGCGCAAAGAGAGCAAAAGCCATGAGCAGCTTTTCCAAAAGATTTGTAGTGATGAACATTATGTACAGCACGAAATTCGTAAAATGGAGTTTGATTCGCAGGCTGGATGGAAAGGTGTCGAAACACGTATCAAGAGGATGGAGCTCAGAAGGAGACATTTGAAACTGTTACGGTACGTTGCTCTTTTTATTGCACCAGTGCTGATATTGGTTTTTGCACTTCAGGATATTTCTGTACCCCATGTCATGGATGGCAATCAATTATTGGCTGCCCAGCAAATACTGCCGGGTGGAGCCAAAGCTATTCTTACATTGGATAATGGGGAAACGGTTTATCTGGATGAGAATGCCGATGGGCGGCAGTTGCAGTTGGCTGGTAAACAAATACAGATAGATTCAACGACCTTGAACTACAGCGCTGCAGACGGGCAGGTTGTGCAGTCAGCTTTGGTATATAATAAAGTTGAAGTGCCTCAAGGCGGTGAGTATACACTTGTTCTGAATGATGGTACAAAAGTACATCTGAATTCAATGAGCAGTCTACGTTTTCCGCTTACTTTCGAAGCTGGGAAGCGGGAAGTGGAATTGGCGGGAGAAGCTTATTTTGAAGTAAATAAGACCGGTCATCCCTTCACTGTATCGACTCAAGGTATGCAGATTGAGGTGTTGGGAACAACTTTCAATATTTCGGCCTATCCGGGTGAAGAATATCAGGCGACTCTTGTCAGTGGTTCTGTTAAGGTGGACACCGGGGAGGGACAGAGTCTTGTCTTAAAACCTTCACAGCAGGCATCATTAATTCCCGGGAGCGGGAATATACAAGTGCGTACAGTAGATACTGCCTTCTATACATCATGGGTGAAGGGAAAAATCAATTTTAAAGATCAACGGCTGGAAGATATTATGAGAATCCTTTCAAGGTGGTATAATATTGAAGTGGACTATTCAGACGAAGCGTTAAAGAACCTGCGTTTCGGTTGCTATGTGAACCGTTATGAGGAAATAGCTCCTTTCCTTGAGCTACTGGAAGCGACGGAAAACATACATGTCAAAATCAACGGTAAAACTATTATATTCTATAAATAACCATTTAATAATTTAATTATGACTAAGGAACAGAGCTACACCAGGTTTTGGGAAGGTAGTAAACGTATGTGGATTACATTCCTGTTTTTCAGTTTTATTATGATTGGCTTTGTGCAGGCTGCCAATACGGCGTTTGCCCAGACAACAGTTACTGTAAATGTGCAGGACGCCACTTTAAGTGACGTGTTATGGGAAATTCAACGCCAGACGGATTTTACTTTCATTTATAGTACAAATGACGTAAAGAATGTCAAGGTACGTAATTTGAGGGTCACGAATGGAAAAATCGCAGCAGTGCTGGATGAATGTCTTAAGAATAGCGGATTGGCTTATGTCGTAAAAGACGGGGCCATTGCTATCCGTCCAGCCAATGAAGTGAATGCTGTGAAGGCAGTAGAACAAGCTAATGTTATTTCCGGAACAGTGGTGGATGAGACCGGTGAGCCCGTCATTGGAGCCAATGTTTTGGTCAAAGGTACTACAAACGGTCAGATTACCGATTTGAATGGAGGTTTCTCTATTAAGGTGGAGCATGCATCGGCTACCTTGCTTGTCTCTTATGTCGGCTATGTTCGTCAGGAAGTGAAAGCTACTTCGGGTAAGATATTGAAGATTGTATTGGTGCCGGATGCAAATATGATGGAAGAGGTGGTTGTAACCGGTTACGGTACATTCAAGAAATCTGCTTATGCGGGTTCGGCTGCCAGTGTGAAGAATGAAAAGATTGCCGATGTGCCTTCCGTTTCTTTCCAGGATTTGTTGCAGGGAAATGCTACGGGTGTACAGTTTACTTCTGCTTCCGGCCAGCCGGGTTCTTCAGCTTCTTTGAGTATTCGTGGTATGGGCTCTTTCAATGCCTCCAACTCTCCGCTGTATGTTATTGATGGAGTGCCCGTTACTTCCGGTTCGATAAACTCCATCAGTTCGGATGGTGGTCTGGATGCCATGTCAACCGTCAACACTTCGGATATTGAGAATATTACGATTATCAAGGATGCCGCTGCTGCATCACTCTACGGTTCGCGCGCTGCGAATGGTGTGGTTCTGATTACGACGAAGAAAGGTAAAACCGGTAAGGCTTCTATCAGTTTGAAAGCCGATTGGGGATTCAGTGACTTTGCTATGGATTATCGTCCTACTTTGAGCGGAGCAGAACGTCGCGAATACATATACAATGGTATGGTGCTTGGACAACAGCGCAGCGGCAAATCGGATGCGGATGCCATAGCTTATGCTGATAAGAATATCGACAAATATGCTCCGGTTCCCTGGTGCGGCTATACGGATTGGGGAGATTATCTGTTCAAGAAAGGAAGCCATTCCAGTTATGAGGCTTCCATATCTGGAGGAACCGACAAATTCAAATACTATTCTTCATTGTCCTATCTCAACCAAGAAGGTATTGTAAAAACATCGGGGCTGGAAAGAATTACCGGACGTTTGAATGTTGATTTTCAGGCTACGGATAAATTGAAATTCGGTGCCAACATCATGTTTACCAATCTGAATCAGGATGTATATAGTGAAGGAACCGGTTATACTGCTCCTTTCTACTCCAGCGTAAGCAAATTGACGCCTTCAGATCCGGTTTACAATGAAGATGGAAGCTATAACCAGGACTTGATTTCGTTGTCAAGAAGAAATCCCGTTCTTGCCCAGGAGTACAATTACCAGCGTGAGTATGTTACCCGTATGTTCAATACGATTAATGCCGAATATGAATTTATCAAGGACTTGAAGTTAAAGTCTATTTTGAGCTATGACTATAACATCAGTAAGGGTAAAGAATGGAAAGACTCCCGTACCTCCGACGGTGAGAAGAATAATGGTGGAGCCGAAAAGGCATATAGTGAATATAACAAGTTGGTGTGGTCAAACCAGTTGACTTACAAGACTACTATCCAAAAGGACCACAATTTAGATGCCCTTGTCGGATATGAAATCGATTCCAAGTACAATGATTTCTTGTCGGGATATGCTACTAACTTCCTGACTCCGATAAAGAATGACATTGCCAACGGGCAGACTTTGGAGAGCATAGATGGTTCTTCCAAGAGGTCAAGAATGGTTTCTTACATCACCCGTCTCAACTATGACTACAAGAACAAGTATTATCTGGGTGGGAGCTATCGTATGGATGGCAGTTCACGCTTGCACAGAGATAATCGCTGGGGAAGTTTCTGGTCTGTTTCAGGAGCATGGCGTATTATCGAAGAGGATTTCATGAAACCCACGTCCAAATGGCTGACCGATTTGAAACTCCGTGCATCCTACGGTGTGAATGGTACGTTGCCCTCCGACTTATACGGCTATATGGGCTTGACGAGCCTTAGTGGCGGCTATATGGAGAATCCCGCATTGATTCAGTCGCAGATTGAAAATAGGGATTTGGAATGGGAAACGAATTACAACTTGAATATCGGTCTGGACTTCGGCTTCTTCAGCCGTTTGAACTTCACTTTGGAGTACTATACCCGTACCACTAAGAACCTTTTGATGGACTGTCCCGTATCTATGACTACCGGTTTCAGTTCCTATCTGATGAATATCGGTGAGGTGAAGAACCAGGGTGTGGAATTGGAAATCAATTCCAAGAACATTGTGTCCAAAGACTTTGACTGGTCTACCTCTTTCACCCTTTCGCACAACAAGAATAAGATTGTGAAACTGGACGGCGAACAGACCCAGATTATCAGCGGCTCGCAGATTCACATGATTGGCAAGTCCTACCGTACATTCTACATGATAGAATTTGCCGGAATCAACCCCGAGACCGGTGCACCTCAGTTCTATACCAACGACGTGGACGAGAATGGAAACTATATCAAGGAAATCACAGAGAATAACAAGGATGCCAAAGCCATTCCTCTGAAGAAACATGCCGAGCCCAATGTGACCGGTGGTCTCTCTAATACTTTGCGTTACAAGTGGTTCGATTTGAGCTTCATGTTCTCTTATCAGTTCGGTGCTTATGGATATGATAACTGGGCACAGAAAACAGAACATGGCGGCAAGGACTTTACTCTTAATATTCCGGCCTATTATCGTGACAATTGGAAGCAACCGGGAGATATCAGTAAATATGAAGTGTTTATAGAGAAGCCGGCGGTAGCCATGAATGGCGTTACCACTACCCGCCGCTTGCACAGCACGGACTTTATCCGTCTGAAAACGTTGACTTTCGGTGTGACCGTTCCTAAAACATGGACCCGGAAAATCGGCGTAAACAGCCTGCGCCTTTACGCATCTGCCAACAACTTGTGGACTTGGGCCGCTTACGATTTCTATGATCCGGAATCAGTCAGTGCTGGTACAGCCGGCTGGGGAACACCTCCTTTGAAAACAGTAACTTTCGGTCTTAATTTGAATTTCTAACCTCATAATAAAGAAACACAATGAAAGCATTAAAATATATGATGATGGGGATGTTGGTCAGCCTGACCGCCTCCTGTGGCAATGACTGGCTTGATGTTGAATCCAGTACAAAGATTCCGACTGAAACCGCCATACAGAATCTGGATGATGTGGAATATAGCTTGAACGGTATCTACGACGTGATGCGCAGTACCAACTATTACTCGGGCCGTATGATTTATTACGGAGACGTGACGGGTGACGATACGCAGTCCATAAAGACCGGAAAGCGTACCACCAGCTACTATATGCTGGACTATACAAAGGATTCCGGTCCGTCTTCCCACTGGTCTTATGCCTATAAGATTATCCAGAATTGTAATATCATTTTGTCTCAAATAGACGGATTGGATGTCAGTGAGGATGATACGGAATACTTCAACGACCTGAAAGGCCAGACCTTGGCTCTCCGTGGATTTGCCTTGTTCGACCTGACCCGTTTCTTCGGCTATCCGTATGCCAAGGATGGAGGAGCTTCTTTGGGAGTGCCTATTGTGACCGAAGTATCCAATACGGAAAACAAGCCGTCGCGCAATACCGTTGCCCAGTGTTATGAGGCAATCATCAAGGATTTGAAGGAAGGTGCTGACCTGCTGGATGAAGAATTCAACAAGGGTAAGATTAATAAGTGGGCGGCAATGCTGTTGCTGAGTAGAGCCTATTTGTATATGGAAGATAATCAGAATGCCTTGATTACGGCTGAAGCTGCCATTGCGGGAGCGGAAAAGAATAAGTACCGTTTGTGGACCAATGATGAGTATGGCACGATATGGGGAACTGATTTTGCCTCTTCCGATCCGGGAGAAGTCTTGTTTGAGTTGGTGAATCTGACAGTGGACGGCGTTGGCAAAGAAAGTGTGGCTTACCTTTGTTGGCAGGCGGGTTATGATGATTATTGCCTGACCAGTTCTTTCTATGAACTGATGCAGGAAGATCCGGATGATGTCAGGAATCAGGCATATACGGTTGTTCCTAAGACAAAGAGAGCTTACATAGCCAAGTATCAGCCGCAGAGCGGCAAGGCTGTGGAAGATTCCAATATTCCAGTACTTCGTCTGTCCGAACTTTATCTGATTGCTGCCGAAGCGGCTGTAAAGCTCAATAACAATGACAAGGCTGTAAAGTATCTGGATGCTATTGTCAGCCGTGCCAATCCGGAAAAGACCGTGCAGGGTAAGACGGTGACGTTGGATGATGTTCTGTTGGAACGCCGTAAAGAGTTGTTCGGTGAAGGACACCGTTTCTTCGACGCCCTTCGTAATCATCAGACTATCGTGCGCAAGGAGTCGACCAAGGAATTTCCGGAAATAGCCGAGACTTCACATCTGAAGATGGTGGATGAGAGCGTATCTTTTGATTGGAACTATTATCGTGTAGTATTGCCCATTCCTAAGGCAGAGATGAATTCCAATCCGAATATGCAGCAGAATCCGACTTATGGTGATTAATTCCAAAAAAGCGAGAATATGAAGTATCAGACTACTATTATAAAGTCTTTTTTTACTGTATTTATTCTAACCTTCATCAGTTCCGGCCTAAGTGCCGGAACTCTTGGTTTAGACGGTAAGAAGAAGGATAAGGAGAAGAAGGAGGAATTGTCGGCAGACGGACCTTATGTGATTTATGAACCGGACGGAAAGGTGCGCGTCATAAGCGTTACAGCCCAAGGGCAGATAGAAGATACGACTTATACAGTACTTCCTCAGGATTTCACCCTTCATGTCACGGACCACAAAGGGCGTTATCCGTTTGATGTGAAGCTGCATCCGGTCAAACGTCCGGAATGGCAATACAGACAACCGGATAAAGTGTTTGTGATGTCTGACCCCCATGGCAAGCTGAATTGCGTGATGAGCTTGCTGCGGGGCAACAATGTCATTGATAAAGACTACCATTGGAGTTTTGGAACCAACCATCTGGTGGTTATCGGTGATATATTTGACCGTGGCAAAGATGTGCCGCAGATATTTTGGCTGTTCTATAAATTGGAGAAGGAGGCGGCGGATGCAGGTGGTCATGTCTCGTTTCTGTTGGGTAACCATGAACCGCTTGTGACGGCAAATGATTTGCGTTATACCAAAGAAAAGTACAAGACATTGGCCCGAAAACTGGGTATGGATTATCCGGCATTGTTCGGTCCGGACACAGAACTTGGCAAATGGCTTGGTACCCGTAATACGATGCAGACCATCGGACCTAATCTGTATGTGCATGCAGGTTTGGGAAAGGAGTTTTATGACAGTGACTTGAATATTCCCACAGTGAATGAGGAAATGAGCCGTGCATTGTTCATGAGCAAGAAGGAACGTAAGGCTCTATCGCCTCTCACGGCTTTCCTATATGGTAATAGCGGCCCTATCTGGTATCGTGGATTGGTACGGACGGATGCAAAATACCATCCATTGGCACAAGACTCCCTGCAACTGATGTTGAAACGTTATGACGTCGAACATATCATTGTGGGGCATACTATCTTTAAGGATATTTCCACTTTCTATGATGGACGGGTGATTGGAGTGAATGTGGATAACGAGGAAAACCGAAAGAAGAAACGTGGGCGCGCTTTACTGATTGACGGGAATACCTATCTTGTGGTGGGAGATAAAGGAACGATGCGGAAATTGTTCTGAGGCTGTTCTCTTTCTGATTATTTTTTAGGCGTGGAAGTACGTGGATTTCACGGAGAGACAAAGAAAAACTCCGCGTTTTTCGCGTAATCCGCGCCTAAAAAATATCATAATGTAAATATGCGCTCTCGGATAGCCGGGGGAGGGAGTGCCCTCTCAAAGATCGGCGATAACGGCAATGTCCGTAGCATTGTCTACGATATGTGCCGGATGAAACTCTTCCAGTTCTGTGCGGGGACGGAATCCCTAGGTGACTCCGCAGGCAGTGACTCCGGCATTGGCGGCCGTCTGCATATCCACTCCGGAGTCTCCCACATATAGCACGTCTTCACGGGATATCCGGGTGATGTCCAGAATGTCATGCACCACTGTCGGGTCGGGCTTCACGTTGACCCCTTCCCGTTGTCCGAAGACGGCGGTAAAACGTATGTGGGGGAAATAGTGTGAAATCAGTTTCACGGTAGCCGATTGATATTTGTTGGAAGCCACTGCCAATATCATCCCTTTCTCCTGCAACTGTTCCAGCAGTTCGGGGATGCCGGGGTAAGGGCGGCTTTTATCAGCATTGTGCACGTCATAATAAGGCACAAACTCCTTGCGGATGCGCAGGACGTTTTCTTCGCTCTTTTCCCCTTTCGGGAGGGCGCGCTCGAACAGTTTGTTGATTCCGTTGCCAACCATGAAGTTATAGTCCGATTCCGGGTGAGTGGGATAGCCGAGCGCTTGCAGGGCATGGTTTGTACTTTGTGCCAAATCGGCTATTGTATTCAGTAAAGTTCCGTCCAGGTCAAATATAATCAACTTCTTCATTGCTTTCTCTATTTTTTAGTTTGCTGCAAATATAGGGCTTTTTGCGCTCATGTTCAAATGCTGTCTCGGGTTTCATCAGGTATTTGCAGAATAGGAAGCCCTGGGCTGATAATCAGTGCATTATTACTGCATTCCTGCTGCATGCGTTTTGCAGTAGTACTGCAGATGGAGTGCAGCGTTACTGCAAATATGTTTGCAGTGATACTGCAACTGCTTTGCAGCGTGACTGCAACTGTATTGCAGTGGCACTGCACAAGCGTTGCAGTAGTTTTGCAGTGGGTGATCGGTGTATTTTTTGCCGTTCTTCCCTTTTCTTTGCACACTTTCGGGCTTTTTATGCAAAAACTTCCTATCTTTGCAGCCGAATTTTACTAAAAATAGGTATGAGTTACAATTTGTTGAAAGGAAAAAGAGGCATTATTTTCGGTGCTCTGAATGAGCAGTCCATTGCCTGGAAAGTAGCAGAAAAAGCAGTAGAAGAAGGTGCAGCCATCACTTTGTCGAATACGCCGGTTGCCGTCCGTATGGGCGAAGTGTCCGCTCTTTCGGAGAAACTGAACTGCGAGGTGATTCCTGCAGATGCTACAAGTGTAGAAGATTTGGAAAATGTATTCAAACGCTCTATGGAAGTATTGGGTGGCCCGGTTGACTTCGTGCTGCACTCCATTGGTATGTCTCCCAATGTGCGTAAGAAACGTACATATGATGATTTGGATTACGATATGTTGGAAAAGACGCTGGATATCTCCGCTGTCTCTTTCCACAAGATGATACAAGCTGCCAAGAAACTCAACGCCATTGCCGACTACGGTTCAATTCTGGCTTTGAGTTATGTGGCTGCGCAACGTACGTTCTACGGTTACAACGATATGGCAGATGCCAAGGCACTGCTGGAATCCATTGCCCGCAGCTTCGGTTATATCTACGGACGCGAACACCATGTACGTGTCAACACCATTTCCCAGTCTCCCACGATGACCACTGCCGGTTCCGGTGTGAAGGGTATGGACAAGCTGTTCGACTTCGCCAACCGCATGTCTCCTCTGGGCAATGCTTCTGCCGACGAGTGTGCAGACTACTGTATCGTGATGTTTTCCGACCTCACCCGCAAGGTCACTATGCAGAACTTGTTCCACGATGGAGGTTTCTCCAGCGTAGGTATGAGCCTTCGCGCCATGGCTACTTACGAGAAGGGACTGGATGAGTATAAGGACGAAAACGGAAATATCATTTACGGCTAATGGAACTCGCACTTTATCTTCTGCCGGTCACCTTGGGCGATACGCCCATTGAAACGGTGTTGCCTCCTTATAACAAGGAGATAATACTTGGAATCCGCCATTTCATCGTGGAGGATGTGCGCTCGGCACGCCGTTTTTTGAAAAAGGTGGACAAGGGAATAGATATTGATGCGCTGACATTCTATACGTTGAACAAGCATACGTCGCCCGAAGACATCTCCGGCTATCTGAAGCCGTTGGTGGAGGGGCATCCGATGGGCGTGATCTCCGAAGCCGGTTGTCCGGCTGTGGCCGACCCGGGAGCGGACGTAGTGGCTATTGCACAACGGAAAAACTTGAGAGTGGTCCCCCTGGTGGGACCCTCTTCCATTATCCTTTCCGTCATGGGTTCCGGCTTCAACGGTCAGAGCTTTGCCTTCCATGGTTATCTTCCCATTGAACCGGCAGAGCGTGCCAAAAAGCTGAAAATGCTGGAACAACGCGTCTATAATGAACATCAGACTCAGCTTTTCATTGAAACGCCTTATCGCAATAATAAGATGATAGAGGCTGTCTCTTATACACATCTCCGAGCCCACGAGACCTCTCTACATCT
>ERZ1027089.997-NODE-997-length-11934-cov-4.944103_pt1 | contig 11934 bp, 11 predicted proteins | sample MGYA00519412_ERZ1027089 | MGnify/ENA primary metagenome ERZ1027089 (study PRJEB26926, sample SAMN06164433) | human gut metagenome | biome: ENVO:00009003; feature: ENVO:2100002; material: ENVO:00002003 | host: Homo sapiens | place: USA | collected 2012 ... | reverse complement strand
GTATTGAGTCAATCGTATGGCGGGCAGATGATATCTGCCTCTACCCGATTTCGTAGGGGCGATTCACGAATTGCCTGTTTGAGAAATAAAGGCGGAATGTTTCCATTCCGCCTCCGTCTGATTTTAAATTATTTCTTCAAAACGCCTTCAAGGCCGCCTGCAAGTCCTGCAAGTCCCTGAATTTCGCTTGGAATAATGATTTTTGTTGCGTTGCCGTCAGCGGCTTTTGCAAATGCCTCGAGTGACTTAATCTGAACAACTTCTTTTGACGGTTGAGCCTCTTTAATCATTCTGATACCGTCAGCCTCAGCCTGCTTGATTTTGAGAATAGCCTGTGCCTCACCGTCTGCCTCTCTGATTTTCTGCTCACGTACAGCCTCTGCACGAAGAATAGCAGACTGCTTTTCAGCCTCAGCCTCAAGAATCTTTGATTCCTTAAAGCCCTGTGCCTCAAGAATACGGCTCTGCTTTTCACCTTCTGCACGAAGGATTGCCTCACGGCGTTCACGCTCTGCCTTCATCTGCTTTTCCATTGAATCCTGAATTTCTTTAGGCGGCAGAATGTTTTTAAGTTCAACACGGTTTACTTTAATGCCCCATGGGTCTGTTGCCTCGTCAAGAATTGAGCGGATTTTTGTGTTGATTGTATCTCTTGATGTAAGCGTTGCGTCAAGTTCCATTTCACCGATGATGTTACGCAGGGTGGTTGCTGTAAGGTTTTCAATAGCGGCAAGCGGAGCCTCAACACCGTAGCAGTAGAGTTTCGGGTCAGTAATCTGGAAGAATACTACCGTGTCAATTTTCATTGTAACGTTATCCTTTGTGATAACTGCCTGCGGTGCAAAGTCTACAACCTGCTCCTTGAGTGAAACGATTTTTGCAATTCTTTCAATAAACGGAATTTTAACCTTAAGTCCGCCGTGCTGCCATGTGGTTGAGTATCTGCCAAGCCTTTCAACAACATATGCCTTTGACTGCGGAATAACCTTGATGTTTACAAGCAGAACTATAAGCAAAAGTGCGATGATAACTGCCAAAACGATTAATAAAATGTCCATAATTTCCATTACCTTTCCGGCTACAAATAGTTTATTAATCGCCTATACGTCTTGTTGTAGCCGGACAAGGCGTATAATGGAAATTCAGCTATCTCAAAATTATGCCATAGGCAAATTTTGAGGGCGATAGAATCAATTAGTGTGATTTATCACACTGATTTCCCCTTTAATTATTTATTTTTGATTTTTTATTCGGCGCTTGAAACAATCAGTTTAACGCCTTCAATTCTTAAAACGGTTACGGGCGTGCCGACAGGCAAATCCTTTCCGTTTTCACTTCTGGCAGACCAGATCTGATTATCAACCTTAACCTGCCCCTTTGCATTAATGTTGGATATATCCTCGGTAACTACTGCCGTTTTGCCGATGTATCTGTCTGCATTTGTGCTTACATGTGCTTTTTTGAGTGATTTTCGCACAAACGGAAAGATAACGGCGAGCGCTATGGCAGAAACTACTGCAAATACTGCACACTGAATTGCAATATTGTCAGTAAGGCAACTTGTTATAAGTCCTGCGATACCGCCGAGTGCAAACCAGATTGAAAGAAGTTGTGCACTTAAAATCTCTACAATCACGGCAACAACGATTACGCCAATCCATACCCAGATCATTTCACGACCTCCTTTTTTATTTTATGCGTTTTTTACATTGAGCAGGCAATTAACAGTAATTTTAACCACGGTTCAAATTTCTAATCATTGCCTGATATTTTGGTTTTAAAAAAACTCATATACGGGCGCCCGCATATGAGTCTCATTCATTAAAACTTTGCCAGAGCTATATTGTGCCCAATTGTTGACATAAGTTCGCAAAATATTTGTGGAATTACTCCCTCAATGTTGAACTCATTATACCATATATTCAGCAAAATGTCAATATTTTTCGTATTTTGTCCATATCTTGTTCTTGAAATTATATTATAATATGTTATTATAGATAATTAAATATATTAATTACGTATTTATATGTGTGATTTCGTGAAATTATACCAAAGTATAGTGCGAAAAAATATTTTTAAAAATTTTTTGTGTAACGGGTATCGGATAGTTGCTGTAAAATCCTGTAAAGGAGGTTATTCCCCTGTTAGGAGACTCCCCTAATAGGGGAGATGCCACGCAGTGGCAGAGGGGTCTGTCGTCTGCGGCTGAGCAAAAATGTCTGCTGAATTGCAAATTCTCCGTGCCCTCCCGAAAAAATAAATAGTTTGGTGACAAGATGAAAGAACAGAGAAGAACAACATTAAGAAAACTTGAAAACAGCAGAAAGGAAAGCCTTTATCTTATTATAAGGGGCGTTGAGGTCGGTGTAGTATCCGCCCTCGTCTGTGTGCTTTATCGGTATCTGCTGAATTTTGCAGAGGATTATCTGCTGAAAATTATTGATATTGTAAAGGGAAGTCCCGTAAAAACTGCCGTGTGGATTGCGGCGCTTGCCGTAATCGGGGCACTCGTGGCGCTGATTATTAAAAAAGAACCGATTGCAGGCGGCTCGGGTATTCCGCAGGTTTCTGCCGAACTCGGCGGTTATATGAACCCGAGTTGGTGGCGCATAATCATTGCAAAACTTGCAGGCAGTACGGCGTCTGTGTTTGCAGGTCTTTCACTCGGCAGAGAAGGCCCGAGTATTCAACTCGGTGCAATGGGTGCAAAAGGCGTTGCACGGTTAACAAAAGCAGATATTACAACAGAGCGCCGTATGATAAGCTGCGGTGCAGGCGCAGGACTTGCCGCCGCTTTTAACGCTCCGCTTGCAGGAATTATTTTCGTGCTTGAGGAAATTCAGCACACTTTTGATAAATCGGTGCTCTGTATGGGGCTTGTTGCCGCCATTACCGCAGACTTTATCTCCAAATTATTTTTCGGTCAGAACACGATTTTTAATTATCAGACTGCCAATATTCCGCTTAAATATTACTGGCTCTTGATAATTCTCGGTATAATTCTCGGTGTATCGGGCGCCGTTTATAATACTACTATGATGAAAGCGCAGGATTTATACAAAAAAATCACCAAAATTCCTGCGTGGGCAAAAATGGCGTTTGTGTTTGCCGTCAGCGGTGTGGTGGGACTTTTTGTTCCGCAGATACTCTGCGGCGGTCATCATATGGCTGAATATCTTATTGAGGAACGCCCTGTGCTCGGCGTGATGATTTTTCTGCTCGTTGCAAAATATCTGTTCGGTGTGTTCAGTTTCTGCTCGGGTGCACCCGGCGGAACGCTTTATCCGCTTTCGATTATCGGCACATATATCGGCGCAATTTTCGGCGCAGTGGCTATTGATGCATTCGGTCTTGACCCCGATTTGTGGCAGGAATTTGTTGTTATCGGTATGGCAGGCTTTTTCGGCGCAATCGTTCGTGCGCCTATTACGGGTATTGTTATTGTGTTTGAAATTTCGGGTAATATGAAAAATATTCTGCCGCTTGCCGTTGTCAGTTTTATAGCATATGCCGTGGCAAATCTGCTCGGGTCTGAACCGTTTTATGCCGCATCGCTTAAACGAGTGCTTAAAAATAACAATGTTCCCGAAAAAAGAACACCGGCAGGTGAAAAAGTTATTGAAACGCTTGTTGTGCCAATCGGCAGTAAAATTGCAGGCAAAACGATTGCCGATGTTGACTGGGGCAGACACTGCCTTATCGTTTCAATTACACGCAACGATATCGGCATAACGCCGAAAGGCGATACAGTGATTAAAGAGGGCGACGAACTTGTGCTTCTTGTGTCACAGCGCAGATTTTCAAGGGATAAGAAACGGCTTGAAAAAATGATTTCGGCGTAAGGATATGCTTAGTCCCCCTTGTTAAAGGAAGATTCCCCTATCAGGGGAAATGTCTGCGTAGCAGACAAAAGGGTAGTGAAACAATGCCACGCAGTGCCAAGGGGGATTCTATTTATAAATCCCTCCGTCTTTGCCTTGCGGCAAATCTACCTCCCTTTCACAAGGGAGGCAATAGGGATAAATTTTTATTGCTTTTGACCTTTTATAATTGTATAATATAATTAATTATGTAATGGATTTGGAGAAGACTATGAATATTAAAATTTCACCGTCAATGCTGGCGTCGGATTATGCAAATCTTGAGGCTGAACTTAAAAAATGCGAGAGTGCAGATTTGATTCATCTTGATGTTATGGACGGCCATTTTGTGCCCAACATTTCAATCGGCGCACCTGTTATAAAGGCTATGAAAAGAGTGTCTGACGTGCCGTTTGATGTGCATCTTATGATTTCCGAGCCGCTGAAATATATTGCCGATTTTGCAGATGCAGGTGCTGATATTATCACATTTCACACCGAGTGTGACAGTGATATAAACGAAACGATAAATAAAATTCTTGAATGCGGCTGCAAGGCATCTTTGTCTGTTAAGCCGAATACGCCGATTGAGGCCGTTTATCCTTATATGGATAAACTTTCAATGGTGCTTGTTATGACGGTTGAACCCGGTTTCGGCGGTCAGAGTTTTATGGAAAATATGATGCCTAAAATTGAAAAACTCCGTGCTGATTTCCCTGATATTGATATTCAGGTAGACGGCGGAGTAAACGCCGAAACCATTAAAACCTGTGCAAAAGCAGGCGCAAATGTTTTCGTTGCAGGCAGTGCCGTTTTCAAAAGCGATGATCCTGCAAAAACAATCAGCATTTTAAAAGAAAACGCTAAGGTCTGATATATAATGAAAAAGAAAAAACGCTTTTACGGAAATGCAGGGCGTAATCAGAAGTGGACTGAAGAGGTGCAGGGCAGGGAGATTGATTTTGCCGATAAGTATGTTTACGGCGAGCAGTATTCCGATAAATATGATTATCTGCGCCCCAAAACGAAAAAGAAAAAGGTTACAAAAAAAGATATGGCTAAGCACGGCAAACGTTTTCTGGCAGTGCTTTGTGCCTTTTTTGTGCTTGCACTCGGCTATACAGTGATGGATGTTTATATGATACGCACCGGCATTCCGCCGATGAAAGAGGCTGAAACGGACGGTGCTGACAATGCCTTCAATCAGATTGCTCTCAGCCTTTCGTGTGAATATGTTGACAGTGTTTCGCTTGACGGCGGTGTTATGCTTGATGCGGTTGTTGACAATGTAAACAGCCGCGGTTTCAACAGTATTGTGTTTGATATTAAGCGCAGTGAAGGCTCGGTAGGCTACAAAAGCACACTTGCCACGGTTGATACTTACGGAGCAGTTGCTTTCCCCGCCTCTAATCTTAAATTAAGCACAGACAAACTGAAAAGCAGTGATATTATGCCTGCGGCAAGGGTCTATTGCTATCTTGATAATCTCGTGCCTGATAAAAACCGTGAACTTGCCGTTTACAGTACGACGGGTGCGGTTTACCGTGATTCAAGAGATAATACTTATCTTAATCCGAATCAGCAGGGCACTTATAGTTATATCCGTGATATTATTTCAGAGGCTTATGAAATGGGAGTTACCGTTTTTATTCTTGACGGATATGATTTGCCCGATGAAATTTCAGCCGATTATAATGATGGCTTTGATTATATTTCTTCTAAACTTTATGAGGATATCGGCACAGGCATTAAACTGCTGAAATCATCAAGTGTGAGCATCAGCAAAGAACTTGCCGAAAGCGAAAGTGATGAGTCAAACGAAAGTATTACCGCAAAGTTTGATGCAGAGGATAAAGATACGGTTTATTTTGTAAATTCTTCTGCCGATAAAGAAATTCTGAAAGAAAAACTGGAGGAGTGCGGAATAACAAATTATATTCTTGCACAATAATGCGTATGAAAAAAGCAGTAAAACTACTTTTAATTTCAGCGTTAGGTCTTATTTTTACATTTACCCCGTTTTCAGCATCTGCAAGCGAGGTTCAGCCGCTTGGCAGTGTGCCGTATCTGACCTCAATTTCATTCAATAATGCAGAAATTGAGGGCGGCTTCAATCAAAGCAAAACCACATTCAATCTTGTGCTTGCCGATAATGCCGTGTCACCTTCGCTCAAGGATTATGCGGTAAGCGGCAGTGCAGATTTGTTTGTAACCTATAATTATGATGAAACGAACCGCCAGACGGGCATAACAGTTACACTCAGTTTTGAAAACGGCACTGTTTTTTACACATTCCATTATAAAAATGCGGAAAAACCTGCTGTAAACAGCAATGCCGATTTGCTCGGCGTTGTCTGTGAACTCGGTGAACTTCAGCCTGCGTTTGATAAAAACACAACGGCGTACAAACTTTATCTTCCGTCAGATTTAACGCATTTTGAAATGGCAGCCGTAACAGAAGATATTAATGCTTACTGTGCACCGATTAATATGGAACTTCGTGAAAATCAGGAAACTGATTTCAGTTTTGTTGTAACAGCGTCTGACGGCACAACAAAAACTTATAAGTTTAAAATAAAGCGTGTCAACAAAACTATGGCGCAGGTTAAAGCCGAAATGGCGCAGGACGGGTTTGAATCCTTTGTTGACGGCGAACTGTTTTATCAGAAACCGATTTTTAATATCGTCTTTTTTTCGGCAGTCGGCGGCATTGCCGTTATCGCCGTTTTGATTGTTATTACAAAACGCATTACCGTGAATCCGTATGACAGTGACGAAAAAGAATTCTACTCTCCGATAGAATGATTATTTATTGTTACGGGTCGATATTATTCCCCTAATAGGGGAAATGTCAACATGGTTGACAAAAGGGTTTACATCGTACCCTACAAAGTTGCAATAACGTTATTGTAGGGCGGGCTGCCCTCAGCCCGCCGCAATAAAAACATGAATAATCTCAACGGCGGGGTGGGGGCACCCCGCCCTACGAAATACTTGTCGTATTGCAGGAAACTACACCCTCATCGTCACGTTAAAATATCCACGCAAATAATTTGAAAAGGAGTTGATAATATGGTGCTTGAGGAAATGCTTGAATGTATAAACATTCTGCTTGAAAACCGAAACATCAGCGAACTGAAGAGAAGCCTTAATGAAGTAAATCCTGTTGATATTGCACGATTGCTTGAAGAGATTGAGGACGAACGACAGCGAACCTTCCTTTTCAGAATGCTTACAAAAGAAAATGCCGCCGAAACGTTTGTAGAGTTTGACGGCGATACGCAGGAAAATCTTATCAGAGCCTTTTCGGATACCGAACTTCGTGAAGTCCTTGATGAGATTTATATCGACGATGCTGCCGATATTATTGAGGAAATGCCTGCAACCATTGTTAAGCGTATTTTAAAGAATACAGATAAGGAAACACGAGAGGCTATCAACACTATTCTCAAATATCCCGATGACTCGGCAGGCTCTATTATGACGCCTGAGTTTGTTGACCTTAAAAAGGATATGACGGTTGAAGACGCTTTTAAGCGCATCAGGCGCACGGGTGTTGATAAGGAAACAATTTATACCTGCTATGTTACAGATGCATCACGACACCTTATCGGCGTTACAACCGTTAAAGAACTTCTTCTGAACGATTATGATGATGTAATTGAAGATTTTATGGAAACGAATGTGATTTCAATAAACACACTTGACGACCAGGAATACGCATCTGATATGCTTTCCAAATACGACTTTCTTGCACTGCCCGTCGTTGATATGGAAAACAGGCTTGTCGGCATTATCACCTATGACGATGCTATTGACGTTATTCAGGAGGAAAACACTGAGGATATCCAGAAAATGGCGGCTATCGTGCCGACGGATACGCCTTATCTTAAAACGAGTGTTTTTGAAACATTTAAAAAGCGTATTCCATGGCTTATGCTGCTTATGGTATCGGCAACAATTACAAGTCAGATTTTAACTACATTTGAGAATAAACTTGCATCGGTTATGGTGCTGACTGCATTTATTCCCATGCTTATGGATACGGGCGGAAACACAGGCTCGCAGGCAAGCGTTTCCATTATACGTGCTCTGTCTCTCGGCGAAATCGGCAATCGTGATATTTTTAAAGTTTTATGGAAAGAAATACGTGTTGCACTTTGCTGCGGCATCAGCCTTTCGGTTATCTGTTTTGCAAAATTAATGCTGTTTGACCGCGTTATTATGGGTAATGACGGTGTTACCGTAATTGTGGCAATTGTAATTTCGCTTACGATTCTTGTAGAAATAATACTTGCTAAAATTGTCGGCTGTACTTTGCCGATTGTGGCTAAAAAAATCGGCTTTGACCCTGCCGTTATGGCATCACCGTTTATCACAACAATCGTAGATGCAATTTCACTGCTTGTTTATATTGCATTTGCTTCGCTTCTTTTGGGCGTGTAAACGGGCAGGCGCAGAAACCTGCCCCTACTGAGTTGTAATAACGTTATCGTAGGGCGGGCTGCCCTCAGCCCGCCGTTGGGTATCGAATTTTTTCGGCGGGGTGAGGGCACCCCGCCCTACGGTTATTGAAAAAACATTATTATACTGCCCTGCTAAAATTTTTCATTACCTATTGAACAATCAGCCGTTTGGTGTTAAAATACTATCATCTTAAAAAGGAGTTACTGTTTTATGACAAACGAATTAAAAAAAGAACTTCAGATTTACGCCACAGAAATTAGAATGGGCGTAATTGAAGGCACGTATAATGCAAAAGCAGGTCACCCGGGCGGAAGCCTTTCTGCGGCAGATGTTCTTGCCTATCTGTATGGCAAAGAAATGCGCTATGATGCAAAAAATCCAAAAGATATGAGCAGAGACCGTTTTGTTCTTTCAAAGGGTCACGGCGCACCTGCGCTTTACAGTGCACTTGCTTACAAAGGCTTTTTCCCTGTAGAGGATTTGAAAACACTTCGCCATATCGGTTCTTATCTTCAGGGTCACCCGAATATGAACACTGTTCCCGGCATTGATATGAGCACAGGCTCTCTCGGTCAGGGCGTCAGTGCGGCATGCGGAATGGCTAAGGGTGCAAAATATCTCGGCAGTGACGTTAATATTTATACTCTCCTCGGCGACGGCGAGATTGAAGAGGGTCAGGTCTGGGAAGCACTGATGTTTGCAAGCCAGTATAATCTTGACAATCTTTGCGTTATGATTGATGTTAACGGACTTCAGATTGACGGTAAATGCGAAGACGTTATGAGCGCAGAGCCTATTGACGAAAAGGTTAAGGCTTTCGGCTTTGATGTTGTTACGATTGACGGTAATGATTTAGATGAAATTGAGGGTGCTTTTGAGCAGTTCCACAAGAGTGACAAGCCGTTTGCAATCATTCTTAAAACAGTTAAGGGCAAGGGCGTTTCTTATATGGAAAATGCTGTTGACTGGCACGGCAAAGCACCGAATGAAGAAGAATACAAAATTGCAATGGCAGAACTGACTGAAACACTTGCAAAGTTAAAGGAGGCGTAAGGAATGGCAGAGGTTAAATGTGTTGCTACAAGAGAAAGTTACGGTAATGCTTTAAAGGAACTTGCGGCTGAAGGCGCAGACAATCTTGTTGTTCTTGATGCAGACCTTTCGGCAGCCACAAAAACAGGTATATTCAAAAAGGCGTTCCCCGAGCGCCATATCAACTGCGGTATTGCAGAATCAAATATGATGTGTGTTGCAGCAGGTCTTTCAACAATGGGTCTTGTGCCGTTTGCATCCAGTTTCGCGATGTTTGCATCGGGCAGAGCCTTTGAGCAAATCAGAAACTCAATCGGCTATCCGCACCTTAATGTTAAAATCGGCGCAACCCACGCAGGTATTTCCGTTGGTGAAGACGGTGCATCTCATCAGTGCTGCGAAGATTTCGCACTTATGCGTTCAATTCCGGGTATGACGGTTATCTGCCCTGCAGATGATGTAGAAGCAAAGCAGGCAGTTAAAGCCGCTTATGCGCTTGACGGTCCTGTTTATCTCCGCTTCGGCAGACTTGCAGTGCCTGTTTTCCACAGTGACGATTATAAATTTGAAATCGGCAAGGGCGAGGTTATTACCGAGGGTACGGATGTTACAATTATCGCTAACGGTCTTATGGTTGCAGAGGCAATTGAGGCTGAAAAAATGCTGAAGGCAGACGGTATCAGCGCTGAAATTATCAACATTGCAACAATCAAACCGCTTGATAAGGAACTTGTTGTGAATTCTGCAAAGAAAACAGGCAGGGTTATCACGGTTGAGGAGCACAGCATTATCGGCGGTCTCGGCGAGGCAGTCTGCGCCGCTCTTTCAGAGGAGTGCCCGACACCTGTTAAGCGTATCGGCGTAAATGATGAATTCGGCCACAGCGGCCCTGCAAAAGACCTGCTCAAGCAGTTCGGACTTTCGGCAGAAAATATTTATAAGGTTGCCAAGGATTTTGTAAAATAAGTTTATAAAACAACAGCCTCTCTTTTAAGAGAGACTGTTGTTTTACTGTAGGGGCGGATATTATCCGCCCGTCGTAATGCAAGGTGCAAAAATGCCATTGTAACTTTGTAGGGGAGGGTCTCCGTGCCCTCCCGTTTTAATTGCAATACACCGCTCCTGTCACTGCAAGCACGGCGTTTTTGCCGTTTAATTTGCCCCAAAGTTCTGCTCTGTACCATTGGTTTTGTTTTGTGCAGATTGTGATTTTTTGGCTCTTGCAGGGCAGGGCGGTTACTGTTTTGCTGCCGTTTGATATGATTCTGATTTCATCAAATTCAAGTGTATTTTCTCCGTAATACTGAAAACGGAATTTTACATCGGTACTGATATTAAGCGTGATTTCTCCATCGGGCATGGTATCGCCGATTTCATAAATACTGCCGTCTTTTTCGGCATAAAAGGTAAGAAACGCCCCTGTTGTAACGGCTGTTCTGCCTTTTTTTATTGTGTCAAGCGCAGTTTTTTCGCTGATTTCGCCGTCGATTCCAAGCAGTGTGTGTCCAAGATGAGCGGTCGGATTATTAGGTCTGTGCCAGTCTCTGCCGTAACTCGGTGCGATTTTGTAACCTTTATCAAGCAAGTCGGTCCACATTTTAAAGGCAGGCTCGTTTTCACTGCAGTTCGGAAAACATTCGTGCCATATTTCGATGTAGTTAACATTATCCCAGTTAGTTACATTGAATTCCCATCTGCCGCCCGTGCAGAACGGCGAGCCGAGTTGAAACGGGTGGGCAATTCCCACAATGCCGCCTGCATTTTTTACTTCGGCAATTTTTTCGTCAATATTATCGGGCACGGCGTTTCGCCAGTCTATAAATTTTTCTGCACCAAGCACAAGCATATGACCGAAATAAGTTGTCCACTCAATTCCTCTGATAAACGGGATTATTTCGCCGTTCAGTTCCTTCCATCCCGAGGTTGTGTTATGGTCGGTCAGTGCAATAAGCGAAAGTCCGTCATTTACGGCAGATTTCTGCAGTTCCTGCGGCAGAAAATCGCCGTCTGAATGAATTGTGTGGCAGTGCAGTTCACACGGATAGTATTTAATCATTCTGCCGCCCCCGTAATTTTAAGATTGTAGTGTACATCGCAGGCACAGCAGTGCACATTCAGCGCAATCTGCCATTTGCCGCTTTCGATTTTTCCTTTGATAAATCCTGCGGCGGCATAATTTTCGCAGATTTCGTGGTGCTGAGTATCTGCCTGCCTGTGCGCCGCACCCCTGTAGCCGTTTTCATCATTAAGCGACAGTGTAATCAGATTTTTTACGGGCAGATAATCCTCAGGAGCACCGCCTGCACCATATTGCTTTATTTTTTTTTCAATCAATGCAATCGCGTCAGCCTTGTTTTCAACCGTTTTGGGGCTGTAATTGTAGTCAATCACAATTTTTTTAATACCGCTCGGCACGGCAAAATCAAAAAATATATTTGTTTTGTCATCCTTCGGGGTTACAATTCCCGTTTTTTCAAGTAAAATCATAGTATCACCAAGTTAAACCTTATTTTGTTTGATTCTCTATCTGTCTCTTATACACATCTCCGAGCCCACGAGACCTCTCTACATCTCG
>ERZ1027089.996-NODE-996-length-11934-cov-6.991077_pt1 | contig 11934 bp, 8 predicted proteins | sample MGYA00519412_ERZ1027089 | MGnify/ENA primary metagenome ERZ1027089 (study PRJEB26926, sample SAMN06164433) | human gut metagenome | biome: ENVO:00009003; feature: ENVO:2100002; material: ENVO:00002003 | host: Homo sapiens | place: USA | collected 2012 ... | reverse complement strand
GAGATGTAGAGAGGTCTCGTGGGCTCGGAGATGTGTATAAGAGACAGATATAAGCCCCTTTCAGATCATATTTTGAATTTGTATATTATATTTTTGTTATCCCGCGCCGAGAACGAATCATGCGTCGCCTTCGGCGTCGTAGGAATAGACAAGGTTATCACAAACGGCGTAATAGCGCTCGCGCACGAACTGATCGTCGCGGTCTGTGCCGAGGGCGAACACCATGCACGGTTTGCCCTCGATGACTTCTGTCTCGCCCGTATACTGCACGCTCATGCCGGAGTTGATGTAATCCTGCACCTCGTCATACTCTAAAAGAACGCCGTAAGCGATGGATACGTCATCTTGCACGCCGCCCTCGCCGCCGTAGATCGAGAAATCATAGCAATCGACGGTGCTGTCTTTTGTATCGTCGGTCGGCTTTGAGCCGCAGCCCGCAAGTATAGCGAGCGCCATGGTCAGCACGAGCGCCGACAAAAGAATTCTTTTGAATTTCGTTCGGGAAGCCTCCCTTTTTTCTGTTAAAACAGCATCGGCCGCTCCGTGATTTCTCAAATAACAGAGCGGCCTTTGGTCAATTGTGTTTTATTTGCCGATTATCTGCTTGAATGCGCTGATGATGAATTCGACCGTGCCTTTCGTTGCGCCGATAACGAAATCCTTGACGCTGATGATGAAGTCGATTATCCAGCAGTGACCGAGCGTGGCGGGGATGATCGTGCCTGCGTTGCGTACCGCGCCGCAGACGGAGCATTCCTCGTGCTTCGAGCCGTCCTTAAACTTTGTGGCTTCCTTATCGGTCTTCCAGACATAGGAGTGAGCCGCTACATCGGCCTTGTCGCCGCACTCGCACTCATGCCAGTGATTGGTGTCGTCATACTTCCAATCCGTGCCGTAGCTGTGGGGATGGCTGGGAGGCGCATCCATATAGGTGGCCTCGAGCTTCACATCATTGCCGGGCATGGTGAAGGTGGTGGTTGCTTTGGTGGCGTCTGCCAGGGTGACATTGCCACCCAGCACGACCCACTTGTCAAAGACCTTGCCGGTCTCCGGTGCGTCCGCCGTAACGGTCACAACGGTGTTCGGCTTGATCTTGTCGGTGATGGGGGTGCCGGCGGTAACGGAGGCCGTGCCCTTGATGACCGTGACCGTGTACTCGGTCGCAGCAGAGTTCCTTACGAACCTTGTCTCGCCGCAGTCGGCGCGCTGGCAGGTGTAGAGAATCCCTTCGCTCTTGCCCTGTGTTGCAGGTTTGCCGCCGTCCCAGTCGTGGCTGAGCTTATCAATGACATGACCGTAGCGGAAAATCTGTCCGCAGTCGCCTGTGCACTGCTGGTCGCCGCTATAGCCTGCGGCGGTGCATCCGGGCTTAACCTCATTGACCAGCTTGTAGTTGCCGGCAATTTCGTGGAGGGACGGGGTAGAGCTGCCCTTCTGCGCGATCCTGTCGCACGCTGTGCAGTATTGGTTACCGGAATAGCCCTTCTCGGTACAGGTCGCCGCTCTTTCATCCCGCAGCTCAAAGGGGCCGCTATGCTTGAAGTCGCCGGTCTCGCCCTTTACGGTGCCGCCGCAATCCGAGCAGCGGTAGTCGCCCTCGTAGGCGCGGTGCCTGCAGTCGCCTGATCTGACGTTGTAGCGTTTGCCTCCGTGGCTCGCGTCAGTCGTGGCTGAGTTGTTCGTGCCGTAGTAGTACAGCGGCTGCAGTGTACCGGTATGACCGGCGTTTGCAGGCGGGTAGATATCCGAACCGGCACTTATGACATGACCGCAGTCCGCGCAGGCGGTGTCGCCGGTGTAGCCCTTGCGGTCGCAGACCTGCGCCTTCGCATTGAGCACCGTGGTGCCGCCGCTGTGGTCACAGCCTGCATAGACCGGCTCGAAGAAGAATTGGCCGCCGCCGGGGGCGCCCATGGCGCTGAACGCCGGGATCTCACAGCCCCACTCAAGGGCAGATCCGTTGGTTACCAGCTTGAACAGGGTCTTCGCCTCGTCGGTATTCCATTTTTTATTAACAGGTGCCATGCTGTCAGACACGTTGTATTCGCGGAGATACTCCACCTTCCAGCCGATGGCTTTCTGACCGTTTCTCTCCTCGGGATAAAGCCTGATCTTGTCGCCGGGCTTGACGATCATACGGGTTGCCCGGCCGTTTTTCACCGTCACAAGGGCGGTGTCCTTTGTCCAATGATCGGCTCCTCCGTCATCATCCTTGTCGATTTTTGTCTTTGTGTACTCGCAGATGCTGCATTCGGCCTCCATGCCGCCTTTGCTGCCCGCATTATCGGGGTTTTCGACCACATTCCAGCGGCCCCAGCTATGGGGAACCATGATGAACTCCTCGCATCCGGGAACCTTGCACTTTTCGGGGTGGGCATAGTCGGACTCAAGGATGAGCTGCTCCACCGTCTTGGTCGAGCCGCCGATGTTGAAGGTATACTCATAGATACTGCCGAAGCCGGTGTAATCCCAGTTCCAGCCGTAATCATGGACATGGCTCTTCACATAAAGGGGATAGTCGCAGACGGTGCAGTAGAGCACATCGACCTTGCCGCCGCCCACTGCGTCATAGCTTCTGTCATACTTAAACTTATGAGGGAAGATGCGCTCCTTGGTGCCGGTGGTCATATAATGCGCTTCGTATTCGCCTGCTTCAAACAGGCACGGGAGCTTGTGGCCGTCGCATTTCGGGTCATTGCCTACGGCAGCTTCTGTTCTGCTCCCGTCCGGGTTTACATGCCAAACATAGTATTGCGGCGTTCTCTCGCTGTCGTCCGTGGGCACAGGCACACCGGCCTGCTTGTGGCTGTAGGCATGGGCGGCAGTCAGCTTTGCCTCCGCCGTTTTCATGGTGTCCGAAGGGTCGCCCTTTCTGCCGATGACGCAGTAGTAGGAGTAGTCCTCCTGGCAGGCCTGGGTGGAAACCGGCATCTTCAGTGTGGAGGTCGTCACACCCTTGTAGAACCCATCCTCCTGCAGCTTGCGGGGCGCCGCCGTGGGATTCTCATTATCCTTCCGATACCACTGATAGGTCAGCTCGTCGCCCTTCAGGCTCTTTGCCGCGACGGAGAAGGTGACCGGGTTATTTTCATAGAACAGCAGGCCGTTTTCCGGCTCTTCCTTATAATCGTCGTAAATAGAGGTCTTGCACTTGACGCCCTTGGGCTGGCGGGTGATGACGATGGAGCTGCCGCTGATGTAGCCGCAGACCTTGCACACGCCCTTGGCGTCATATTCATGGTTGGCGGCATTCAGCTTTTCGCCGTCGCAATAGCGGCAGGGGTGCCAGTGCTGTGTTCCGTCGGCTGACCAGGAGGCAGAGGCTATGTGGGTATGCCCGGCGCCGGAATGCTCCGTCTTCAGATGATCCTCAAAATCAGAGTCGCTGAAGCACCAGTCGTCATGATCGCAGCCCATAGCGCTCACGGCATCCCGGCAGCAGTCCTTGCAGCGCTGATCGCAGCCGTCCTCGCAGGGATCGCTGTCGTGGAAGCACAGGCCGCAGTCCTCGCAGAAGTGATCCGCATAGTCCGTGTCCATTGCGCACATTCCCTCGGAGCAGTCGGAGTTGCCCTCGCAGCACTCCTTGCACAGCTCGCAGATTTCGCAGAACTCGTCCTCGTCCTCCTTATCCGTGACCCAGCCGTCGCAGCCCGGGCAGATGTGCTCGTCCCACTCGGCGCTTTCCACGCAGGTCTCGCCGTCCGGGCAGCCGCCGCCCTCGGAGTTGTCCCTGCAGCACTCGAGGCACAGTCCGCACTCCTCGCAGCTCTCCTGGTTCAGCAGGCATTCATCGCACTGCTCGCAGGCCGTGTGGCAATCGACGCAGTGGATGACGCCGGTATCATCGTCGTCCACGCACTCGTCCACCGCGCCGAAGCAGGCGTTACACAGCGAGCAGTGCATCGGGTCGCTGTCATCGTTTGCGCAGTCGTCGCAGAAGCCGCAGGAGTCGCAGATGGTTATAGAGCAGCAGGGGCCCTTATGGCATTCGCCGCACAGCTGGTCATCCTCGCCGATGTAGCACTTGGCGCAGGTGGAGCAGTGCGTATCCTCCATGCACTCCTCGCACTTGTAGCACGTCTCGCACCAGTAGGGCGTGTCTCCAAAGCACACACCGCAGTCGTTACAATGGGTTTCAACCCAGCACTCGTAGTTGCAGTCGATGGTGCAGAACAGGCAGTCACACATATAATCGCTGCCAAAATGGTAGTGGTCGCAGTTAGGACAATCGAAGCCGTCGTCGTAGTCGTCCCAAAATGCATGGGTGGGAACCACCAGACTCGGTATCAGTGAGGCCAGCATCACAAGCGTCAACAGGATGCTGACGACGCGCCTTCGTTTGTTCGTTTTTATCATACTTCATTTCCTCCCTCAAAATCATTTTGAAGATTTGTCTATGTGTTTTTTGTCGGTGCATAAAGCCATATTGCGTTTTGTCGTTGTCTGATTTAAACGCTGTCGATTACCGAAGCAAAGTAGTTTTCGGATACCGAACCGAAGAGAAAAGCGTCTATCAGACCCTCGCGCTTTGCCTGCCGTACCTTTTCGGTCAACTCTTCGTCTGTATCGTCATCCACAAAGAGAATGACCCGGCAGTTTTCCATGTTCCGTTTTACCTTGTCACGGATTGCCATTCGTTCATTGAACATCCATGGCAAATACGCCTTGACCTCCATTAAAAGAACATCCGGTCGATGCGTTTCGCACCACTCGGCGGTTGCGTCCGGCGACTCGGAGATCACAACCTGGCAATCATCCAATTTTTGCATCAGCATTCGTTCCATGGTGTGCGCATGGATATCGCTCTGAATGTCCAGAACGATTTTTTTCATCATTCATCACCACCTTCTAAGAGTACAACCCTAATCTTACAGTATCTATTGTACGGATTTTTTGGCGCTTGTCACTGGCACTTGCGCCAGTAACAGAAGAAAAAATCGATTTTTTCAAAAATTTTTTCCTTTTGGGCGTGAAAAACCCCTTGACCGTACAGCCAAGGGGTTCGTTATCTCTTATTCGTCTTTTAATGTGGTTACCATGAGCTTGTTTTCAATGGCCGTTGCAACCAGCGATTCTCTGCTTTCAAAGCCACCCTTTTCCACCATATCATCCAGGTTCCAGCGAACGCCGTTTTTGGAGATGCCCAGCTTATCGGCAATTTCCTGATAGGTAAAGCCCTTTATATATAGGCGCAGGATATCGAGCTGGCGCGGCGAGAATTTATCCGACATTGTACCCTCCATCTCGACGGCGGGGGAGGAGTTTGGGAAGACTCTTTCGCCCGCAAGGGTGCGCTTTACCACGCTCATCAATTCCTCTGTACCGTGGTCCTTATACCACAGGCTGTCGGCTGCGCCTAATTTGGCTCTTTGCAAAACTTCGGGATCGACAAGCGAGGTAGCCACAACGATTTTGATCTGCGGAAAAGCCTTTTTGATACGCTCTGCGGCGGCAAGACCGGAGTGCTTGTGCTGCGTCTGCACATCCATAAGGACGAGCTTTACGGTGGCATTGCAATGCTTTTCCGCTTCAAAGGCGTCACGGAAAACGCCGACAAGATGAAACTCGCCGTCTGCCGCAAGACAATCGACAAAGTGCTTTTGGATGTATAAATCGTCCTCTACAAGTATGGTGTTAATCATAGGCTGATCTCCTTTGCGGGAATCGTAATCAGAAGAGCAAATCGTGGATTATGCGAAATATGCATTTCGCCGCCGGAGCTTTCGATACTGCGGCGAAGTGTTGACAGGCCGCTGCCTTCCTTTATCGGCTTTGTGGGTATTTTGCCGTTGTTGGTTATGGTAACATCATAGCGTTCGCCGCGCTGGGCAATGCGGATATATACCTCATTCCCGTCTGCGTGCTTGATGCAGTTGGTCACGCACTCCTTGGCGGCGGCAACGGTCAGCTCCTCGGCTGCGGTATCACGGGGCAGGTAGCCGTCGATTTTTACAGCCACGCCAAGCTGCCGGGCAGTTCTTTTTACCTCGTCCATTGTGCTGACAGAGGTGACACGGTTGCTTGCCAGCATACCGATGGCATTTTGCAGCGCCTCAAGCTTTCGCTCGGTATCCTCGCCGCTGTCTATGATGTCACGGATGGTCAGGAGGCTTCGCCCGATGGTATCGTGAATATAGACCTTCAGATCAAGGCTTTCCTTCTCCTTGACATCGTCCTCCATGCGAGCGTACATCTTCCTGAGCTTTCGATTGACTTCTGCCAGCTCTTTATTTATTTCCTCTTGCTTTTGGTAGCCGTTATACAGCTCGGTTACATTGTGCGCCGTTATCTGCTGCCAGCGGTCATCGCTGTCCACGGTGATATTTTGTGTGCGAAACTGCCAGACGGTCTTGTCGGGCAGGATGTAGCAATCATCCTTGACGGTTACGGATCTGTCCGGCACGCTCAGGGCATTTTCTATATCGCTTTTGATTTGCAGCTCGTGGCCGCAAAGGGCAAAGGACAGCCTTCGCATACGGTTGTTGCATAGGATGATCCTGCCGTTCGGATCGGCAAAGCAGATGCCCATAGGCAGCTTATCCGTTGCTTCCTTAATGGAGAACGGCGAGAGCTCGTTCTTTTTACGGCGGTATTCCCTCGGCAGAGCAACGGCAAAGTGAACTGCCGCAAGGAAAATGGCAGCGGCAAATATCAGCCACGGTGCGCCCAGCAGAAATGCGTCCCCGATATTGTCGGCATCTGCCTGGGAAACGGAGAACAGCAGCGGGATCATCACCGCCATAACCGCCAGGCTCAGCAGGCTGCGTACCGGCTTATTGCTGCGAAGAAGCTGATACATAAACAGCCCGATTTCAAGGACGATCTCCACAAGCATAATAAACGGCAGCATGGTCTGCCAAAATTCGGAAAGGAAAGAAAATGCACTCATTTCCTGTCACCTTCTTTCACTTCAAATACAAGGCGCTGGTATTCCTCGTCATCCTCTTTTTCACAGCGAATACCGTCTCCGCTTACTAAAGCGGAAAGGTCGGCTTTGCAGCACACATTCAGTGACAAACGCAAGCCGTTTGCCTTTATGAGGCTTACCTGTATGCCTGTTAAATTCAAAATATCGGCTTCAATAATCGATTCGTAAAAATCAAATACAGCGGTCGCCGTTTTGCCGGAGAGCATGGAAAGAGACTCGTCCACATAGAGTGAGCTGCGGACGCCCAACAGCTTCAGCGTTTGGAGCGACTCATTGAAGGCACGGTGGAGCTCCGTTGCCGATATTTTAATATCTCGGTCGGTAAGGAGCGTCAGATGTTTTCGGCGCTTAATATAGCTGCACAGCACGGCAATCTCGGCGAGGAGCGTTTTGGCTCTGTCGGGATCGGTGCTTGAGATTCGGCGGTATTCCTTGGTGAGCTCTGCAATGCTGTCTATCTGCGTCTGTGTAGCGGAACGCAAAAGATCATACAACCTGTTTTGCTCCTCCACCTTGCGGCGCTTAGCTTCACGCTTGTATTCATAACGGAGTATTTCGTTCCTGTCGGCAAGCTCGTCTGCAAGAAGCTCGGAGTCCTCCTTGATGTCACGCAGAGCCGACACATCCTCTGTCCATACGGCATAGCCGCCGTCAATGGGCATGGTGTGAACGGTCAAGCCGTCCATCGTGACCGGGCTTTGCTCGGCTTTTTTCATCGTTTCCTTTGAGATAGGCGCAGTGTTTACAGCCGCATACCGAACGGTAAAGTCCTTGTCGGTGATCTCCGCCGATGTGCCGACAGATGAGTCAAACAAGTCCACATAATGGCTGTTTGAATGTATATATCCGCAGGCAATGCAAAGCTCAAAGGTCAGAATATACATCACACTTTGGAATGCGGCAATATCGCCGAACAAGTGGAGCAGCCAATCCGCACCCGCATAGTAAAGTGCACTGTAAACAATCGTCAGCAGCATAGGAACAATGGGCAGAAAGTGGAGCCTTCCTTTTTGCAGGCGGCATTTGAAGAACATAATAACAAGTGCGGCAAAGGCACACAGCACCTGCCAGCCTGCAATAATGAAGTAGCCTGTCGAGTAGCCGTTGTTTTTGTCTGTCCACACAGCGGCGTCCTTCGGAAAGGTAAATACGAATTGGTGCAGGTCATTTGTGAGCACGAGCAGAAGCAATACGCCGGAGATGATCCACAGAACCGACATTCCCTTAGGGAATTTGTATTCGTCCGGTTTCCCTAATGACATGGCAATCAGCAGCGCCAGCATAGGCACAAACAGCATGGGCAGATAGAACAGATACCACAGGTAACGGACGGCATCCGGCTGCCAAAATATAAAATACTTTGCCGAACGGACTATCATCCAGATGATGAGCAACACTGCGGTGCCCGTCATAAACCGGCATACCTGCTTTTGCACGATCCGCTGACGGACGGAGAGCCCCCAGGCGGCGAACAGACCGATATAGATAAAGCTGCGCAGATAGGAAAACAGCATCGGGTAAAAGTCGCCCCTGCCTATTATGCGAAAAGCGTATGCCGAAACGACGGCGAGTATGATAATACAGCCGTTGAACAGTTCTTTTTTGCGCCTGTGCGTCAATCCCGCCGCCCCTTTCCGCTTAAAATATGCCCTCTCAAAGCGCATTATAGCATAAACCCCGCACTTTCTCAACCGATTTCGGTAGGTATTTGAAAATTATCATCACGGCGCGGCTTCACGGCTATATTATATAATGAAAATTTACATCAAAAAACGGAGTCGATCATGTCGGCTCCGTTTTGTTATGGATAAATATTCTGTTATTTCATCAGCCCTCTGCGTTTGACGCAGTTCTCGAGCTTTATCGCATCATAAACTCCGTCGTCAAAGAGGTCGCAGACGCTCTTGTATTCGTCGAGGCTGAGCGTTTCGAGCGTTTTGCCCGTTTTGATGCAAAGAGCTACCAGCTCGCCTGTGGCTTTATAGGCGTCTCTGAACGGCAGACCCTTTGACACAAGGTAGTCGGCGCAGTCCGTGGCGTTGATGAACCCGCCCGCCGCAGCCTTTCTCATGTTCTCGGGGAGCGCTTTCATCGTCGATATCATCGGCACGAGGGTCACAAGGCAGATATTCACTGTGTCGAAGGCGTCGAATATCGCGTCCTTATCCTCCTGCATATCCTTGTTGTAGGCGAGAGGCAGACCCTTCATCACGGTCAGCAGGGTCATCAGGTCGCCGAATACCCTGCCGCTCTTGCCCCTGACAAGCTCGGCGATATCGGGATTTTTCTTCTGCGGCATGATGCTCGAGCCGGTCGAGAATGCGTCGTCAAGCTCGACAAATTTGAATTCCCACGAGCACCAGAGGATTATCTCCTCGCACAGTCTCGAGAGATGCACCATCACAAGCGACAGCGCCGAGGCAAGCTCGATGCAGAAGTCGCGGTCGGCAACGCCGTCGAGCGTGCTTGCGGTGTAGGAGTCAAAGCCGAGCAGCTCGGCGGTCATGGCTCGGTCGATCGGGTAGGTCGTGCCCGCAAGGGCGCCGCTGCCGAGAGGGGAGGAATTCATGCGCTTTTTGGCGTCCTCAAGCCTGCCGAGGTCGCGGGAGAGCATCTCGGTGTAGGCAAAAAGATGAGTTTTGAAGGTTATCGGCTGGGCACGCTGCAAATGGGTGTAGCCCGGCATTATCGCGTCGGCGTATTCGTCTCCCTTTGCGGCGAGGGCGGCTATAAGCTCCTTGACGAGCGAAAGGGTCTTGTCGCATTCGTCGCGCAGATAAAGGCGCACATCGAGGGCGACCTGGTCGTTACGGCTCCTGCCCGTATGCAGGCGCTTGCCCGCGTCGCCGATGCGCTCGGTCAGGGTCTGCTCGATAAAGGTGTGGATATCCTCGGCGTTCGGGTCGATGGCAAGTGTGCCGTCCGCTATCTCGGCTTTTATCTTTGCAAGCTCGGCGGCTATGGCGGCGCCGTCCTCGGCGGGGATTATCCCCTTGGCGGCGAGCATGGTCACATGGGCGATGCTGCCCTCGATATCCTGAGCGTACATCCTGGAATCCGTCGCAATGGATGAATTGAAGTCGTTGGTCTTTTTATCCGCTTCCTTTGAGAAGCGCCCTGCCCAGAGTTTCATGATTTTTCCTCCGTATACAAACCGAGGCGGTTGAAAGTAACCGCCCCGATATGGTGAATTTTATTTATTGTTGCGCTCGGCTTCAAGTATAGCCTTGACCTTGATGGGCAGGCCGAAGAGGTTGATGAAGCCTGCGGAATCCTTCTGATTGTAAACGTCGTCGGCGTCGAAGGTGGCGAAATCCTCGCTGTAGAGAGTGTAGGGGGAGGTAACGCCCGCGTTGATGATGTTGCCCTTATAGAGCTTGACCTTTACGTCGCCGGTGACGGTCTGCTGAGTGCTGCTCACAAAGGCGGAGAGCGCCTCCCTGAGCGGAGTGTACCACTGGCCGAAGTAGACGAGCTCGGCGAAGCGGTGAGCCACAAGCTCTTTATAGTGCATGGTGTCCCTGTCAAGAGTGATGGTCTCGAGAATGTCGTGCGCCTTATAGAGGATAGCGCCGGCGGGATTCTCATAAACGCCCCTGGACTTCATGCCGACGAGCCTGTTCTCGACAAGGTCGTTGAGGCCTATGCCGTTTTTGCCGCCGACATCGTTAAGGTATTCGATAAGCTCAACGCCGCCCATCTCCTTGCCGTTGACGGCGGTGGGCACGCCCTTCTCAAAGTGAATGGTGAGGTAGGTGTCCTCGTCGGGAGCCATCTCGGGCGAAACGCCCATCTCGAGGAAGCCGGGCTTGTTATACTGCGGCTCGTTTGCGGGGTCCTCAAGGTCAAGACCCTCGTGCGAGAGATGCCAGAGGTTCTTATCCTTGGAGTAGTTGGTCTCACGGTTTATCTTAAGAGGAATGTTGTGCGCCTCGGCGTACTCTATCTCCTCCTCACGGGATTTGATGTTCCAGATCCTCCAGGGGGCGATTATCTCCATCTCGGGGGCGAACGCCTTTATCGCAAGCTCAAACCTTACCTGATCGTTGCCCTTGCCGGTGCAGCCGTGGCAGATAGCGTCGGCGCCCTCGGCCTTGGCGATCTCGACGAGCTTCTTTGCGATTATCGGGCGGGCGAAGGAGGTGCCGAGCAGATATTCCTTCTCATAAACCGCACCTGCCTGAATGGTGGGGAAGATGTAGTCGCTGACGAATTCATCCTTGAGGTCGGCAACATAGAGCTTTGACGCGCCGGTCTTAATGGCTTTCTCCTCAAGTCCGTCAAGCTCGGTGCCCTGACCTACGTCGCCCGATACGGCGATGACCTCGCAGTTGTTGTAATTTTCCTTGAGCCAGGGGATGATTATCGACGTGTCAAGTCCGCCGGAATAAGCAAGAACTACTTTTTTGATCTCTTTCATAATAAAAATCTCCGTTTCGTTGGTTTCTATACACCATTATACACGGAATATTCAAAAAATCAAGTGGTTTTTGAATATTTATGCAAGTTTGGCGTATTGACCAAAAAAACGGAGATTTTGAATTCTTAACCGAGCAAAAGTCCTACTTTTTTCTTCGCTTTTGTCAGTGTGCGGTTCGCAATGCGGGCGGCTTTCTCCGCTCCGGCGGCTGCGGTCTGCATGAGATATTCCTTATCGGCCATGAATCTCTTGTAGTTCTCCTGCACTGGGCGCAGCTCCTCGATGACCGCTTCGGCAACCTTGACCTTGAAGTCGCCGTAGCCCTTGCCGTCGAATTCACGCTCGATAGCCTCGTAGTCAAGGCCGGTGCAGCAGGAATAGATAGCCATGAGGTTGTTTATGCCGTCCTTGCCGTCGGCGTATCTGACGATGGCCTCGCTGTCGGTGACGGCGGATTTGAATTTCTTGAGTATAGCGTCGGGGGTGTCAAGCAGCGAAACGGAGGCCTTGGGGTTCGGGTCGCTCTTTGACATCTTCTGGGTGGGGTCCTGCAAGCTCATGACCTTTGCGCCCACCTTGCCGA
>ERZ1027089.994-NODE-994-length-11959-cov-25.215726_pt1 | contig 11959 bp, 8 predicted proteins | sample MGYA00519412_ERZ1027089 | MGnify/ENA primary metagenome ERZ1027089 (study PRJEB26926, sample SAMN06164433) | human gut metagenome | biome: ENVO:00009003; feature: ENVO:2100002; material: ENVO:00002003 | host: Homo sapiens | place: USA | collected 2012 ... | reverse complement strand
ACTCATTCTCAAAATACTTAATACATTTTTTGTCTAAACTTTGGGGTTCACTTCAGAAAATCTGCTCCGCTTATATTTTATCTTTTTCTGCTTACTGCACAAGATCCCCGTATACAACGCCGAGTCCGACTGTGCTCATATAAACTCTGCCGTATTTGTTCATATCGCCTACGACAAAATATCCGTTGCCGGGGCCGCCGAACTGATGCTGATCATCGCTTACCTTGCTCCATGTCTTACCCTCGTCCTCAGACCAGTAAAGGCCTATGGAATCATCGTTTGTGGGCTTGCCCCATACGAATATGGTATAAGGATCGCTGTCCGTCTTGCCCTTGCCAAGACCTACCGCCAGACAAGCGGCTAAAGAATCCATTCTTGTGAATGTTTTGCCGTTATCTGTTGATACCTGAAGTCCCATTGAAGGATAGTATACAACGCCCTCCTTGCCGGGTGCGACCACAGGTCTTGCCGCAGTGAATACAGAAAGCGTCATATTCTGAGTAAATGTCTTTCCGCCGTCCTCGCTGTAGAAGAACGCACCGCCGCTTGCGGCATATACATAATCGGGGTTTACGGGGTCGCAGATGATTTTCTTTGAGCCTACTCCACCATTGCTCTTTGTCCAGGTCTTGCCCTGATCGTCGGAATAGTAGATGCTGCTGTCGTTTCCGGGTGCCCAGAAGAATCTCTTTCCGTCAGCAGAAACTGCCACATAGCCGCCGTAAGCGATCTTTCCGCTCTCAAGCGGCGAAACGGTAACATTCACCCATTTCTTGCCTGCGTCAAGCGTATACCAGAAGCCCGGCTTTTCTTCACTGCCGCCGCACTTTACCCATATATCAGTTGCCTTTGCCGCTATCGCAAGACCGGTCATTGAGCCTGCAACGCTGTTATGTACCATACCGTATTCTTCGGCACTATCCTGTACAAAACCGTCATAGTCGCCTATAACGCTTACCAGCTTACCGCCGGGTATGCTGATTATATCATACGGAACAGTTTCTTCTATGCCCTTTGAGAAGAAGTAGAATTCGGGGCTTTCATCCCATATATTATCGCAGGTGAACACACCGTTACCGGATACCACCATTATCTTATTTGTGTTATTGGGATCAATCGCCATTGAACTGCACCAGTGCATAGACGCTGTCGAGATCCACTCTACTCCGCCGTCACTCATCTTCATCTTTTCGTTGAGAAGCGTCCAGTTCTTGCCGCCGTCCGTAGTAACATAGAATTCATCGCCGTACTGACCGTTAGGCTGAGGAACATATATGTTCTCTGTGCAGGCAACCATTCTGTCGGGGTTTGAAGGATCTATCACCACATCACCGAAGCTCTTTTTTGCAGGAGAAATATCTGTCAACGAATCGTTCGACATATCGAGAATTCTTACGCCGCCGGCAATTCTGTTATTGTTCCATGGCCCTTCGGTATTGGCATAGGTAATGACGATCTTGCTGTCACCGTTGTACTTCATTCTCTGAACCATGATTCCCTTAGGTGCGTCTGCAACAGAATTCCATGTAACGCCTCCGTCGGTCGATTTATAAAGGTTTTCCTCCTGTATTCTCGAAACAGCCGCATATATAGTTGTGCAGGCACTGTCATCGCCCGACTTGGGGTCGATTATGATACTGCATATACCGTTGCCATTTGATGTTGTCGTCTTTGTTCCCATATCAAGCGCAGTGAACGTTTTTCCGCCGTCAGTCGACTTTATCATACCGCCTGTTCTTCCGCCGACATATACTATATCGCTGTTCTTGGGGTCAACCGCAATACGCTCGCCGTTTCCTCTGCCCATACCGTTTCCGTGTGCCTTTATCATATCCGTAAGGTCGGTACGGTTCCACGTTTTGCCGTAATCATCGGAGTATAGAAGGCAGGTTTTGCCGTTGCTGAAATACTCCGTGCCTGCAAGCATATATACCTTGTTAGGATCTTTTTCTCCGAATGCAAGACCGTCTATACCGAGCAGACCTCTGTCTTCCTCACTTATATCGTAAGACATGGATTCCCACTTCTGAGTATCCTTATTATAACGATATGCACCGCCGACATCTGTACGGGCATAATATAAGCCCTGCTCGCTTGTTGCAAATACGCCGCCTACGAATCCGCCGCCGCCCATAGCTACCTGGCTGAACGTAAACTGTGCCTGAGCCGTTCCCGAATTGCCTCCAGATGTTGTATTATCGCTTGTCATACTGCTGTCGCCACTGCCCGATGAGGTCACGTCGCCGCTTGACGATGTTCCCGAATTATCGTTTCCGTTACAGCCTGCGGCACATATCGCCGTTGCTACCGCAAGTATGACCGCTGTTATTTTTCTGTACTTCATTCCTTGTTCCTTTCTTGTTAAAGCACGCTTGCTTAATTTTCATGTAAACCTTTACACAAGTATTATGCACCATTTAAGTTAAATTTGCAAGACTTGTTTTGCTATTTTGTGAATATGTGATAAATCCTCGTAGCCACTATTGGTGATAATCACGGATTTTGCAACAAGAAAAATATGGGCGTGACTTTTGTGCGCTTATATAGTATAATCTTTGTGTAATCGAATACAAGTCCTGTCTTATCACGTTTACGGCAGGCAAACGGAAATGGAAAAGGAAAAGAAAAATGAAAAAACGCATCATCTCCCTTATCTTATGTGCGGCAGTAATAATATCCGCCTGCGGCTGCAGTGCCGATAACGGCACCTTGTCAGCCGACAGTTCATCATCAGCTTCGGCAGTGTCTTCTGCCGAAGCCGCATCGCAGGATACCTCCTTAGACAGCGGTTCGTCTTACGATACCTCGTCAGACGCTTCTGATAAAACAAGCTCCGATAAGCAGAACAGTTCGTCATCTGACAGTTCAGACAAGCAAAACAACTCGTCCGATGCTTCTTTTGAAACGTCAAAGCCTTCGACAAACAAGCAGGAAACCGGTTCTTCTGCCGTTACGTCAAGCAAGCCCGCAAACAACACAGGTTCAGCAACAAACAAGCCTGCGTCTGCAACCGCCGCCGATACCACCAAAAAGCCTTCCGCAACGACTACCACAACAACCTTAAAGCAGACTGACGACAAGCCGCTGAACTTTTCGAAAACCTATGAAGCGGAAAATGGAAAGCTGTCAAACGATATGTCCGTCATATCAGGCGGCAACGCATCCGGCGGAAAGTCGGTAGGTAAATTCGAAAATGACCGCTCCTACTGCCAGATTAAAATAAATGTTCCGTCAGACGGTATTTATGATATTGTAATACGCTCAATGGGCATCGGCGGTCCCAAAGAAAACGACATTTATACCGATGGTAAGAAGGTAGGCACTTTCACCAGTGAGAACAATAAATTCTCGGATTACACCGTAAGTGCGGTAAGCCTTACAAAAGGCGACCACAATATCCGTATAATCAAGTCATGGGGCTGGATAGAGCTTGATAAAATAACAGTAAAGACGGGTGCAAAAATAAGCAACAGCACCTATAACATCACATCATCTCTTGTCAACAAGAACTCCACCGCAAACACGAAGAAGCTGTACAGTTTCCTTAAGGACAGCTACGGAAAATATGTAATCACAGGTCAGCAGTGTGACGGCGGAATAAACGGCAACGAATTCAAAGCGATAAAAAATCTTACCGGCGACTACCCTGCACTTCTCGGACTCGATATGATGGACTACACTCCGTCAAGAACGGCATTCGGCACATCATCCTCCGCTGTCGAAAAGGCGATAGAATTTGCCAACAAGGGTGGTATCGTAACATTCTGCTGGCACTGGAACGCTCCGACCGAATATCTTAACAGCACAGCCAACAGTCCTGACGGCTGGTGGGGCGGCTTCTATACGCAAAGTAGTAAATTCGATATAGCAAAGGTTATGAACGGTCAGGACGCAAAAGGAAAGAAACTGCTTGACCGTGATATCAAGGAAATAGCTAAGCAGTTAAAGCGCCTTGAAAAAGCAGGCGTACCGGTTATATGGCGACCTCTTCACGAAGGCTCCGGCGGCTGGTTCTGGTGGGGCGCAAAAGGCTCAGACGCATACAAAAAGCTGTGGAAATACCTTTATAAAGAGCTTACAAATACATACGGCTGTAACAATCTTATCTGGGTCTATAACGGTCAGAGCGCCGACTGGTATCCGGGTGACGAATATGTTGATATTGTAGGCGAGGACATCTATCCCGGAAATCACGTTTACGATCCTCAGGTAAGCCGTTTCAAACAGGCGATAAACTACGGCAGTAAAACAAAGATAACGGCTCTCACAGAAAACGGCTGTATCTTTGATATAGATTCCGCCGTGAGCATAAACGCACTGTGGAGCTGGTTCATGACATGGGGCGGCGAGTTTACCGTTAACGGCAGTAATTACAGTGAAAAATACACTGAAAAATCGGTTATACAGAAAATGTACGCAAGCAAATATTCATTAACTCTCGGATCGCTTCCGAAAATCTATTGACATAAGCTGAAAACGCTCCGACAGGAACACCTGTCGGAGCGTTTTTATTACCGTTTCCGGCTTACGATATTTTGGGTATAATCATCATACCATAAGCGAGCATATCTTGTTGCTGTACTCAACGGGGTCTTCTATAGGCATACCCTCAACAAGAAGCGCCTGATCGTACAGAATCTCGCTGTATGTTTTCAGCTTGTCCTTATCCGTTTCATACAGCTTTTTCAGCGTTTCATAGATAGGATGCTCTGCATTGATCTCCAGCACCTTTTCAGCCTTTGCGTCATGCTCTGCGGGCATCTGGCTGAGCACCTTCTCCATCTCTATTGAAAGCAGACCGTCACTGGTCAGGCATACTGCGTGGGACTTCAGTATCTTTGACAGTCTTACATCCTTTACCTTACCGCCGAGCGATTCCTTCATGAAAGCAAACATATCCTTGCTTTCCTCAGCCTTAGCCTTCATTTCTTCCTTTTCTTCGGGAGTTTCAAGGTCAAGGTCGCCTGCGGATACTGACTTGAACTGCTTTTCGTTATAGTCGACCATCATCTGTAAAGCAAACTCGTCAACGCTGTCGATAAGATAAAGTATCTCATAGCCCTTATCCTTTACAAGCTCGGTCTGGGGGAGCTTGTCTATCTTGTCTACAGTTTCGCCGCTTGCAAAGTAGATGTACTTCTGATCTTCCTTCATTCTTGAAACATACTCTTCAAGAGTTACCAGCTTCTTTTCGTATGAAGAATAGAACAGCAGCAGATCCTTAAGCAATTCCTTGCCTGCGCCGAAGCCGTTGTATACGCCGAACTTTATCTGAAGTCCGAACACCTTCCAGAACTTTTCGTATCTCTCACGGTCGTTGCGGAGCATCTTTGTAAGTTCGTTCTTGATAGAACGCTCAAGGCTCTTTTCGATTATCTTGAGCTGTCTGTCGTGCTGCAGCATCTCACGGGAGATATTGAGCGACAGATCCGCAGAGTCAACAAGACCCTTTACAAAGCTGAAATAGTCGGGGAGCAGATCGGGGCATTTATCCATTATAAGAACGCCGTTCGAATAAAGCTGTAAGCCCTTTTCATAGTCCTTTGAATAGTAGTCGAAGGGAGCTTTTGACGGAATGTACATCAGTGCATTATATGTTGCGGTACCCTCTGTCTTTGTATGGATATGTGCGATAGGATCGTCATAGTCGAAGAACTTTTCCTTGTAGAACTGATTATAATCCTCGTCTTTAAGCTCAGACTTGCTCTTGTTCCAGATGGGTACCATACTGTTGAGCGTTTCTATCTCGGTATGTGTTTCATACTCGTTCTCAGTGCCTTCCTTGAGGTGCTGATGGCTTACCTCCATCCTGATAGGATAACGGATATAGTCGGAATACTTCTTTACTATCATACGGAGCTTGTAGTCCTGCAGATACTCGTCGTACTCCTCTTCTTCGGTATTTTCCTTTATCTTAAGGGTTATCTTTGTGCCGACATCTTCCTTGTCACAGTCTGTGATAGTATAACCGTCTACACCCTGCGAATACCACTTATATGCCTGCTCACTGCCGTAAGCCTTAGACTCGACAGTAACCTCAGACGCTACCATAAAAGCAGAGTAGAAGCCTACACCGAACTGACCGATAACGTTTATATCATCCTTTTCTGTATCGGTATTGTCGTTCTTGAATTTGAATGAACCGCTGTTTGCGATAACACCGAGATTATTTTCAAGCTCGTCCTTTGTCATACCGATACCGTTATCGGTAATTGTTATAAGACGGTTTTCCTTGTCAACCGCAAGGTCTATACCGAGGTCTTTTCTCTCTATGCCGAGATTCTCCGTCAATGACTTGAAATACAGCTTGTCAAGCGCATCGCTTGCATTTGAAATAAGCTCACGCAGAAATATCTCCTTATGAGTGTAGATCGAATTGATCATCATATCAAGCAAACGCTTTGATTCTGCCTTGAATGCCTTTTTTGCCATAAAAATCATTTCCTTTCTATGCCTGCGCCTTATATAGCGGCGATAATACTGAATTTACACCGATCGCAACCGGTTTAGCACTCTATCACTCTGAGTGCTAAAATATATTATAACACTATTTTTATATTTGTCAAGAGGTGTTTTAAAAATGTTTGTAATTAAAACAAATCCGTGATTTCAAGCGGAAATTTTAACATCGGCTATTGACAATTGTTCATTTTTGAACTATAATAATATTGTTCGAAAATGAACAATATTATCTTTTGACAGAAAGGACAGGCATATGACTACAAGCAGCTTCTGGAATTTCATCTCTGCCGCAGAGGACGAATACAGCGTGTACAGAAAGCGCATTATGGCAAAGTTTTCTCTCTCAGCCGCAGAAACGGATATAATTATGTTCCTTGCGAACAACCCCGGCTATGACACGGCGGCGGATATTTCAAAGGTCCGCCGTATACTGAAATCGCAGGTTTCGGTTTCTGTAAAATCACTGTGCGAAAAGGGCTTGCTGACAGGTACTTATAAGGACGGAAACAAAAAAAGCGTGCATCTTTCACTGACGGCAAAGGCAAAACCTGTTGTCACATACGGCAAAAAGGAACAAAGCGATTTTGCGGCTGTTCTGTTTGACGGATTTACCGATGACGAAATCGCCGCATTTGAAAGATACCATATTAAAATACTGGACAATATAAACAGAAAAAGGAGCGACAAATAATGCAATATCTTATAACGACCGCCGTTTGCCTGCTTGCAGGTCTTGGCGCAGGTCTTGGAACAGGGTTTGCCGGTATGAGTGCGGCGGCGGTAATCACGCCTATGCTTGTTACATTTCTCGGTATAGAGCCGTATACCGCTGTCGGAATCGCCCTTGCCTCAGATGTTCTGGCAAGTGCCGTATCGGCTTACACATACGGAAAGAACAAAAACCTTGATATTAAAAACGGGCTTGTGATGATGATAACAGTGCTTATTTTCACTGTTGTCGGCAGTTTCGTTTCAAGCCTTGTGCCGTCGGTTACAATGGGCAATTTCTCGGTATTCATGACGCTTTTGCTCGGCATTAAATTCATAGTAAGGCCTGTAATGACCACAAAAGCCGATATGAGCGCAAGATCCGCAAAATCGGTATTGATAAAGTCTATCATCTGCGGTATTATAGTCGGCTTCATCTGCGGCTTCATCGGTGCGGGTGGCGGTATGATGATGCTCCTCCTGCTCACAAGCGTTATGGGCTATGAGCTTAAGACCGCTGTAGGCACAAGCGTATTTATTATGACATTCACTGCACTTACAGGCTCTGTTTCGCACTTTGCGATAGGCGGCCTTCCGGATATGCTCCCGTTCATCCTCTGCATAATCTTCACGCTTATCTTTGCAAGAATTGCCGCAAAGATAGCGAATAAGGCAAGTCCGAAAACGCTTAACCGTGTGACCGGCATTATCCTTGTAATACTTGGAATTGTAGTTCTCGGTTTTTCACTGATTAAATAAATCCGGCAAATAAATATAACTAAAGCCACGATGATAAAAAATCGTGGCTTTGATATTACTGTACCTCTACCTCAGGCATTTCTTTCGTTTCATCCTTCTGTAAAGCTTTCTTCTCTCTGAATATAAGCGAGAAAACAGTTCTTACAACAGGACCTGCAAAGAATAATTGCCAGCACAGAGCCATAGGAAAATTAGCTATAGTTGTCTGCAACCATACTGCGATAAATTCGCTTCCTGCATTTTTGAACAGAAGAGTTGCGGCAAGGCTCATAAGCGGGCACATAAAGATAACTGAAATAACCGAGATACCGAGAACTATGAAAAACGGATTATCACGTTCAGGATCAATTATTTTAAAAGTCTTGTACTTTGCTATCCTGCCGACTAAAAAAATATCAAGCACGAAAGCAATAGGTCCCATTATCACAAGCTCCTTGAAAGCAAGTAAAAAGACCTCGTTTGTCATGCCGCCGATATTAAGTGCTATATTATAGCATATCATGGCGTATACCATAACGAACACCATCATAACGGTAAACACGATTTCCTGAAATAAGTTTTTTGGCATAAAAAATTCCTCCTGATAATAACAATTTGCACTTTATTGTGTTGTTCGTTATCATCCGGGGGATGTGCGTTTCCAATTAGACCAATATTCTTTTTACGTTATAGATTTTAACATATTCCGTACCCATAGTCAATTGTGAAGTGAAACGAAAAAAGCACCGCTTGGGGCGCCCTCCGTAAGGAAGGTGCCCCGGGGCGGCTCTTGTATCTCAGTTTAATCAGTTCTTGGAAACGGTGTAACCATTGTGGTTATGCCGTTTTCTCTTTGTTACGCTCTGCGAGGTGCTGCTGGAAGGCTTCTTCCATCTCCTCCGGGATCAACTCGTGGAGTATGCCCACGCCGCTGTAATAGATGTCTAAAAGCTGCACCCGCTTGCCGTCAAGGTATCTCGGCGCATACACAACGATCCTATCCACAAACTCGTGGATCAGTTCCGGCGTCAGCGCTTTCAGCTCCGTGATTTGCTTGACCTTCTGAATGAATCTCTGCAAGCTCTCAGTCTTATCCGTTTCGGTTTCCAGATACGCCTGCATCTCAGGGACGGCAGCTTTCAATGTCTTCTGCTCCTCCTCGTAGGACAGGGACAGTGTAGCATAACGCTCGTCAGACAGCTTTCCGCTGGCGTTGTCCTCGTAGATTTTCTGGATCAGGGTGTCGATTTCAGCAATGCGCTTCTTTGCCTTGCTCAACTCCCGGCGCTTGGCGGCAAGCTGTTTCTTCTTGTCCTCCGTGTAGCAATCCATCTGCTTGCGGGCAAACTCCTTCTCAAACACCTGCACATTCAGGAGGATGCGCTGCATACTCTCCAGAACGATTTGCTCCACCACTTTCTCACGGATATAGTGAGCGGAGCAGACCTCGGAGTTCTTGCGGTAGGAGGAGCAGAAGAAATACGCCTGCTCTCGCTTGTAGTTGTTGGTGACACTGTAATACAGCTTCACGCCGCAGTCGGCGCAGTACAGCAGACCCGAAAAGGGGCTGACGATACCGCTTTTTGTGGGCCTGCGGCGGTGCTTGCGAAGTTCCTGCACCAAGGCGAAGGTCTCCCGGTCGATGATGGCAGGATGCGTATCCTTGAATATCTGCCATTCCTCCGGTGGGCGCTCGATTTTCTTCTTGTTCTTGAAAGACTTGGTGGTGCTGCGGAAATTCACTGTGTCACCGCAGTATTCCTGCTTGCCGAGAATGTCCGCCACGGTGGCAGAGCACCAGTTGTACGGCACGGCGGGCGGCTTGCTGCAATTCCTGCCAATATTGCCCCAATGCTCCGTAGGCGTCTGTATCTTGCCAGCTTTCAGCCGTTTGGCGATCTGCGTAGGGCCGAGGCCGTCTACGCACCAAGCGAAAATCTGCCGCACGGCCTTGGCCGCATCTTCATCCACCATCCAGCCGTTCTTACTCTCCGGGTCTTTCAGATACCCAAAGGGCGGGTTGGTGGTCAGCGGTGCGCCGGACATTCCCTTGCTCTTGAACACATTGCGTACCTTCTGGCTGGTGTTCTTGGCGTGCCACTCGTTGAACAAGTCCTGCATCGGGACAAGATCGCTGATGCCCTTGGCGGTGTCGATGTTGTCCATAATAGCGATGTAGCGGATGCCGAGGCTGTCGAAGCCCTCTTCCAGGAGCTGTCCCACAATGAGCCGGTTACGCCCCAAGCGGGAGTGATCCTTGACGATCAGAGTGCCGATGAGGCCCTTTTCCGCCAACTCCATAATCTCCGTGAACGCCGGTCTTGCGAAGTTCGTACCCGACCAGCCATCGTCAATGAACACACGGGTGTTCCGGAAGCCATTTTCCTGTGCGTACTTTTCGAGGATGGTTCGCTGATTCTTGATGGACCCCGACAGGCCATCCTGTTCATCGTCACGGGACAGGCGGCAGTACAAGGCTGTGATTTTATCCGGTTGTTTTGTCATAGTTCTCCTTTCCACAGCCGGATATGATTGAATTTGTAGGTGAGCCTATTCTACCATATCTGGCCGCAAACTTCAACGCTTTAATGCGATAGTCTTAAATTTCTTTGCTTTTGTCGTCGCTTTTCAGGATGATGCGCTGTACCTTTTCGGTGATGTTCTCCCTTGCGCTCTCGCTGAAAAAGACTCTTACGGCGTAGGTGGTGCCGTCAATCTCCCGGAGGAAATTCAGCGGCTGCACATAGGCGCTTCTGCGAAACCACGCTATGCGCTCCTGCTTGGTCATTGTTGCAAGGTGGTCTGTAATGCTGTCAATATGAGTGTAGATTTCATTGCTTCTGTCGGCTGTCATCGTGCGTCACGCTCCCTTCTTTGTGATTTCTTTTGCTGCTGTGCCTCCTTGGCACGGTATTCGTTGCCATAGAGCAAATCCGTCTTTTCCTGTATCTGGGTAGAGCGCACCTCAATGGCCTTATTCAGCTTCAGCTGCTTTCGCAAAGCGGTGATCTGCTCTGTTACACCTGCCTTTTCCTGCCGCAGCATTTCCTTTTCGGCAGGTGCGGCACGGCGTATCCTGTTTTGCAGCTTGGTGCGGCGAGCAATGAGGGCATCCATATCCCGCTGGATTTTCTCCCGGTCTGCGTACAGGTCATCAAAGGTTTCGATGCCGTATTTGCCCATATACCGCACCTGCCGGGACAGCTTGTCCAGCTTCCGCAAGTCCTCCTTCAGATACGGGCTGGTGGGCGTATAGTCGGTATGCTTCGGTAAGTACCCCAGCAGGTAGCAGTAGTGCAGATACAGCTTGTAGATGTGGCTGGTCTTGTGGAACGGGCGAAACCAATCCGAAAGCTCCTGCGGCATTTGGGGCGGGTAGCTGATATACGCCCTACGATTGCCGAAAGAGGCATATCGTCCGAGGCGGATATTCTCCGGGGTCCATCGTTCATTCAGCGTATCAAGCCTTGTGAAATGCTCATACTGGGGCAAGCGTATCTTCCAGTGCTTGCCGGTGAAGTCAGTGATATACCCCTTGCGCCGGAGATAGTCCTCCATATAGTAGGGTGTGCGGCTGAAGTCCATCGCCTCCCGCACATCGGCACGGTAGACATTGTAGCGGGTGGGCTTGCCGCTTTTCTCATCCAGCCACACGGGACGGGAAGGAGCTTTGTGGGGCTTCTCAATGACGGACAGCCCGTATTCCCGGCAAAGCCGGTCTGAGGCTTCTCGCAAACGCCGTTGCTCTGTTTTAGAATAGTTATACTTGCCGCCGTCCCGAAAGGACACGGAATTAAAGCAGAAATGGCAGTGCAGATGTTCCTTGTCCAGATGGGTGGTGACGATGATCTCGAAGCGGTCGCCCCACATCTCCTTCGCCAGCTTCACGCCGATCTCGTGGGCAAGCTGCGGCGTGACCTCCTCCGGCTTGAAGCTTTGATACCCGTGCCAAGCGATATAGCCGTCCGTCTTGCCGTAGCGCTTCTTGGTGAGGACCATCTGCCGCAGCGCCGTTTCCTTCAGGCAGTTGATGGCGGTGACATACTCGCCC
>ERZ1027089.987-NODE-987-length-12065-cov-5.702415_pt1 | contig 12065 bp, 7 predicted proteins | sample MGYA00519412_ERZ1027089 | MGnify/ENA primary metagenome ERZ1027089 (study PRJEB26926, sample SAMN06164433) | human gut metagenome | biome: ENVO:00009003; feature: ENVO:2100002; material: ENVO:00002003 | host: Homo sapiens | place: USA | collected 2012 ... | reverse complement strand
CGAGATGTAGAGAGGTCTCGTGGGCTCGGAGATGTGTATAAGAGACAGTATTGAAACAGTGCAGGTCACGGCTGATATTGACCGTTGTCATTGACATCTCTTTCGTATTAAAATCATACCCCGAAGAATAATTCACATTCCAGCGGCTACCCAACTTCACATTACCGGAAACATTCAATGAATGAGTCACCGAATAAGGATATCTCATCGTCTTGATATTAATCTGCTTGCTTCTGTCCTCACGAATACTATAACTATAACTCAAGCTCAATGACCATGGCATCTTGAAAGCCATATAGCCATCCGGATCTATAGCCGCCTTCTCTGTCTTTCTCAAACCGGAGTTATCTTCTTCCTCCGTGTTTTCATTGCCATCATCACTGTACTCATCCAGATTTTCATTCTTCTTGTCTTTATCCCCCTTACTGTCCTTTTCATCTTTCGGCCCAAACCACTTTTTCCACGAATCATTATTCAATGTATACGAGAAAGAACCGCTATACCCCTGAAAACGACCAAAACGTCCGTATGACCATTCTGTACGGTTACCTTCCACTACCTTGCCGTCTTTATCAAACTCATAAGCATACGTAGCAAACTGGGCGTTCATATTAAAAGTATAACTCTTGGTCAGTTTCAAGCGCAGATTCATACTCAAATTTCCCCAAGGTTTCTCTTTAGCCGCCGCATTATAGGAAATACTGGCTCCCAACTGGTCAATCAAGCTGATTTTCTTCACTCCGGTAGTATCCGCATCGGATTTCACTTTCATTTCCACATTATTATCTATAGAGAAAGTGAAATTCTCGGATTTACCACTGGGCGAGAAAGAGTAAGGCAAACCTTCATATGGATTATAAGTCTGAGTACGTACTTCTCCATCCGTATCAGTATAAGTATACGTTCCCACATATCCATACCTAGACGTACTGAAGTCCGGCGCATAACTCATGCTCACCGAAGGAGTAAAGACGTGACGGATCATTTCAATCTTGTCGCCAAACAATTTCTTCCACGGTTTGTAGAAACCATACATCTTGGTATTCACCTGCAAGCTCAAATCATAGTTATACACACGGTTGAAACCGTTGATTGTATCTCTCCGCACATTATTAGGTGCCGACGGATCATAACTCTGCTCCACCTTGCGCATATACCAGCGCTCGGTATAGTTGAAAGAAGGCACAACGTTGATATATTTAAACAAAGTGAATGTAGCGCTGATAGGAATCTTATGCTGCATACCATTAGTCCATTTATTCAAACCCTGCTTCAGAATCAGATTATCCTTGGTATTAATCGAGTTCGTCATCTGGCCGGTATATTGGAGTGAGATTTTCTCATACCAACGTTCATCACCTACCGCTTTCTTACGCTTGAACGGATAAATACGGTTCAATGAAATATTCAAATCCGGCAACGTCACACTGATAGAAGAGTCACGCGTATTCTGAGAGATATTGAATGTACTGGACAGATTCAATCCTATTTCGGGGAAATTGCGCGAATAACTCACACTAGACGTCTTGGTGTTATTTGAATACTGCTGCGGGTTGTACAAACTACTCAGGTTACGCTGGTCATAACTACTGGTCGCAAAGTTCACATTCGCCGAAAAAGAGCTGTTAGGGTTAGCCTTGGCATCCTGTCTGTGACTCCATGCAATTCTGAAATCTTTTGTAACCATATAGTCCGGCATATTCTTCTCACCGGTTTTCGTTACCAGATAACTGGCATTGAAATTACCGCTATATTTATATCTCTTGTTATAATTAGACTGCACGGACAGACCCCATGAACCTTTCGTAAAGATCTCACCCAACACTTTCAAATCCATACGGTCACTGATGGCGAAATAATATCCCCCATCACGCAAATAAAAACCACGATTCATTTCATCACCGTATGTAGGCATAATGAATCCTGACGAATAACTGCTGTTAAACGGAAAAAATCCGAAAGGAATAGCGATAGGCAACGGCACATCCTCCACCACCAGCTGGGCAGGACCGAAAACCACATTTTTCTTAGGACGCACTTTCGCCATGGAAAGTTTCAGATAGAAGTGAGGATGTTCGTGATTATCACACGTAGTATATCGTCCGTGACGCAAATAAAGTTCATCATTAGCACCTTTCTTCGACTCCTCACTGGTAACGTATCCTTCCCCCTGCTGAGTAACGATATTATTAATGAACCCCTTCTTCGACTTGAAGTTATAACGCATGATTTTTGACTCATACGGAGTCTCGCCATCCTTAAAGACAGGAGTACCTTTTTCCACGCCAACCGAGTCGGGAACACCACGGGCATACACCGTACTGCTATCCATGTTCATTGTAATCACGGCAGAGGTCAACTCTATTTTCTCATAGTTCACCTTACCGTCACCATACAGATGGGCATATCCGCCCTCAGTGAATACGATAGAGTCATTTGCTTCATAAATAACAGGCGCATCCAACGGCTGTTTCTTTTTAGGTGCAACCGTATCGATAGACAACGTATCTACCAAAGCACTATCTACTTTCAGGGAATCATTACCGGATGCAGAATTCCGCTTTCTGCGTTGAGCACCTGTACTTAAAGAAAGTGACAGGCATGCAAATAGTAGTAGGAATGTTATAAATCTATGTCGTTTTAGTGGCGTCATTCACAAATCATTTACGCTTTTGAGGGGCAAAATTAAGCATTATCCGCCAATAATGAACTATTTAGCGGATATTTAATTTATTTTTAAGGCTTACAAGAAACATTCGCACCAATGGTTAAAACGGATTATCCCATCTTCCCCATAACGTGAAATACTCTTTAACGCCTTCTCCACGCTCTTTTCCCTGTCCAGATGCGTCTTTGAGAAAAACTTGTCGGCAAAGCAAATAACCTGTTCTTCCAGCGAAACCGGAACCATATTCCGATGAGGAACAGGCAACTGCTGGTCAATAATACTTTGCAAAGACATACCCGCTCCCGTATGTCTCTCACAGACCAATGCATGACGCGGAAATCCTTCTTTCCGCATCAGATCAGCCCCCAAATATCCATGACAAATATAAGGATAAGATCCGAAACAACAAATGCCCTCAGCATCCGTCATAAAAATACCAATATCGTGCAGCATCGCCGCCTCTTCCAGAAACTGCTTGTCCAGATTCAATTCCGGATGCTTTCCGGCAATCCATAACGCCTTATCGGCCACCGAACGGCTATGCGCCAGCAGGATATGTTTCAGTTCATTATCTTCAGGATAATATTTATTAATGATAGCAAGTGCGTCCATTCTCAATTAAATTCTTATTTTTGTGCAATATTACAAAATAATCGCCACATATCATGAAAACAAAATACATTTTCCTATGCTGCCTCTTGTTTACTTTCAACGCCGTGACCGCGCAAAAAGTTATTACCGGAGCCGAACAGATGGACCACCTCTTACCTATATTAAAAGGGAAGCGTGTGGCATTGGTTGTAAACCAAACCTCCAAAGTAGGAGAAACCCATCTGTTGGACACCCTGCTTGCAGCGCATATACAAATAAAAAAGGTATTCGCTCCCGAACACGGATTCCGGGGTGACGCCGATGCCGGAGAAACCATCAGGAACGGAAAAGATACCCGCACGGGAATACCCATCCTGTCCCTTTACGGTAAAAATAAGAAACCTACAGCCACACAGCTACAGGACATAGACCTGATTGTGTTCGACATTCAGGATGTAGGTGCCCGTTTCTATACCTATATCAGCACCATGCAGTATGTAATGGAAGCTTGTGCCGAGAACCGGAAACAACTGGTCATCACAGACCGGCCCAATCCTTGTGATTACGTGGACGGCCCTGTGCGACAGAAAAACCAGAAAAGTTTTGTGGGTATGCACGCCATCCCCATTTTACACGGTTGCACTGTAGGCGAGCTGGCTCAAATGATCAATGGCGAAGGCTGGCTGCCCAACGGCAAAAAATGCGCGTTGACCGTCATCCCCGTGGAAGGCTGGAAACACGGACAACCCTATTCGCTTCCGGTAAAACCCTCTCCCAACCTGCCCAACGACCAGGCAATTGCCTTATATCCTTCACTCTGTCCGTTTGAAGGTACAGCCATCAGTGTGGGCAGAGGTACTCTTTATCCTTTTCAAGTAATCGGTTCACCGGATATCCGCATCTCCTCCTTTTCTTTCAGACCGGAAGCCTTGGAAGGCTTTGACAAGAATCCGATGTATAAAAACCAATACTGCTATGGCAATAATCTCCGCCATATCACCGCCCCGAAAGGATTCTCTTTAAAATACATCATCACCTATTATCAAGCTTATCAAGACCTTGGGAAAGCGGACAAGTTCTTTACCCGCCCGCAATGGTTCGACCTGCTGATAGGGAACCGTACCGTAAGGGAACAAATCACGAAAGGAGCCAGTGAAGAAGAAATCCGTGCAGGATGGCAGAATGAACTGGAAGCCTACAAAAAGATGAGAGAGAAATACCTGCTTTATGAATAATATTTCCTTCCAAGCTGACGGCTTTCGTCAAAAAAGGAGCCAACAACCCAATCTATTCAGGACACGCAACACCATTCCTCTGCATCCACCAAGCCCCAACCACAAACGGCTTTCCAACCGCCAACACATGGAATCCGTTTCAATCTTCTTTCCGGAAGGCCTGCATACCTTTCTCACCACCCCGATGATATCCGTGTCCTCACATTCCTCATAAAAACGGCAGACGCCATCCCCCTGCATCAGATAACGACTGTCTCTTTTTTGAATAATCCGATGCAATACATACCGGTCTGTCTGCCGGAACAGAATGACATCAAAAAGTTTCAACTCCTCCTTATCATACGGCCCCACCACCACTTCATCCTTCCCATTTCTCAGTAAAGGCATCATGGAATTGCCTTTCACCCGGAACTTCACACTCCTGCCACTTTTGATTTCCGACTCCACCCACGCAAAGAAACATTCATTCGCTATCCGCTTCATACCCATCTCCATATAAAGTACGACATACTAATTTCACCGCCTCCGCATCGGGCAAACACTCCAGATGATAAACAGGAATGGATGAAACCATCTTTTCCAACAGACTACAAACCCCACTGTATAATTCCTCCTCGTATGCAAATGCAGGAGGAGCAGACGGATGCAAAGCTGCATAAGCCTGCAAAGTGTTCAATCTCCGTATCTTGTTATACGGTGCTTGTGACAAACGTACACATCCGGCCAACGGATAACGCTCCGCCTTATAACAAGGAGTCTTCCCACTCCACGGGCTGCCATATACCCACACGCCCCCCTCTTCATAACGCACAATGGGACTGTCATCATTCAGCAACTTACTTCCTGCTATATTTTCCCTCCACAAACGAGTATGGGTACTTTTGCCGGTTCCGCTTTCACCTAAAAAAAGAACCGCTTTCCCCTTATAAACAATACAACTGCCATGCAAGGCAACCGTATCTTTCCGTACCGTCATCAGGCCATACCCCATCCATAAGGCAAACCTTAAAAGACGGGGAGAATAATTACCATATAAACAGATACCTCTCCCGGTTCCACCCATCGTCCGGAGATAAAGCGACGGTTCTCCCTGCGGAGCCAGTTCCAACAAAAAGCTATCCCCACCCACACCGAAAGTACCGGTTACATCTTCATATCCGAACCCATAGGACTTTCTCGTAAAAGCCGGAAAATCCCAACCGTTTCCCTCCCAAACAGTAAAATCCGGCAACCAAGCACCCCCGTATACATCTTTTGCCGAAACCAGATCCGGTTGCCAACTAAAAGGCTTGAAACCGCTGATACCATCCACCGCCTCCATCAACCTTTCGTCCGGCAATGCGAAGCAGTGGCCACCTATTTTATAAATTTGATCCATTGTCTTTTCCATTTAATCTGATTACACGATGACAATATGCCAACGAGCTTTCCCGATGGGCTATCGTAAGAACAGTCAGCCCCCTACACTCCTTCATCAGACCGAGAAGCATTTCATTGACAGCCCGTTCAGTCTCATTATCCAATGCAGAAGTAGCCTCATCCAGTAGAAGCACCTCCGCTTTCTTATACAAAGCACGGGCTATGCCTACCCGTTGTTTCTGACCTCCCGAAAGCCTTCCTCCCCCTTCACCCAAAGGAGTATCCATTCCTTGCGGCAATTCATCCACCCAAGCATCCAATCTCACCAGCCTCACTATCTCCGCTACCCGTTCCTTATCTATAGACCGGCATCCCAAAGCAATGTTTTCCGCCAAGGTCCCATCCAGCACAAACACTTCCTGTTGCACATATCCCACCCTGCGATGCCATTCCTGCCTCGGCACATCGGCAAGCGACCTGCCATCTATCCGAATAGCGCCTTTATCCGGAGTGATAAATCCCAAAAGCAGATTAAACAAGGTAGATTTACCCACGCCACTCTCACCACAGATACCTACATATTCCCCCTTACGAATAGTACAACAAAAGTCCTTTAGAACCTCTTTACTTTCAGGATAAGCATAGGTGAGGTGTTCTATCCGTATCTCTTTTTGAAAAGAAAACGCTTCCTGCCCCCATGATGGAGAAACTGCTTCCATCCCCTTATCCCCCAATCCTTCCTCTATAATCCGCAGAGAATAGACCGCATTCTGTACTTGTGTCCAACCACCTAAGATGCCGCGCAAAGCGGGTAACAGCCGGAAAGCCGCCACAGCAAAGACACCTACCAGCGCTTTGATATCCCCTGTTCCGAAAACGGTGAGCAAGGTCAGCCCCGATATGACCGCCATTTCGGAAAGGCAAAGAGGAAGGTGCTGTATCATTTCCAGTTTCAAACGGCTCTCACTGATTTTCCTCACCCTTTGGGCGAATGCCTGCTGAAGAAAAGGAAACGCCGCATTCAGTTCCAATTCGGCATACCCTTTCATCGTTTCCGTGACCAGCCGGGACTGCTCACGACGAGCCTGCTGCTCCTGCTCACCATAACGGCGCATCGGTTTCCTGATCCCCCATCCGTAAATCAGCATGAAAGGCAGAAAGGCAATATACAGCATCAGTACCGTCAACGGAGCGTAAACCAACAAAGCTGCCGTCACCCAAAAAACAAGCAGCAGTTCTCCTGTCATGCGAAGCAAGGGGGAAAGAAGGTTTAAAGAAAAAGCATAACAGATATAGTTCACCTCATATCCCAGCCGGATACTCCCCCTGCTGCGTATAAACAATAATCCCCGTTGATAGTAAGAAGTAAAGAGAGAAAAGCTGAGCCGACGGTAAAGAGACATCAGAAAATGGTTTTGAAAACGTGAAAGCCCCGCTACCAAAGCGTTTTTCACCAAAATAAAGACTATTGCCACCAGACAAAATAACAGGGCGGCATCTTTATCCCTCCCGTCATCCAACAGAAAAAACAAGACAGGCAACAGGGCAGCGAGTCCGGCAAAGTCAAGTAATGCGCAAAGAAATACGGCACAAACCACCCTTATCCCCATTTTCCTTTCATCAGGCAACAACAAACGGCAGATTCTTTTCAACATAAACCGCTTATTTTCGTTCCGTCTGGAAGATGGTATGGGGAGAGCGCAGATGCAACAGAATAGAATTTCCAACCCATTTGCACAGTGAAATGCGCAACACGCTGTTGCACGCACGATGAGTATGCAGCATACGTTTGGTTTTATAAACCAGAATGCCCCATTTATTCTTCGCCGGAACTGACATCGTATAGGGTGGCCGGATGATTTCCCGCAAGATTTCCTCCGCCAACCCTTCTCCTCCATATACAGGAACGGAAGTTCCTAAATAATCATTACAAAGGTGAGTCATTGCCAGCATCATATTTCTAAAACGAATATCCGTCACTTCCTCAGGAATATGCAGGCCGTATCTATTCAGCAGGCAAGCCCAGTCGCAAAGATGATGAAGTGCCAGGCCGCGTGCATAATGCTGGGCGGCATGAAAAGCGAGAAATACGGTATTAAAGGTGGAAGATGGGATTAAAATGGAGCATTTTCCGTCCAATTCCGCCGATACGGGTTGTAGCAGTTTTTGAAGGAGCTTATCCATCTTCACCGCTATACGGTATGTTTCCGAATTAATAAAGGTTTTATGATTCTCTATCGGAATACCTTTATAGTAAAACATACTATGCTTTTCGGAGTGTTCAAAGTCTACCTCTATTCCTTTTTCTTCCATTAACCGGTCTGCCAGCCGGTTGGCCTCGGCATCACTTTTCCGGGAATGGTCTGCCGAATAAGTGAAGATGTCTATATCTCCCCCTTCCCTGTGCGAAGGAATGGGATAATAGGTGGAGAGACCCACTCCTTTCAACTGGACCGTGGTAATGCCATGCGTTTTATAAAAAGCTGAAAGTTCGGCTATGGTATGGCAGTACCGCAGGTAGCGTTTTTCATAGTTCTCTACCGCCATCGCCCAGTTTAACTTCAAAGCCTTCGGGGGTTGCAAACAGGCCGGCAGGGTTTGTATTCCGTCCCATGCCAAGGCCATCACTCCCTGAGTGCAAGCTAGTTTGTAACACGCCTGCCAAAGGGCAGGAGATATATCGGTAAAAAGGATTTCACTAACCGGCTTTGTGCTGTTCAACGCGGATCGGAGCAAGGCAAATAGCATTTGCTCCGGTTTATCGAGTATTATATCCATTGTTATATCAATCAAGTAAGGCTGAACATTTTTTTAGTGCATCTGCCCAAATCACCACATCTCTTTCGGCCTGCTCTTGAGAAATATGATAAGATTCCACCAACACCAAGGCTGCCTCTTGTAAAGTGAAATCCTTTCCCGAAAGTCGTTTCCAAAGTAAGCAAGCGGAAAAATTAAAGGAAATAATACGGGTCAAATCAGTATCGGGAACACCTTGGTTCACAATTATTGTTTCTCCGGCTATGGAGCGGAGTTTGAAATGGGGATTAAGTTTCATAATCTTCTAATCTTAAAAAAAGAAAGCCGCCCGACCTTTCGAGACAGGACGACCTTCTTTTATTACAAATCACTTTCTGCCATGACTAATAACATGATAGCAAATAATTCTCTTATTTTTTATAACTATCCCAACCGGTTCCTGTAAAAGAAGGAGTACCTGTCACATTAATGATAGAGGAAGCATCTGTTATCGATGAATCAACAACCAAATTGCCGTTAAAAGTACCACCCTCAATATTTAATTCCATAGGTTCGGTGTTTCCGGTACTTTTTGATAATTCCACGTTACCATTAATAATACTAGTACCTTTAACAGTTACTTTAACTCCGTCAGTGTAGGTTGAAAAGCCGCAAACATCAAATGCATATGCACCAGTTCCGGCATTAATCGTAGTATTGTTAATTAAAATATTACCACAATTGTTACTCAATACATATAAGGCATTTAGCCCCCTCACTGTCATAGCATCCAACGTCAAATTACAGTAGTTCTGAATCATAATTTTATCATTATCACTTGCCAGTGTTCCGTTTTTCATAGTAACGGTAGAACCTTTCAACAATTGACAACTGTTCGTTTCTGTGCCAGCCGAGCCAACGGTCGGTTTAGCAAGTGTAAGCACATGGTTGTTCAAGTCCAATTCTACAGATTGTCCACTTTGCGTTTTAAAGCCATTACAAGTAGCGTCTCCATTCAAACGTATCTTCACGTTAGCATTACCGCTTAAGTATAAAAGTGCGGACGGATCGGAAAAAGTACCACCGGTAACAGCCAGCGATGCACCTGCACCAACCACATAGATCTTGCCATTCAGTGTTCCACCACTGATAGTCATCTGTCCCAAGTCATTGGCTGCACCATTATGGCCTTCATTATCCACCACATACTGAGCGGAACCAGTCGTATTGAATATACCTCCTTTGATTTCAGCCACATGATGATTCTGTACGGTTGCCTGAGACATATTGGTGAACGTACCGTCGTTGATGACAAGCTGGGCTCCATCATCATTTTTAATGGTATTAAGACCTCCGGCAAATGTACCACCGTTTATGATAAGTGAAGGATTCTGATGATTAGTACCGCTTACATATCCATTTCGCGGATTCGTATTGGTATAATCATAATACCCATTGGCTATCATCGAAGAATAATGCCCGTTTTGCGATATCTCCACATTTGGATTAATCGTCATCTCGCCATGATTCAGAATATTATAATAGCTGTTACCACCTGAACTTTCTGAGTCCTGACCGTTTTCCTTACTTCTAATATAGGTTCCGCCATTAAGAATTACTGTACCGTTATTATAGATACAAGCTTTCCCGTGACTTACATTATCCACTGTACCATTTCCGTTAATGGTCAGTTTACTATCCTTGTTTACGGTAAATGTATCACCAGATTTGTTGGTGATTTTATGACCGTTCAAATTGATGATAACTTCATTCGTTGCGGAAATAGTAAAATCTCCCGTCAAGTCTGTGGCAAGAGTATAAGTTCCACCATTTTTTGCGACATTTTGCAAGTCGGCTACGGCAGCATCAACTACTTCAAATGCGTCATTACCGGACAGATTGGGTAATTCAGCCCCTTCTTCTTTATAAATAATGACAGTTGAAGTGTTACCGCTTTCACGACTGATGGCTGTTACTTTGGCACCACTCTTCACTCTTACATTACCGGCTTTTACCTTCAATGTATTAACAGTAACTCCTTTACCAAGAACCAATGTGTTTGCAGCAGTAGTTGCCGTTACTTCATCATAAGTAGCTGTTTCGCCATTGGCAGCCAAAGTTACGGTAGAAGAAGGCAGATCTATCTCAAATTTAGGCGCAGTATCTAATTGCGGTACAGATACCAACACGTTTTCAGGTGCAGCTGTACCACCAGTACCAGTGCTCTCTTCTTTAATGGCAACAGCATTTGTTGTAGAAATATTTTCAAAGGATATGCTGACATTTTCTGCCGGTGTATCTTTTTTCGGTATTGAAACCGTAGGACTGGGTTCAGTTGAAGCCACATCAGCCACAGAAACAGAATTGGTTTCTTTTAAAGCATCGGCTACCTCTGATACACTTTCAACTGTTGTCGGCACACTTCCGGATACTTCGTCCAACGTTATAGTTGTGGTATAACGTTCGTTACGTTTAGCATCTAAAGCTTTTGTCTTTAAAACCTGGCTTGTAGCGCCATTACCAATGGAAAGTTCCAAGGCAGGATACTCGGCTACAGGCAACGGGAAATAGAATGTTTTACTGGTCACGACGTCACTGCTGGCAGTAAAGTTTATAGTTATGGATGAGGAATTTGACGTTTCTGTGGTTGTCAATGTAGGGATACCACCAGCGAATGCTATTTGTGCATTTCCAGCAATGGCTGGAACAGTAGTTTTTTCTTGAGCGGTCATAGAAGTCAATTTCGCCCAAGTATAGTCCTTCGGGATATTATTGACAGTTATGCTCATCAGGGCACCTGCATTTTTAAAAGCCAAGACATCCTGTGCGCTCTCATTTATTTGGCAAGCCATAAGAGCACTGCTGTTTTCTCCTTCCTTATAATTATAGGTATCCTTCAACGTTAATGATATTTTACTTCCATCATAAGAAGCATCGCTGCCATAAGGATAAAAAGCAGCTTTCTTTACAGGATTCTCACCTTCCAGTACTCCTGAGAACCCTGCGTTCTTGGTCCCGGCTCCACTGGATAATGAATAATTAGTGTTAGTATATGTAGAAGAACTTCCATTCGTTACAAAAATGCCAATCTCGTCACCTGTACTCCAAACGACAGAATTGCCATTCATAGCAGTACGCGATTCAGCATCTCCCATAGTGGCACATACTTCATCAACGCCACTTTTCGCCACGCCCAAATCTTCATTGGAACAACCGGTTATTCCTAATCCAAGAACAGCTAAAGATGTGAACAATATCTTTTTCATACGTGTATGTTTTTAAATTATTTATTTCAATTACCAAGGCTGCGGGTTATAGTCTTCTGTTCCACCACTTACTGCAAATCCTTTTTCCACTTCTACTTCGATAACCTCCACTTTAGGAGCCTCATACATTTCCATATTGTTTGTTTCCATAATTTCCGTACAATAAATTTAGATTCTGTCTCTTATACACATCTGACGCTGCCGACGACT
>ERZ1027089.984-NODE-984-length-12084-cov-5.673206_pt1 | contig 12084 bp, 10 predicted proteins | sample MGYA00519412_ERZ1027089 | MGnify/ENA primary metagenome ERZ1027089 (study PRJEB26926, sample SAMN06164433) | human gut metagenome | biome: ENVO:00009003; feature: ENVO:2100002; material: ENVO:00002003 | host: Homo sapiens | place: USA | collected 2012 ... | reverse complement strand
AGTCGTCGGCAGCGTCAGATGTGTATAAGAGACAAGTGCAATCAGGCAAAGCTCGTCGCCCTTGCCGCAGTCGGAGCGTATGACCTCAACCTCGCACATATTCGCCGCTTTCTCTATCTCGCGATGCTCGGCGAAATACGGAACAGGCACGCTCCAAACAGGCTTGCCGCCCTCAAAGGACAGAATAGTCTTGTAATTCACAAAATTGCGGTCGTGAAAAAAGCCCATCCATTTATCGACAAATCTGCCGCCCTCCTTGAGCCTCGTGAGCGAAGCCATGGCAACGATCGGCAGGTAATCATAGCCGTCCTTTTTGCCGAAGCAAAGCTCAAATTCACTCCAATGCTCGCCCTCATCATCCGAAAGCGAAAAATTGAAGCCGCCGACCGAGCCTAAGCCGTCGTTCCAATCGGGGTTTGCAGAGACCAAAAGGAGCTTATCGGGCGTGCCGTCGGAGAATTCAAGGCGGTAGACCGTCGGCGTTTCGCGTGAGGTCTGCCAAGAGGCGGGCTGATTCTTTAAGCTGTCGGTATAGCTCTTGCCGCCGTCGTGGCTGAGCCTGCTTCTGACTGCGCCCCTGCCGTGACCCGAGGGATAGACGGTCAAAATATCGCCGTTTTTAAGAAGCACGGAATCCGGGTGACCGATATAGTCGAGCCCGTCGTCGACCGTTACAAGGTCAAAAAGATAGCCAAGCTCCTCGGGGAGATCATCGGGGGGCAGGTCGAGTCTTATATTCGGGAGAGAATAATCCCCCGCTCCGTTTAATTTTGCGTTGTGATTCATATCATTTAGCCCTCACTCTGAATACTCTGACGCCATGTGCGGGCACGGCCGCCTCGATCTTATCACTGATTTCAAATTCTTTGCCGCTCCAAAGGTCTCTCGCCGTATATGCCTCGGCAAACGGGGTGTCAACAAAAGTCCTGCAAATTATATCCCTGACAGGCTGCTTCATTCGAGTTGGAGAACCTGCCTTATTAAGGAAGCAAACTGCAAATTCGCCGCCCGCAAGCGGCTTGACAAGCACATCCTCGGCGCCGTTGGTCTTTATCCTGCGGCACTGCACGCCGAGAGCATCCTGATCTACCGCTATCATCTCGCGATTGGCGACTATGGAATAGACGGGATTCGCCGTGTCCGGAGTGCCGTCCTGCTTCACAAAATGCCTGATATCATTGCCGAGAATAAGCGGCGCGGCCATCATGCACCAAAGGCTGAAATGCGCCTTATTCTCCTCGTAACTGAGCTCGCCGTTGCCGACCTCAAGCATATCGGGGTCGTTCCACGCTCCGATACCCGTGTATTTATAGAGCAGCACATTTATCTCATATATGCCGATAACCGACGCCCACATCGGCTTGATATCGGCTGTGGTGCGCCAAAGATTGCCCGCCTTTGCGCCCCAGCGCCACGGGAAATTGAAGCCCCATTCGCATATGGAGAACACTATCGGCTTCTCGGGCGTGCCGTGCTTCTCGGCGTACTGCCGTGTGGCTCTTTTAAGCTCCGCACCCATATCCGTATACTGAATTGCGGCGCTGTCCTGCTTCGAGGCAACGGGATTATAAATCGAGACAGTGTTCACACCGCCGCGCAGTCTTATCCGCACCTGATGCCTGCCGTCGGGGGTGAAACTCTTAGTGGCGGGCAAGGTGGTCTTGTATCTCTCTTCGCCGTTGACGATTATCTCGATATACTTATTGCAATTATTCTTTTTCCTTATGCACAAAGTGAGTATGTACTCGCCGTCACCGTCGGCAACAACATTATTGAAATCACATCTGCCTGCATTTGCAGACAGACCCGTGATACAGCATCCGCTTGCGAGCTTCGGGTCGTCAACAATGCGGGCTTCACCGCTGAGAACGGCTTCGCGCGCCGAATACGCCCTCTCCTCCGAGCTGCCGATTTTTGATACGGTTATTTTCTCGATATCGGGAGCTTTGGACGGGATGGGCACATTGTGGCAGAAATCATATTTGAAGTATTCCACTCCCCACTCGGCAAAGGTATCTGCGTCGACAGCCTCGTTACCGAGGCTTGCCGGCAGATCCACACAGGTGAGAGTGCCGTTTGAGGTATATATGCCGAGCTTTGCGCCGAGAGCGTTTACGCGCTCGACAAGTGCCTTTATGCCGCTCGGGAATTTGACAAAATCGCCTTGCAGCCTGCCGTCGGCATCGCGCATCGAGGACTGCCAGCAGTCGTCGATATTTATATAGTGATAGCCGCAGTCGAGCAGACCGCTGTTTTTCATAGCGAGAGCCGTTTCATATATCAGCTCTTCATCTATTTTATTTCTGAAGGTATTCCAGCTCGACCAACCCATCGGCGGGGTGAGTGCCGCGCCGTTATCATAGGGCTTATCGGCTCTGTAGGTCAGTCTCATTGAATTCACCGCTCTTTTTGCGGCAGAGGTCGAGGCGGCTACGCCCTTATCTTTTATCGCTTTAACTGCGGCGGTGATGCCTTCAAGAGAAAACAGCTTTGCCATTATATTCATCCTTTCGGTCGGTTATTTTAACACGGGAAGCGCATATTCAAACCCGTCGTAGTCGAAGCCATCGCCAAACGAGGCGGGATCGATAGTGTCGGTATTATAGATTGTCACAAGTTGCAGCTGATAGAGCGGGAATTCGACTGCCTGCTCCATGACCTGATCAAGAAGATTTGAGACCATGGATGCCCTCGCGGAAAGACCTATAGCCGAGCGGATGCCCGCAGTCAGCTCGTTTATCTTGTTATCGTTTACGGCGGTTTTGTTGAGAGTTCCCGCCGAATTATAGTAATCGAATTTATCGCTCGTTGCGCCGTCAGGGACGGAATCTATCCAAATATCAGCCTTACCCGATGTTATGGCGGCGTCAAGCCCTGCCGCGTCTGCGACAACGATATTCAGCGTTATCCCCTTCTTCGAAAGCAGGGTCTTATATTCATTGAGCGCCGCAACGGTCAATTCATCCGCACCTCTGAGGTAATATGCGGTGAACGCTTTGTTAGGGGTGCCGTTGACTATCTCATAAGCCGAATAAGAGCTCTCGGTATAATACGGCTGAGTGAGATTAGCGGGATATTCGTCAAAGCGCACGCTTAGCGGGCGATACGGGACGGTATAATAAGTCCCGACCTTGCCCTCTACAGAGCTTTTAACGCCGCTTGCAAGGCCGCAGAAGGCTTTTCTGAGGAAATTATCAACAGTCCTCGTGTTAAAGAAGAGCGTAGTATAGCTGTCGTTATCGGAAACATAGAATTTGACCTTGTCGGCGGTGAGCTTATTTATCAGCTCGGCGGTCGCAGTCGTGGTAACGACATCCACCTTACCACTGAGCACACTTTGACCAGGGTCCTCCTCCTTAGCGGCAAGGTCGATGAATTTCAGAGAACCAAAAGCGGGTTTACCGTCAAAATAATAATCGTTGGCTGTCAGCGAAACCTCGTTATTGCTGTGGTCGATAACGGTATAAGGCCCTGAGCCTACGGCAAAGCCGGTCATCTGCTTGACCTTATCCGCCTGCCCCTTGACATAATCGACCGAATAATACGCCTTCGACACTACAAGGGCATTCAGACGGGAGACGGCATTGATATTGCGTGAATTAAACTGCACCGTGCAGGTGTAGTCGTTGACCTTTTTGATGCCCGAAATTTCGGTTACATCTATGCCGTTCTCGTAGTTTTTATTGATATATTCTTTATAGAGCTTATCTCTGTACCATGTTTCAGGGTCATACGAAAGCGGATTTGTCTCCGCCTCAACTCTCGCAATAAGGCGCATGACCTGTGACTCCGACGGTGACGCGCCGAGATCGCTCAGCGCCTCGGAATAACCGAGCTTTGAGGCATAATCACGCCATGATGCGCTCGTCGGCGAGGCTGAGTTCAGGTCGCCGTTGAAGCGCCCCTCGATACCGGTTGCAACGAGATATTCGATATAATCGGCGGTTTCAATGGTTTTGACCGTGTAATTTGCCGCCACGCGCTCCTCGATACTCTCAATTGAGCTTTGATAATTCTTATCGTCGAAGTAATATTCCTTTAATCCGACGATATCATTGAGATACCAGTCGTTGTAAACACCGTCATAAGTGGCGTCCGCGATGAAATAATAGAAGAATATCACGTCGTCGATAGTCACAGGCTTACCGTCGGAGAAAAACATATCGTCCCTTATCGTGACGGTGTATTTAACGCCCGTGTTGCCCGAATACTCATACGATATGCCTCCGCAGAGGTTTACAAGGCGGTTGTCACCCGTCCTGCGCTGTATCGGCAGAAATATCTGAGAATTTATCTGCTTGTCGGCCTCGCTCTCGGCATAAAACGGGTTAAACACACCCTCTATGCCCTCGACGCCGACTTTAAGCTGCTTTGTTTTGATGGATTTTACCGCCCTGCACCCGCTTGTGAGCATTACGGCGAGGCAAAGTAAAATAACCGCAGCGGTTCTCAATATCCGTCTCATAACATTCCTCCGTATACATGATCCTTGTCATTAAATTATAGCATAATAATCATAAGTATACAATAATAAAAGTAAAAAAACAGCGGGAAGCACAACACTTCCCGCTGAAGATATTTAATTAGTCTTTGAAGCCCTCAAAGCCCTTGAATATAGCCTCGGTGTAGACATTGTGCTCATTCTTGCTGTGGTGTGAATACCAAACCTGAGCAAAGAAGGGGTTGACGCTGGCTTCGGTATCGTAATCCCAACGGAACTTCTTGCCTTCGCAATCGGTGGGAACTTCCTTCGGGCACCAGTGGCCGCCTCTGAGGACAAGGTTGGGGGACATCATGAACTCGTGGCCGTGAGCGCACTTCCACTTGATGGGAGTGTAGAAATCAACATAATCGCTCTCGGTTGCAAGGCACTCGCCGCCTCTGAAAGCAGCAGCCTTCTTGAAGTCCTCGATGGTGAGCTCGGAGAGAGGCTTGCTCTCGTCATAGCCGTGATCAAGGTTGGTGACGGTCTTGGTGGGACGCTCTGCGGCAGGATTATAATCCTTCCATGTGCCTATCTTCTTATACTCATCAAGTGAGCCCCAATAAGCGGAGATCCTGTCCTGCTTATTGTTTTTGAGCCACCAGTTGGTGCCGTAAGTCTCTTTGTTGGTAAGGGATTTCATAAAGATCTTGACCGCCCAGGGAGCGAGCTTGGCAGCGGGGGCGAGCTTCATGTAAGCAGGGGCGCTGTCCTTAAGACCCTTGAAGTACTTCTTAACGGGTATGTTTGCACGGAAGTGGCAGTATTCCTCGAGCTTATCGCCGTCGGCATACCACTGGCCGTGGAAGTTCTTGGTAACGAACCAGTTGCGGTCAAAGAGCTTCTCGGGTCTGCCGACTCCGAGAGCGTCAAGCAGGAGGACCTCAAACTCATAGTTAGTGAGTCTGTATTCGTCGCCGCTGCCGATATTGTAGAAGCTTCTCCAGAACTCCTCGGGGAGATCCATGGTGCAGATGTTGGTCATAAGTCTGCCGGAATCCTCGACGGTAGCCCACTCAAGCACGCCGTTAAGAGGAACGTGATACATGATGGGATCCATGTTCTTGATGATGTCGGCATAGAGAATGCCGGACTGACGGAGAGATACCCAATATTTAAGACCTGACTCTGCAAAAATGCTCTCAGCAATGACCTTGCTGCATGCATAGTGGTCGTAAACGCTGATCTGGATGGGGTCGCCGGTACGTCCCCAATGGGTAGGAGCGTTCCTGTCGCCGGTCTCGGCAACGGTGCCGATGTAAACTACCTTGATGGCATCGGGATCGGGCTGAGCCTTAACTGCATCAACGATGTTTCTCGCAGCAGTGGTGTTGGTGACGACGGTCTTGGTCGGATAGTAGTCAGCGCTGGGTGAAACCATGCCGCCGACATGAAGAACGTAGTCAGCGCCGGTAACGCACTTGAGAACATCCTCATACTTGCAAAGGTCGCCCCAAACGATCTTGACCGAGGGGTCATTCTCATAATCTTTGAAGAGCTCCTTATTCTTCTGGCTGCCTCTTAGCAGGAGAACGATATTCAGCTCATTCTTCTTTGCGTAGAGCTGCTTAAAGCTCTCATGACCCATATTACCGGAAGCGCCGGTAAGGAATACGGTCTTTTTCTGTGCCATAATAAATTCCTCCAAAAAATTTTTTGCGCCAAAAACTTACTTTATAATGGTAACATAATCTGATTTATAAATCAACAATTTTTGAAAACAAATGGTTGATTTTTGTAACATTCAGGCGATATTAAAGGCTTTTTTGAACATCGTCTCAACGGTCAGCATTTGCTCGATCTCTTTTTTATTACTCTCGCTGAACATTGACGCGTCCTTTGACCTTGCGCCGTAGCCGATATCAAGACCGCAGAGACCGAGATGATATTTCGCATTGACGGGGTACATCTGGCACTCTGCGAGCGAAGCAAACGCAAGGAAAGCCTGCACCTGCTTTGCCTTCTCGGGCTCGGTTTTGTAGTTTTTGCAGAGCCATGAATATATCTCGGGGTGGAAGTTGCCCATAACGCCCGAATAGCCGGCGCAGCCCGCCTCGAGTGATTCAAGGAGCGTGGCGGAGTTGGCGTTATATATTTTGAGGCCAAGGCCGTCGACGGCTTCAAGCTTGGCTTTTATTTCACCGATGCGGCAGCAGGTATCCTTGAGGAATTTGAGTCTGCCGCCGAGGGCGCATTCGCGCAGAGTCTCGGGCTTCATAAGGCGCTTGTAGGGATAGGGGCATTCATATATGCCGAGGCCTATCTCCGGTATTGAAGACACGGCTTTGTCGAAGTTACGCAGGAAAACGCTGTCGTCCTCATCCTGAGCGGCAAACCTGTTGGCAATGAAAACATATGCGTCAATGCCCTCGTCGATGAAAGCGTTCGCCTCATATATCTGGCGGTCAAGGTCGTCGGCGGTGTGACCGGAGGCGACGACACTCATTCCCTTGGGCAGATTTTTCATTATGAATTTGAGCAGCTCAAGTCTCTCCTCAAACGAAAGGAAAAATATCTCGCTTGACTGGCAGATGGCAAAAATGCCGTCAACGCCCTTTTCAGAGTACCAATTCAGCAGCCCGAGCACGCCGTTGTAATCGACCTTGTTATCCTCGGTAAACGGAGTCACCATGGTCGGGTATACGCCGTCGGGAATATTCTTAACCATAACAAAACCTCACAATAACAAAATAAGGCGGCAATTACGCCGCCTATTAGTTTAATACTTGCAAAAGTCTTTGTCAATGCCGTTAATTCAGTTTTTTTCGCAGGAGCTGCAAAACCGCCTTCTCCCTGCGGGAGACCTGCACCTGGGTCATCCCGAGTACAGCGGCCACCGCTGACTGAGTCATGCCGTCATAATATCGCATCTCAATCATATGCTTGTCACGCTCATCGAGAGAATCGACAGCCTGCCGCAGAGCGATAAGATCGGATATTTCATCCTCAGGCGAAGCGACGGGCACATCTAACTGCTCGCCCGCATCCTCGCCGACTGTCAGAGACATCACGGGCATGGAGGCGTTTATCAGCATTGCCGCCTCGGCAGCCTCTATACCGAGGCTTTGAGCAAGCTCGCCGACCGTCGGCTCACGGCCGAGAGACAGAGTTATCTCCTCTCTGCGCTTGAGCGCCGCCCTCGAACGCTCCTTCAGCGCCCTGCCGACCTTGACGGAGCCTGAGTCACGGAATATGCGCTTTATTTCGCCGAGAATGACTGGCACGGCATAGGTCGAGAATGAGAAGCCCCTCGACGGGTCGAAATTATCCGCCGCCTTTATTATACCGACGCACCCCGCCTGAAACAGATCGTCATACTCCACTCCCCTGCCTCTGAAGCGATTGGCGCAGGCATGGACAAGCCCGAGGTTATTCTCGACAAGCTCATTTCTACCGCTTTTTTGCTCAATCATCGCCACCGTTACGCCCCTTGATATACTTTGTCAGAGTTACCGTGGTGCCCTTGCCCGGTGCGGAGCGCACGCCCAGCCTGTCGCAGAAGCTATCCATGACGGCGAAGCCGAGACCCGCCCGCTCCTCGCCGAGAGTCGTGTAAAGCGGCTCCATGGCTTTTTTGACGTCCTCAATGCCGCAGCCGGTGTCGCGGATCTTTATCCTAACGCCGCCGTCCTCATATAGCCCCGCCCATATGTATATCTGACCGACGGAGTCGGCATAAGCGTGGACGATGCAATTTGTCACCGCCTCGCTGACCGCGGTCTTGATATCCGATATTTCCTCAAGTGTCGGGTCGAGCTGCGAAACGAACGCCGCTACCGCCGCCCTGGCAAACGCTTCGTTAACGGAGCGGCTCTCTATCCTCAGTCTCATTTCATTTATCGGTTTCATTGTCCTTCTTCCTTTCTCGATCTTTTGTTTTAAGCGTTACGAGCTTCTCAAGCCCCGCTAGCTTCATCATCGAATACAGCCTGCGCGAGAGATTGACCACCTCCACATTGCCGCCGTAGCTCTGAACCACTCGGTATCTGCCGAGCACGAAGCCAATACCTGAGCTGTCCATGAATGTGACATCGCCGAAATCGAGCCGTACATTAGGCGCAAGGCTCGCTCTGATAGCGTCGTCCGCCTCATATCTCATTGCGGCGGCATTGTGATGATCTATCTCGCCGCTTATCGCAACCGTCACGCGCAGCGGCGTGGATGTAATTTTAACTGCCATTGCTTTCGCCTCCGTAAATAAAAAAATCCCTTATCACAAGGATAAGGGATTGACAGTGTAAATTTTGTTGAAAAACAGCGCTGATTTAATTATTATGATCAAGCATTTGATCACGGATCTCGCCCGCAAGATAAAATGAGCCGCAGACTATCAGCGCTTCTCCGTTTTTCACCCTACTTCGGGCATACTCAAGAGCTTCGGCAGGCGAAGATATTGCTCGGCAATCGGCGCAATACTCAGCGGCTGCCTCTTTGAGCGCCTCGGCATCCATTGCGCGGGGAACGTCGGCTCTGGTGGCAATGAATTCCGCGGCAAGCGGCGCAACACGGCGCAGATAGCCGTCAACATCTTTATCCGCCATGAGTGATGATAGCATCACGATACGCCTGCCCGCGACATGCCTGCCTATGAAATCGGCGACCGCCTCGGCGCAGCCCTCGTTATGACCGCCGTCAAGCAGGATCACAGGCTCACGGCTTATCAGCTCGAGCCTTGCCGGCATCACAGCCGCCGCTATGCCCTCGGCTATCGCCGCGTCACTGATATCGGCGTGCAGCGCTCTGACAGCTTCTATCGCCGTGCAGGCGTTATAAACCATATGCTTACCCGCAAGGTGAAGCTCGAATCGCAGCCCGTCATATTCCGCCTCTGTACCGTAAAGCGACTCGGATATGACGGAAATTTTGCCTATATCCGGCACGGTGAGCCTGTCGCCCGCCTCGGCACAAGCCTTGCGTATAACCTCAAAGGCTTTTTCGTCCTGAAACGGATAAGCGACTATCTCGGAGCCGGGCTTTATGATGCCGCACTTCTCAAAAGCGATCTTTTCCACGGTGTCGCCGAGAACCGCCATATGGTCGAGCGAAATGCTTGTGAGCACGCCGACGCATGGGGCGTCTATGATATTGGTGGAGTCAAATCTGCCGCCGAGACCGACCTCAAGGACGGCATAATCGCAGCCTTTGCGCTTAAAATACACAAACGCCGCAGCGGTTATCGCCTCAAACTCCGTGGGCTGAATGCCTCTCGGCGCAAGGGCGTTTTCAACAGCGTTTTTGACCGCCGAAACACAGTCGGCAAGCTCCTCGGGAGCTATCATTCCGCCGTTATACTGGATTCTCTCTCTGAAATTCGAGACATACGGCGATATAAAAAGCCCTGTATTGAATCCCGCTTTTTGCAGAATGCAGGATATTATCGTTGACGTGGAGCCCTTGCCGTTTGTGCCCGCCACATGGATTATTTTAAGCCCCTTTTGCGGCTCGCCGAGCGCACGGCAAAGCTCGCCGATACGCTCAAGCCCCGGGCGCATACCGAATTTCTCAAGCGAGTGGATATAGTCTATTGCTTCGTTGCAATTCATAATGTCACCTGTACAATGCGCCACCGCAGCTCAGCCGCAGTGGCGCAGGAATAGTATTATCAGCCTAATTTCGCTATGCTCTCTTTGAGCATGGCGATTTTCTCCTCATATCTCGTCTTTTGCTCACGCTGGGCCTCAACAACGGCGGCGGGAGCCTTGGCGACGAAATTCTCGTTGGAGAGCTTACCGTTGACAAAGGCAAGATCCTTCTCAACGGCGGCAAGCTCCTTATTGAGCCTTGCCTTCTCGGCCGCAAGATCGACAAGCTCGCCCATCGGGATATATATTTTTGCGTCGGCGGTAACTATGCAGACCGCACCGTCAAGCTCAAAGCTATCGGCAACCTCGACCTCGGAGGCGCTCGCGAGCCTCTGCATGAATACCGAGCCGTGCTCAAAGGCGGGCTTATACGCCGTAGCGATATAAACCTTGGCTTTTCTTGACGGAGGAACATTCATCTCGGCTCTGCGGTTACGGATCGCGCGCACGGCGGTCATTATCCTCTCCATCTCCGCTTCCTCAGCCTCGAAGCTGTGAATGGGGTCGAACTCCGGCCATGCGGAGATCATGATGGATTCGCCGTCGTGGGGCAGTGTCTGCCATATCTCCTCGGTGATGAACGGCATAAAGGGATGCAGGAGCTTGAGCGTGTTGCTCATCACCCAAACGAGCACCTGCTTTGCGTCCTTAGCCTCGGAGCCGCCCTTCTGAAGTCTTATCTTGGCTATCTCGATGTACCAGTCGCAGAAAACATCCCAGATGAAATCATAGAGCTTTGCAACGGCCATGCCCAGCTCGAATTTCTCAAGATTATCTGTAACTTCCTTAACAAGGTCGTTGTAAAGGCTGATGACCCACTTATCCTCGAGAGCGAGGTTTGCGGGCAGCTCGCACTTGATATCCTCGTCGCCGATATTCATCAGAATGAATCTCGAAGCGTTCCACAGCTTGTTGGCAAAGTTGCGGCAGGCAAGCACTTTTTCGTCGCTGTAACGCATATCATTACCGGCGGTGGAGCCGATGATCAGCATCATGCGCAGCGCGTCCGCGCCGTTCGGCGGCGTGGCGCGCAGCAGCGCCTCGCCCTCCTCGCTCAGCACGCGGCGCATGAGCTTTGCCCACACGGAAAAGGGAAAGTCCTCCGTCCCGCTGCCGCCGGAGCTGAGATCGAGCAGCCACGAGCGCTGCGGCTGCGGCGCGCTTCGGGCCGGGGCGCGCCCGGGCGCGGCGGGGTGCCGCTCCACGTCGGCGACGTAGTAGCCGCGCTTCTCGCGCGTGTAGAGATAGCCCTCTGCCTCGAGCTGGGCATAGGCATTCTGCACTGTGATGACCGCCGTTTGCAGATGGCTTGCAAGTGAGCGCTTGCTCGGCAGCTTTTCGCCCGCCGTCAGGCGGCCCGCGAGAATGTCCTCACGGATGCAGCGGTAAAGATAATCGTAGCGCGCGAGCTTTCCGCGCCGGTCAAGATCGTAGGTGAGCATGGGCATCTCCAATCTGATTCTATGAAAATATATTGATTTGATGCTTTTATTAAGTCCAATTCTGATTAAAATACAGACCAAGCAGAAATGCAAGACTTTTTTGGAGATGATTTTCATGACGGATATGAAATTGCGTAAGCTGGTCCTCGCGGCGCTGTTCGCCGCCCTCTGCACCGTGATGACGATGGTCATCCAGGTGCCCTCGCCCATGCAGGGCTACGTCAACCTCGGCGACTGCGCCGTGCTGCTCTCGGCGTGGGTGCTGGGGCCGTGGTACGGCGGCGCGGCGGCGGGCCTCGGCTCGATGCTCGCCGACCTGCTGAGCTATCCGCACTATGCCCCCGGCACGCTCGTCATCAAGTTCACGATGGCGGTCGCCGCGGCGTATATTTTTGAGGCCATGCGGGAGCGCAGCGGCAAGCTGGCGGCGCAGCTCATCGGCGGCGCGGCGGCGGTACAGAATCAAGAATAACATGCTCACCCTCTCAGGCCGCTTCGCGTCCAGCTCTCCCAAAGGGAGAGCCCTTGGCATAAAGATGAAGTTTGCACGGACTGCCAAGGCCTCCCACTTTGGGGG
>ERZ1027089.963-NODE-963-length-12250-cov-7.310045_pt1 | contig 12250 bp, 10 predicted proteins | sample MGYA00519412_ERZ1027089 | MGnify/ENA primary metagenome ERZ1027089 (study PRJEB26926, sample SAMN06164433) | human gut metagenome | biome: ENVO:00009003; feature: ENVO:2100002; material: ENVO:00002003 | host: Homo sapiens | place: USA | collected 2012 ... | reverse complement strand
CGCGGGATAAAAAGCGTATGTACGATGCAGAGATGCAGAATCTGAACCATCAGCCGGTGGAGAAGATTTGATCCGTTTGGCAGGGGATATGCGAAGTATTTGTTCCAGAATCTGTGTAAGGAAGACAGAGAGCTGTACCTGAAGGATGGAACGGAGAAGATTTGGGAAGGTCGGAGGAGATCTGAGCCGGAGGATAGATGAAGCGGTGCGTAGAGCACGTAAGAATGAGGAATGGAGGTCGGAGTACATGAAAGAACTGTTACATGATGACGACGTCAGAGAAGAAGGCAGGACAGAAGGTGAAAGCCAACTGGTAAAGCTGATAAATAGTATGATTGCTGGCGGTGATGGAGATAAGATTGCCTTGTTTGGAGAACCGGAAATCTTAAAGACAATGAAACAGAAATATGGGATAAATTGAGTGGGCAATGCTTTCAGCTCTGATAGATATTTTTGAGACAAACACATGTGTAAAATAATAACTGCGATATATGCGGCACCGTCGGATTATTTGGTGCCTGCGATGCTCCTATTCAAAGTAGCCAAATTCAGGTAGTGCGGATTTGGCTATTTTGTTAATTGACAGGAACCGAAAATCTATGTAATATAATCACAAAGCATACATTCTGACGATTTCGGCAGCGAGAGCTGATCCACACATCTATATCATTTCAATGAATTCTATGCTTTTATACCCAATTAACCATTTAGAGCATAGTGCGTTGAGAGACAGGTGGGGAGGCAGAAGTCTATCCTTTTTTTCAGGTACTATGAGAACAGGAGGATACGATGACGAAGAAGAGACAAGAAGCTGTACAGACGGAACGGACATTGGTGGAACAAACGGCGATAGAACAGCCAAAGGCGAATGTGAAGTATAAGGATACGATTTTCCGAATGCTATTCTCGGAACCGGAACATCTGCTTTCCCTGTACAATGCAGTGACGGGGAAGGATTACCGGGATCCGGACGCGCTGAATGTTGTGACGTTAGAGAATGCTGTATATATGGGTATGAAGAATGATCTGGCATTTGTACTGGAGATGGGAATGTATTTGTACGAGCATCAGTCAACCTATAACCCGAATATTCCGCTGCGGGATCTGTTCTACATAGCCAGCGAATATCAGGCCTTGGCGGATGGAAAGTCATTGTATTCGTCCGGAATCCAGAAGATTCCCACACCGAAGTTCCTGGTATTTTATAACGGACTGGATCACAAGGTACCGGACCGGATGGAACTGAGGCTGTCGGATGCCTATGAGAACCCGGTGGACGAGCCTGAACTGGAATTAAAAGTTACGATGCTGAATATCAATGCCGGACATAATGAAGAACTGATGAACAGCTGCCATGTGCTGCAGGAGTATGCCCGGTATGTCGCAAGAGTCCGGAAGTATGTCGCGGAAATGCCGTTGGATGAAGCGGTAGAACGTGCAGTTACGGAATGCATCAGGGAAGGAATCCTGGCAGAATTTTTGAAAAAGAATCGCGCGGAGGTAGTAAAAGTGAGCATTTTTGAATATGATAAAGAAAAAGAAGAGAAGAAACTCCGCAAGGCAGAATATGAGTACGGTAGAGAACAGGGAAGAGAAGAAGGAAGAGAAGAAGGTAGAATTGAAGGAGAACGTTCAGGAAGAACACATCTGCTGACTTTAATATCACAAATGAGTGCCGGAGAAGACGCAGATAAAGTAACGCAGTTGACTGATCCGGAAGTTTTGGAAGCGATGATGAAGAAGTATGGAATAGAATAAGATCATTCTCGCGGCAATAAAACTGACTCATTTACTTACCCTCCTGAACAAGATTATACTCACAAGTTACTAATTTACGAGTATAATAAAACAGAAAAACTGCAAAGACAAGTTTCAGTATTGTAAAATCAGCATATATGTAAAGCATAGTAAGGGGATTTTTCGGAATCCTCTTTTTCCTTAGGAGAGAGTTGGATTTGGCTACTATCGTACCATTGAAGAGCTGATTATAAAGTGTTATAATACGTATATAAAAGTGGCTTGTGGCATTATTTATTTTTACAGCACAAGGGGAGGATTGAATGAAAAAACAAAAGCAGCAGGGAATTAAAAAACGCCTGACGAAGGGATTTGTTAAGGCAGCTGTAATCGGGGCGATTGCGGCAATGATTGGTGTTGTGGCATTATTGATAGCAGCGTCACAGTATGAAAAGGCATTGAACAGATATGGCTTTACACAGGGAGACATCGGAAAAGCTATGACGGCTTTCTCTGAAAGCAGAAGTGCATTGCGCGCGGTAGTCGGCTATGATGAGGAAGCGGTAATTAAAAAGCAGACAGAGCTACACACTGAGAAAAAGGAAGCGTTCAATACATACATGGAGGAGCTTGACAGAACGCTCCGGTTTGATGAAGGCAGAACGGCATATGACGAAGTGCTCCGAGCACTGGATGGTTATTGGGAACTGGATGAGCAGGTTCTGCAACTGGCTGTATCAGATGATGCAGATGGTTATTTGAAAGCACAGGAACTGGATACCGGAGACCTGACAACACAGTACGAGAATGTCTACACACAATTTGTGAATCTGATGAATGTGTGTGTTGAAAAAGGGGATCGTGCAGAAAAGAATCTGCGTCATATGGAATTTATCATGTTGATCGTGATCCTTGTGATTGTGATATCCTCTTTTTGGAGTTCTGTCATACTGGGCAAAAAAATGGCGGGTGATATTGAGAAACCGATGGTGGCACTGGCAGACCGGCTTCAGTCGTTCGCGCAGGGAGACCTGGTAAGTGAATTCCCGGAATGCAATACAGAGGATGAAATTGCATACATGATCCGGGTGGCGAAAGAAATGGCAGACAATCTGAATCTGATCATTACGGATGCAGGAGAACTGCTGGGCCAGATGGCAGATGGCAATTATGCAATAGGAACTAAGATTGAGGAAAAATATGTTGGTCAGTTTGGAGCGCTGAAAAATGCAATGCGCAAGATGAACCGACAGATGAACAGTACGCTGGAACAGGTAGAGGAGGCTGCCAAGCAGGTATCTGCCGGAGCGGAGAATCTGGCACAGTCTGCACAGTCACTTGCAGAGGGGGCTACGGATCAGGCGGGTTCCGTGGAAGAACTGACAGCAACGATCACCAATATTACAGATTCGGTCACACGTACTGCCGGTGAGCTTCAGAAGACTACACAAAAGGCTGAGAACTATGCAAAGCAGGCAGACGAAGGTCATACACAGATGAAGTCATTGATGGAAGAAATGGATCGGATCAATGAAACATCTAAAAAGATACAGAATATTATTGCTGACATTGAAGATATTGCGAGTCAGACGAACCTGTTGTCTCTGAATGCAGCGATTGAGGCAGCCAGAGCCGGAGATGCAGGCAGAGGATTTGCAGTAGTGGCAGAACAGATCCGTAAACTGGCCGAGCAGAGTGCACAGTCGGCGGTAGATACCAGAAGCCTGATCGAGGGATCGTTGCAGGAGATTGAGAACGGCAATATGGCAGCGGAAGCGGCAGCCGACTCATTGGAACAGATCGTTACAGGAGTTAAGGAGATTGCTGCAGATGCGAAACGTCTCAGCGAGGAATCCAAGGCACAGGCGCAGGCTATGGAACAGGCAGAAGTCGGAGTGAATCAGATATCCGAGGTAGTACAGTCGAATTCGGCATCGGCGGAAGAATCTTCGGCTACCAGTGAAGAATTATCCGCACAGGCATTCTCATTGAATGATCTGGTGGGAAAATTCATATTACGTCGCAATTAATATAAAACAGTATTCATATCGACTCTTTTCATCCGGTGATCCGGAGAAAGGAGTCGATATTTTTATGCATTGAAACTTTCATTATAACTGAAATTCCGTTTTCACATTATCTATTAGAATTGTAAGGGTAGATACAGGAGATGTGAAAATGAATCAGAAACATTCAAAAGAGTATAAGAGCATAGGACAGACAATTAAAAAATACCGTAAGCTCAGAGGACTTACGCAGGAACAATTGGCGGATATGGTTTGTATCAGCATTAGTTACCTTACCAAAATCGAAGCACCTAATTGTGACCAGCCTTTTTCACTGGAAGTGATTTTGGATATATCGGAAGTGCTGGATATTTCCGTTCATCAGTTATTGGAAGATGTTAAATAGAGAAATAAAAAAATGATCTTAAAAGCCTATAACTTTTAAGATCATACTTTTTAAAGAAGAGCTGCTGACGGGAATCGGACCCGTGACCTCCGCACTACCAATGCGACGCTCTACCGACTGAGCCACAGCAGCTTATGAAGTGTGATACACCTTGTGTTTCACAGCGAATAAAATTCTATCATAAAATAAGCATTGTGTCAATTAGAAAAATGTAATTTTTGGAGATTTTTTGTTCTTTTATCTGCATTGTATTTCCGAAGGGACAGGGCTATAATCAGGACAATGAAATAATACCTGAAAAAGGGGAAAAGGGAGGGGTTATCATGAAACTGGTAACATTTAATATCCGCTGTGATTTTGGGCAGGACGGGGAGAACAATTTTGAATACCGCAAGGATTTGATTTTAAAGAAAATCGCGCAGGAGAAACCTGATATGATCTGCTTTCAGGAAGTGCTGCCGCATATCGCAAAATGGCTGAAAGAAAACCTGACAGAGTATTATGTAATCGGCTGCGGACGCAGCCCGGAGCTGAGAGACGAGCAGGTCAGCATCGCATACCGCAAGGATCGCTTAAACCTGATGGAGATGCAGTCTTACTGGCTGTCTGAGACGCCTTATGTGCCTGCATCCCGCTACGCAGAGCAGAGCATTTGCCCCAGAATCTGCAACGAAGCGCTGTTTGAGGATCTGGAAACCGGAAAGGTATTCCGCATTGTAAACACCCATCTGGATCATATCGGCGCACAGGCGAGAATCCTGGGACTTCGTCAGATCCTGGAAAAATTAAAGACCGAGAAACTCTATCCCGACGCAGCGACGATGATCACCGGCGACTTTAACGCAGAGCCTCAGGATCCGGAATTCGAAATCTTAAAAGAGTATCCGGAATACACTAACGTAACCGAGCATATCGGAATCACCTATCATGGATTCACAGAAGAGGATCATCCCTGCAGCATTGACTTTTTGCTGGTGAAGGGCGACATCAAGACCGGCGAGCCTGTGAAGTGGACAGACAAAGAGGGCAACGTATGGCTGTCCGATCATTATCCGGTTTGTGTGGAAGTAGAGTAAAGATGTTGTTGGGGTCAAAAAGTATTTTGACCCCTTTGATACCGGATTGCTCCGTGCGTAGCACTTGACATAAACTCGTTATGCGCAAAAAGCGTGCGTAGAAATAGAAATGAGAGGAAAAGATAAAAGGATTTTGCAGAGCCGGGCGCAGTAAAATTTGATAGAAATGCAAAATAATCGGAGGCATTATTATGGCAGAAAAAATCGTCGGACTGATATCGTGTCTTTTATGCGCGGTTCCGTTTTTGATTATCGGGATCTTTGAAAAAAACAGCAAAGAGCCCATCACTTTCTGGAGCGGAGATAAAACGTTAAAATCGAAGGTAAAAGATGTCACGGCTTACAATCTGGAAATGGGGATGCTGTATCAAAAGTGCGCGTTCGCATTTATGCTTTCCGGAATCTGCTGCCTGATTTCGTTAGGCTTTGGGATTGTGATGCTTGTTTTGGACTGTACGGCAGGGGTTTATCTGATGTATCGAAGCTATAAAAGAATTCTGGAACGGAATTCGTAATTGACAGCGCCTGCAAATAAGCGATGGCTCAAATACATGACCGCCGATACGATGCATACCTGCGCAATGAGGGGCGAAATGTCAGATCCTAAAACCGTCCGATCCGGTGAAAATCAGACGAAAATAGAGAGCGCCCGCTTACGCTGTGTTTTTCACAGAATAAGCGGGCGTTTTTGAAATGTCGCTGTCGCAGCGTAAGGCAGCGTTTTAAAAGCTGTTTTCCAAAGAACCTCAATCCCTGTAAAGAACCGGGCTGACGCAGAGCAGTCCTTCGATTGCAGGAAGCGCGTCGATTTCTTTCAGCTGCCCGTCAGCAGAGCTGGCATCCGCAGTATTGCTGCAGGATGTCGAAGCTGCGGCAGCGTTGACGCAGGAATCCGAGGCAGCTTCATACAGCAGCGGAATGATCGGATCGGTTCCGGAGAGCTGGTTGAGGGAAACGCGTACCGGTTTGTCGAGCGAAACGCTCGTTGTGAATGTTTTGTCTTTTCCTTTTAAAACGACCTGAGCTGTTTTTGGAACAGCAAATCCGGTCTTATGAGCATCTGTAAACGTCAGGAGCAGTTCGTTTGTTTCCGGGAGAACCTCCGTCAGCAGCAGAGCGCCTTTGGAAACCCAGGTGCGGTGCGTGTGAATGGCGGTATCGAGCTCGGAAGCGATGTTGCCGCCGTTTTTGCCTTCGATGTAGGTTGCATAGCAGCCTGCCAGCTTCGCACGGTTGTGTAAGTCCATGCCGCTGGTTGCGGTGATTTGATAGCCTGAAAAAATCAGGGACATCCAGAGATTCGTGCCGCGTTCATTTACTTCGTGGAGCGATTCCGGATTGTTGAAAATCTCGATAAAGTCAACCTTTGAGTAGTCCGAGACGGTCATTTCAAAGCGGCAGCCGCGGGCAAAAGGATCGCCATAGGAAAACGGATGCGCGATGCCGACGAGCGCGCCTTTTTCGCGGGCAGCTTCGAACAACAGCTCGGGACGGTGCTGGTCGATCGAGTTCCAGGGAACATATTTTGCGAGGTTTAAGCAGAGGATATGCCCGAAATAAGTCGTATATTCCATGCCGCGGATCAGGCTGATCGGATAATGCTTTTCTTCCAGCAGCTGTTCGATCTTTTTCTGACCGGAGGTGGTGTTGTGGTCGGTGATGGCGAACGCATCGACATGGTCGGCTGCCAGATATTCCGTCAGCTCCTGACAGGTTAAGTTGCCGTCGGATTCGACCGTGTGGTTGTGCAGCTCAAGGCGTTTGAAGCGGGTGGATGCAGTGACGGTATTATCAGCAGAAGAACTGCCAGTGGTGCTCGAATCGCCAGCCGTGGCAGCAGAGCCAGCGCCGGAGACGCCCGAACTGCCAGCCGTGGCAACAGCGGAGGCAGGAGCACTCTCAGCGTCGCACGAGTTGTCAGCGCTCCCGGCAGCATTCGAAGCCCCCGCATTTCCCGCTGCAGTCTTTACCGTATCCATTAGATTAAAGTTCGGTGCGATTACACCCTGTCCGACCGGATGTCCGGAAACGGTCAGCGTGTACTGCGTGTTGTCCAGCAGCACGTTGAAAACAAGGACGGTCACTTTTAAAACGCCGGAAAAGGTGTCCTGTGCCAGACAGCCGTCGCTTGTGAATTCTTTTGTGTATAACATGTGGCGGTCCGTCAGCTGGCGGTGGATGCAGCCGATGAAATTGTCGTTTAATTCCGCCATTGTGTGAATTTCTGTTTTCATTTCATGCAGAATGGTCTGCCTGAATTCCTCGACGGGATAGGTCGGGGCGTCATATTTTGCGGTGCAGAGTGTCTGAAGCTTGTCAATGAGCTCTGGCGTAACGTCGCTTTCACTGTAGAGCCGCTTGTCAAAGCTAAAATGAATGTCCAGCTCGTCATAGACCTGATCGAGGCTGATGGTGTAGGTGATCTGTCCTACAAAGCCTGCGTCCAGCATGCCGCCGACGCGGTAAATTTGTTGATAATTCTGATCGGTTGTCATACGTTCCTCTCCAAAATGTATAGTTGCAGTCAGACGCTTCCAAGACAGATGCGGAAGCGTGTCAGCTCAGCGCTTAGCGCAGCGGAATCACCATGTTCCAGGTTCTGGAGAACTGGTAGGGTGCAGGACCTTCCCCGGTTGCCAGAAACAGATGCGTGGGATGGTTATTTTCATCAAGTAAAAAGTAAGGGCGTTCGCAGTTTGCCTGATCGGTCTGTCTGCCATCGGACCAGGTAACGTGGCGGGAGTAAACGACGGGATTTTCGGCGAATTCCCAGTGAATGCAGTCGGCGCTTTCAGCGTACAGACCTGCACCCCAGATGCCGCTGATGCCGGGCCCTCCGTTTTTGAAGTCGTCTTTGATCAGCAGGCGGAATTTTCCGTCCTCGTACCACAGGTACGGATCTTCCAGATGGATGTTCGGGTCCTCGAAATTAAAAATCGGGTCGTCCAAAATCCGTTCAAAGGGACCATCCGGGCGGGGCGCTTTTGCGACACCGATTTTTAACGGACCGTCTGCGAAGGAACGCGATTTGTAGAGCATGTAGGTCGTTCCGTCGGGCTGGATTGCGACTGCCGGATTGGTCGTTGCAGTGCAATCCCAGTGGGAGCAGTCTCTGGGAGAAATCAGCGGCTCATCGCACCGCGTCCATGGACCAAAAACAGACGGTGCGGTTGCAAGACCGATCCGTTTGCGGTTCCAGACCTCGGTAAAACGCGAGCTGTCCACCTCGTCACCGGGACCGGGAATCGGACCGCCGAAGGTCGTTCCCATATAATAAAGGTAGTAGGTTTGGTTCCATTTGCGGATGTACGGATTGTGCACGTTCATGCCGTCAAAAAAAGTGCGTCCCCGGCGTCCGAGCACGACCTCCTGAAAGGTATAGGGACCTTCCGGATTTTTGCTGGAAGCCCGGACGATTTCGCAGTTAAACAGCCAGTTTGCACCAAAGCCGAGATCTTTCGGCCAACGGGACGCAAACATGTGATAGGCTCCGTCTTCCCCCTGTACGACGGAGCCGCACCAGATCCAATAGTCCGGGTCGGAATAACCGCCGCCGACCGGAGCCGGCAAAAGCGCGTTCTGATAAGGATTCTGTACCATATTCTTTTTTATAAAACCTCCCTGTAAACTCTTCGGTAGCCCATTGAAATACAATGGAACTCTGATCTCTTTTCCTTAGCGTATAGAGAATTTTTGGAAAAGTCAAGGGATTGTCTGCCCTGAGATGCTTTTGATTTTCCCGGTGCTTTATGGTATGCTGAAAAAGAATGAAAAAAACGAAAGATGGAGGGGACTATGAAGGGAAAAAAATGGGACGTCTATGTTTACGGCGATGTAAATATAGACCTTGTTGTTCCGGGCGTTTCCAGTCTGCCAAAGCCCGGGCAGGAGGATGAAGTGCCGGTTATGGATACCTATGTAGGCGGCGGCGCGGCGCTGTTTGCGCTCGGCATTGGAAAGCTCGGTCTGCATCCGGTATTTCAGGGAGAGGTCGGGGACGACTGTTACGGGGAGCTGATCCGCAAAGAATTTGCTGCAAAAAATATCGACGACAGTCTGCTTGGGACGAGCAGGACGGAAAAAACCGGTATTTCGATCAGTTTTACCAATGAAAAGGATCGGTCGTTTCTGACGTATCGCGGCACGAACGCGGGAATTTCCATCGACAAGGTGGATATCGAGGGCGTGAAAAACGCTTCGCATATTCATATGACAGGCTATGAGGGAAGCAAAAACCACGCGGCGTATCTTTCTTTGTTAAAACGCGTCAAAGCAGAGACAGAAGCGACTGTCTCGTTCGATCTGGGCTGGGATCCAACCGGGGAATGGAATCCTCAGATCAAGGAGCTGTTTCCGTATATCGACGTGCTGTTCATGAACGAGACGGAAGCGATTCACTATGGCAGGACGAAGACCGCACAGGAAGCGGCACGGGAGTTTGCGAAGGATTGCGACAGGGTGGTCATCAAGCTTGGCAGCAGCGGTTCTCTTGCAATCGAAAACGGAAAAGAGGTCTTTCTCCCGGCGTACCGGGTAAAGGCTGTGGATACGACTGGCGCAGGGGATTCGTTTAATGCGGGCTTCGTATACGGATTTCTGACCGGAAAAGGTCTGGAAGAATGTCTGGCCTGCGGCAATGCCTGCGGCGCGTTAAACGTGACAGCGTACGGCGGCAACACCGGATTTCCGGACAAAGAGGGACTGAAGGAATTTATGGGAAAAAAGAAAGTGGAGGAAACAAAATGAAAATCGCAGTCATCGGGGGAGCAGGCGTCAGAACCGTCATTTTTATCAACGGCCTGCTGGCAAGATACAAGGCACTTCATATTGACGAGGTAGCGCTCTATGACATCAATCAGGAGAAACAGCAGATCATCACAAAGCTGTGCCGCCATGTGGTAAACAGAAATCACAAGGATCTGATTGTAACGGAATCTGCGGATGTGCGTAAGGTATTGCAGGACGCGGATTATGTGGTAACAACGCTGCGCGTCGGCGGCGACCATTCCCGTGTTATGGATGAAACAATCGCATTAAACGCAGGCGTAATCGGACAGGAAACGACCGGTGTCGGTGGATTTTCGATGGCAGTGCGCACGATTCCGATTTTGCTGGAGTACTGCAGGCTGATTAATGAAATTGCACCGAACGCATGGATTTTCAATTTCACGAACCCGTCCGGTCTGGTGACACAGGCGTTAAAGAGCGCAGGCTATGAAAAGGTGATCGGCATCTGCGATGCGCCCAGCAGCACAAAATTCCGTATGGCAGCAAAGCTCGGCGTGGATGAAAAAGACCTGTATGTGGAATTCTTCGGATTAAATCATCTTTCCTGGATTCGCAGCGTGAAGATCAAGGACGAGGAGATTCTGCCCAGGCTCCTTGCGGACGACGCATTTTTAAAGAGCATTCAGGAATTTTCCATGTTTGATCCCGATTTGTTGCGGATGATCGGATTTTTGCCGAATGAATATCTCTACTACTATTATCATCGGGAAAAAGCGCTCGCCAATATCTTAAAATCCGGTGCGACCAGAGGTCAGACGATCGAGCAGGTCAACAAGCAGATGATGGAAGAGTTAAAGGCGATGGATATGGACGCCGATCCCGAAGGCGCACTGCAGATTTTCCTGTACTATATGCAGGTTCGTGAGAATTCCTACATGAGTATCGAATCCGGTCTTGCAAAGCGCCCGCTTCTGGAAAAAGGGCAGCTGGAAGTGCCTGATGGCATGGGATATGCAGGCGTTATGCTTGACTGCATCGAGGGGCTGCAGAGCAAGGACGGACGCGATCTGGTGCTTTCCGTGGAAAATCAGGGAAGCATCCCCGGTCTTGAGGATCGTGATGTGGTGGAAGTTACCTGTCATGTGGATGAAACCGGGATTCATCCGGTGAGGGTGGAGGAAGTTCCGGAGCACTGCTATCTGCTGATGCGTCTGATTAAGATGTACGAAAAGGAAACCGTAGAGGCGGTACAGGAACAGTCCGAGGAAAAAGCGGTCCAGGCGCTGATGCTGCATCCGCTGATCAATTCCTACTCTCTTGCAAAAGAACTTGTTGCAGCTTACAGCCAGGCATACGGCGGACTATTCCATAAGGCATAAGGATGCACGAAAAGAGAACAAGGAGGAAGATACAACACAGGACATGCCCGCTCGAGGAGTGCAGGAGCGAAAGCTCCTGCCGCCTTTTTTTACAAAAAATTGACATGATTCTTAAAATATTGATATTGACGGAAAACGTTTTCTGATCTATGATATGGGTGTATTTAGAAAACGTTTTCCAACAGAGAGGAGGAGAAAGCTTGGCATCCATAAAAGATGTGGCGAGACAGGCAGGCGTTGCGATCTCCACAGTGTCGAAGGTGCTAAACGGCTATGAAGGCGTCAGTGAAAGCACGAAAGACAAGGTAAATGCGGCGATCGAAGCGTTGAACTATACGCCCAATGCGGTTGCAGCAGCACTTTCCTCCAAACAGTTTGGGCGGGTTGCCCTGTTGTTAAAGCTGGAGGAAACAGTTGGCTGCGTGGATGAGATCAACCTGCAGTATCTTTCCGGCGCGATCCACCGGGCAAAGGAATTAAAGCTTGATGTGGTGACGTTGTTTTTTTCCATGGTAGCGGATATGGGACTGGATGAGCTGACCAGCTATTTAAAAGCTCAGAGCGTCGAAGGAATTATCGCATATGGGATGAATGAGGAAGATGAATTTCTAAGAGAGCTGATTGCGTCTGGTGCGTTTAAAATCGTGCTGGTTGACGCACCCTATCATGACAGGAATACGTCTTCGGTCTGGATTGACCAGAAAAATGCCCAGTACGAAATCGCAAAAAAGACGATCCTCGGCAATGAAAGCTGTACAAAGGTCCTTTATATCGCAGGGGATAAAAAGTCCTTTGTAACCGGAGAACGGATTGCAGGGATGAAGAAGCTGGCAGAGGAGCTTGCGCTGGAGCTGACCATCGAATACGGAGCTGTCTCTTATACACATCTCCGAGCCCACGAGACCTCTCTACATCTCG
>ERZ1027089.960-NODE-960-length-12255-cov-4.655000_pt1 | contig 12255 bp, 10 predicted proteins | sample MGYA00519412_ERZ1027089 | MGnify/ENA primary metagenome ERZ1027089 (study PRJEB26926, sample SAMN06164433) | human gut metagenome | biome: ENVO:00009003; feature: ENVO:2100002; material: ENVO:00002003 | host: Homo sapiens | place: USA | collected 2012 ... | reverse complement strand
CCTATTAAGTCGTCGGCAGCGTCAGATGTGTATAAGAGACAGACTTGCGCCTTTCTGTCGGCTACAAGGGCGCGGAGCTTGAGTGCGTTTTTTTCTCGCACTCGGAGGCCGATCTCGGCCTTAAAGCGGGCGACAAGGTGGATCTTGCCTTTACTCCGCAGATAAACGAATTTCGCCTGCGCCGCAGCGTGCAGCTTCAGATAACGGCGATGCGCCTGCACGATCCTAAGCCGCTGTGCGGCATGATACTCGAGGACGAGCTGCCCGTTACGGAGGCCTCGCCCTATTGCCCGGATCGCAGCGCCTTTGTGAAGGCCTGGCGCAGACTTCAGGCGCTGGGCGGTTCGGTAGCGGCCGACCTTGACGGCGTTATACGCCAGTGTCCGCACGGGATAGAGCCGGAGCGGTTCTGCATATGCCTGATGGTGCTGTGCGAGCTGGGACTGCTGAAAACGGTAAAGCCCGGCTCGGTGTTCGGCGCGAAAATGGTGTCCGGCAGCGCCAAGGTCAATCTTGAAAGCTCGGAGCTTATAAAACGCTTGAAAGCGAGACGGTCATAATGGCAGAAACAGAAAACAGAAAACTTGATCCCGACGAGATGTTTGCCGCGCTCAGCAAAAAAATATCCGACAGCGGCATGGATATGGATATGGGCAGAATAGAAGCGGCATACAACATGGCAAAGCTCGCCCATTCCGGGCAGCTTCGCAAGGACGGCTCGCCATATGTCACCCACTGCGTCGCGGCGGCGGATATAGCGGCCGATATGGGGCTTGACGAGGACTCGATAGTTGCAGCGCTTCTGCACGATGTTATCGAGGATACCGACCTTACCCACAGCGATATTGCAAAGCAGTTCGGCGAGCCGGTGGCCAACATCGTTGAGGGCGTCACGAAGCTCACGCGCGTGCAGTACACCAGCAAGGAAGACGAGCAGATGGAAAATCTGCGCAAGATGCTCATGGCAATGGCAAAGGACATCCGCGTCATTCTCATAAAGATCGCCGACCGTCTGCACAATATGCGAACCATGGCATATCAGACAGAGGAAAAGCAGCGTCAGAAGTCGCTTGAAACGATGGAGATATACGCCCCCATCGCGCACCGCCTCGGTATGCAGAGAGCCAAGTGGGAGCTTGAGGATCTGGCACTTATGTACCTCGACCCGGCCGGCTATAAGGAGATAACCGACACGCTCAACTATCGCATGGATACGCTCAAAACCTTCATGTCAAACGTTGAGACAAAAATAAAAAAGCGCCTTGCCGACGAGGGACTTCAGGTCACGGTTTACAGCCGTATAAAGCACATTTATAGCATCTATCGCAAAATGTACGCGCAAAAGCTCGATATCAATGGTATATTTGACCTGTGTGCGTTCCGCGTTATAGTCGATACGATACCCGACTGCTATAATGTGCTGGGCATAATCCACGATATGTTCAAGCCCGTCCCGGGCAGATTCAAGGATTATATCTCGACCCCGAAGCCGAACATGTATCAGAGCGTTCACACTACTGTCATCGGCTCTGAGGGCATACCGTTTGAGGTGCAGATACGCACTTGGGAAATGCACCGCACCGCAGAATACGGCATCGCCGCGCATTGGAAGTATAAGATAGGCTCAGCCGCCGAGACTGTTGTCAAGGAAGGCGACGAGGAGAAATTCGCGTGGGTAAGGCGACTGCTGGAAAGTCAGCAGGAATCCGACGCAACGGACTTCTTCCACAATCTGAAGATCGACATGTTTGCCGACGAGGTGTTCGTGTTCTCGCCCAAGGGCGACGTTATAAACCTCCCGGCCGGCGCAACGCCCATAGACTTTGCCTACAGTATCCATTCCGCCGTCGGCAACAGCATGATCGGCGCGTCTGTAAACGGCAGGATCGTAAACTTCGACTATGTGCTGCAAAACGGCGATATCGTTGAGGTCAGGACCTCAAAAAACGCCGCCGGGCCGAGCCGCGACTGGCTCAATATCGCAAAAAGCGGCTCTGCGCGCACGAAGATAAAGCAATGGTTCAAAAAAGAGCGCCGCGAGGAGAACATCGAGCGCGGCCGCGCAATGTTCGAGTCGGAGCTTAAAAACAAGGGCCTGCGCATGGACGATATCATCGACGAGGAGGTCCTGCCGCAGCTGCTGAAAAAGGTCTCGTACACGAGCCTTGACGAGATGTACGCCGCCATAGGCTACGGTGGCATGGCCGCAACGAGAGCCGTAAACCGCATGAAGGACGAGCTTGCGCGCCTGCACCACGCAAGCGGCAAAAAGACCGTTCTCGAAAAGGTCACCGAGGCCGCCGAGCGCCGCGAGCAGCAGGCGCAGAAAAAGGTCAAGCCCGTGCACGGCGTTCTGGTCGAGGGACTGGATAACTGCCTGATAAAATTCTCGCGCTGCTGCACTCCGATACCCGGCGACGATATAGTCGGCTATATAACGCGCGGCCAGGGCGTTTCCATCCACCGCACCGACTGCGCAAACTATGCCCGGCGCGAATTTAAGCCCGAGGATATCGGCCGCTGGATAAACGTCAGCTGGGCCGACGAGATAAAAGAAAGCTACGCAACGGCGATAACCGTCGTCTCGCGCGAGCGCAACGGACTTATCATGGATATCGCCAGTATATTCAATACGCTCAACACCAAGGTGCGCACGATAAACGCGCGCGATACGGGCGATAAGTCCATAGTCAATATAACGCTTGAAACCTCCGGCATCGACGAGCTGCGCGCGGTAGTCAACCGTATAAGCGCGCTGCCCGGTGTCGTTGAGGTTAACAGAAACGGAGGTAAACGATGAGAGCCGTAGTAACGAGGGTGGACAGTGCGTCCGTCGCGATAGGCGGAAAGGTCAAAAGCAGCATCGGCAAGGGTTTTCTTATCCTGCTGGGCGTTCACGAGGACGACGAGGAAAAGGAAGCGCTGAAGATCGCCGACAAGATCTGCGGCCTTAGAATATTCGAGGACGAGGCAGGGAAGATGAACGTAAATCCTGCCGACGCAGGCGCTCAGCTGCTTATAATCAGCCAGTTCACACTTTTTGCCGACTGCAAATCGCGCCGTCCCGGCTTTTCCAAGGCCGCGCGCCCCGAAAAAGCCATACCGCTGTACGAAAAGGTCATAGCCGAGTGCCGCAGCCGCGGCTTTGAGGTCGGAACAGGCGAGTTCGGCGCGGAAATGAAGGTCGAATCGATAAACGACGGACCTGTCACCATTATTCTTGACACAAGGGAGCTTTGAAAATGAATATTAAAACTCTGCCCGTAGGGCAGCTTGAAACAAACTGCTATGTCGTCATAAACGAGGATACCCTCGAGTGCGTCGTGATAGACCCGGGCGACGAGAGCAACACCATCATGGACTATATAGAGTCGAATAATTTAAAATGTAAGGCGATCATGCTCACTCACGGCCATTTTGACCATGTCGGGGCAGTCAACGCTGTCGCCGAGCAGACAGGCTGCCCGGTGTATATAAATAAGCGCGACGAGGGCTATAAGGTCGGTATGAGCGGCATGATGTTCAAGCTCCCCGAGGGCGGCAAATACTATGACGACGGCGACGTTATCACCGAGGCCGGCCTTGAGTTCAAGGTCATCGCAACTCCGGGACACACCCCCGGCGGCGTGAGCCTTATCTGCGAAAACGCACTTTTCACGGGTGATACGTTGTTCCGTGGGAGCTGCGGCAGAACGGATCTTCCCGGCGGCGATACCGAAACCGAGCTGAGATCGGTCAAAAAGCTCTGCATGCTTCCCGGCGACTATGAGGTATATCCCGGCCATATGGACAGCTCCACGCTCGAGCGTGAGCGCCGCTTTAATCACTACTGCCGCGAGGCGATGGCAAATTTCTGAGCTTATAACCGGAGAACCTAATGTTTGAAGACATACTAAAAACGCTCGTTACGGCGATGCTGCCGATACTTGAGATTCGCGGTGCGATCCCCGTCGGCGTTGCGGCCGGTATGGATCCGTGGACGGCATTTGCAATAGGCTTTGTGGGCAATATGCTGCCCGTGCCGTTTCTGATCCTGCTTGCCCGAAAAGTGATAGAGTGGATGAAAAAGCACCATATTCTCGATAAGCTGACGACCTTTGTAGAGCGCAAGGGAAAGGAAAAGGCCAAAACCGTTCAGGCATACAGCTTCTGGGGGCTTTTTATACTCGTTGCTATACCTCTGCCCGGAACCGGCGCATGGACGGGCGCGCTCGTCGCGTCGCTGCTTGATATGCGCCTTAAAAGGGCGCTGCCTGCCATCGGCATGGGCGTTGCCGTTGCCGGACTTATAGTTCTGGTGCTCACATACGGCGTTATCCACATCGGAACACTGGTGTGATAAGTATTCACTTGCACGCATAATAACTGCATAAGAATAATTATTCAAAATCCCTGCAAAATTCGTGAATTTTGCAGGGATTTATGCATATTTGCCGCCGATTGTTCGATTTATACAAGCGAGGGCGGCTGAGAAACGATAATTTGTTCAAAATAACGAGCAAATTTTTATTCAAAACTATTGCATAATTGTGAATAAAAATGTATAATAGCCACTGTCAATGAATAAAAAACCTAACAGAAAGGCGACAAGGTGGAAAACATGCATAAGGCAAAGACAAACAACAATTTCACGAAATTCATTTCCATGCTGCTTGTTGTGCTGATGCTCGTGTCGATCGTTCCGATCACGGCCTCGGCGGACCCGGCAAGCGCAAGCTTTGAAAATGTGTCCGGTGAAGGCAAAGATATAATATCTCTTGCGGAAGGACGCGAATACAAAGTAAGCATCCCAATCAGCGCAGACGTTGACCCGTCCACGATAACATGGACGATGGTCAAGGACAGCTCCAAGAGCTATGTCAGCAAGGAGCTCTTCCCGAACCAGACCGAAGGCGGCGCGCTGAGCACCTGGATCTGCGACGACGGCAAGACCCCGTTCTTCAACGAAGTCAAGACCAGCGTTTCGGATTCAAACGGCCAGAAGACACTCGTTGCCGAGTTCAGCACCAACGACTTCTTCTATGGCTACGACTGGTGGACGGGCGAAGCTTACCCCGACAACAGCGCTCCCCACGATGAAGGCGGCGCTTACCTCGATTCCTGCGGCTACTTCAATCTCACCGCGACCGACGCACAGGGCAACGTTATCGGCTCTGTTCCCGTGAAGATCGCTCCCTACGACAGCTTCCACACGATGGACGAGATCTACACCGAGCTTGATGAGATGGTAGCAGCTGCAAAGGATTCCGGTGTCTTTGTGCAGAAGTATTCCATGGGCAAGTCCTCGGGCTATATCTATGACGCGCTCGACATGCCCTACCTCATTGTCGCAAAAGATCAGGCAACCGTGACCAAGTGGCTCGAGTTCACCCAGAAGGCAGAAACTCAGCCCGATCAGGTGCTTGCGGATATAAAGGCCGGCAAGTATGACGATATAAAGGTTCCTGTGATGTTCTCCAACATCCACGCAAACGAAGTCGCGGCGACCGACGGCATCATGGAGTTTGCATGGATGCTCGTCAACGCCGCAACCGGCGACGGCAAGCTCAGCTACAATAACCTCACCGGCTTCACCGCCGATGGTCAGACCGAATTTAACAGCGAGAAGGCCGCAAGCAAAATGGCCGTTCCCGACCTTGTCAAGGACAGCGCGACCTACCTCGGTTGGCTGACCGACGAAAACAGCGGTTCCGGCGTTGTTGACCTCGATAAGTACTACACTCAGGAGACCGTCAACACCACTATCGACGAGCTGCTCGACGGAGTGTTCTTCATCCTCGTTCCCGAGGAAAACGTCGAAGGACGTACCTACATCACCCGTGAAGCCTCCAACGGCTACGACCTCAACCGCGATAACTCCTTCCAGACCACTGAGGAAACTCAGAACATGCAGAAGCTTATCGCAACCTTTAACCCCGTATCCCTCACCGAGTTCCACGGCCGCGTCTCCGCGTTCCAGTGCGAGCCCTGCGATCCACCTCACGAGCCGAACTTTGAGTACGACCTGCTGGCAGATCACCTGATCGCAGGCGGCGAGGCTATCGGCATTGCAGCCGTTGCAAATAACGATACCTACAACAGCTACGTCATCCCCCAGCGCGATTACCTCACCGATAACGGCGACGGCACCACCTACTGGGCCAATCCATGGGACGATATGTCCACCTCTTACACTCCGCAGTTTGCAATGCTCCAGGGCACCGTTGCTTACACCGTTGAGCTTCCCGGCTACAACGACGCAGGCGCTCAGCTCGTTCAGTACGGCTGCCTCGGCCAGGCAAACTACATAGCAGACGAAAAGCTCGGCTACCTCGAGTCTCAGACCGAGATTTTCAGCCGCGGCGTTAACAACGCAAACTCCGATGCATACGACCTCGTAGGTCAGTGGCTGTGCGACCAGAACGATGTCGAAGGCGCCGAATCCGATCTGTTCCGTCCCGAGTATGACGGCGAAGGCGAAAACGGCAACTTCTACCCCGAATGCTACATCATTCCTCTCGACGGCGTTAACCAGACCAACCTCCAGGCGGCCGGCGACATGATGGAGTGGCTCTCCCGCAACGACGTTAAGGTTCTTGTGACCGATAAGGAATTCACCTACGACGGCGTTACCTATCCTGCCGGAACGATGATCGTTTCGATGTATCAGGCAAAGCGCTCCGTTGCAAACGGCGTGCTGTACGACGGCACCCTCATCACGAGCTGGACCGTTCTCTACTCCGAAGGCATCACCTCGTTCAACGAGACCCGTGGCTTTGACATGGTAACCGTCACCGAGCCTGCCGCATACAAGACCATCAAGGCAGTCTGCGGCGACTGGATGGATCACGACGCTTGCCTCAGCTACATTGCAAATAAGCTCGGCTCCTACTTCACCGGCAAAACCGGCGAGTACGTCGTCATCTCCAACGCATCCGAGGATTCCACCGCAGCGGTCAACGCACTGCTCAAGGCAGGCAAGTCCGTCGGCATGGTGACCGACAGTGAAAGCGATTTCTACGGCGACTTCGTTTGCAGCTATGCAGATTGGCAGACCGTTTCCGCAAAGTATGTCCTCAGCGGCACAGGCGTTGCCGAGGCTGATGTTCCTGCGGCAAAGACCATCACCAAGGCTCCCAAGGTGTACATCACCGGCGAGGTCGGCGCAGACGACGCAGGCTTCAAGTGGGCAAGCCGCATCAACTGGAGCCACGGCAACTGGAACTACGACCGCGTAGCTCTCGAGCTTATGGGCTTTGATACCACCAGCGATCCTGCACAGGCAGACCTCATCATGGGCGCAAGCGCACTCAATGACACTGCAAAGGCACAGGTCCTTGCAGGCACTCCCTACATCGGCTACGGCTCCTCGGCAACACGCAAGAACATCTTCGGCTCCGATCTTACCCGCAGCGCGGCTGACGGCATGGACTGCCTCGGCTATGTAACTTACCCGAATACCACTCTCGTCAACGCATCCTACGTCATGGATAACGACGATGTTCTCTACGGCTACGGCGTAGGCTACTTCTCCAAGATCCCCGAGGGCGCTCAGGTGCTCGTCAAGATGGACGGCAGCAAGACCCCGACCGAGGGCTTCGTCAAGATGATCGACGCGGACCAGACCGCAGCGGCAAAGGCCTACCTCGATGGCTCTGTTCAGGCAATTTCCTACCAGGGCAAGCTCACCGCAGACGCACAGAACGAGATAAACGTCGTTTACTTTGCAAACAGCCTCACCCACAAGGTACACCAGCGCGATGAGTACGCATTCATCAGCAACTTCGCATTCTCCAACCTCCTCGGAGATGACTTCATTTCCGCCGGCGACGACGGCAGCAAGCTTCCGTTCAAGGATGTTAAGGCCGGTGCATGGTACGAGGACAGCGTCAAGTACGTTTACGAGAACAAGCTGATGCTCGGCACCACCGACGATACCTTCACTCCCGACGGCACCATGACCCGTGCAATGTTCGCAACCGTTCTCTACCGCATGGCAGGCAGCCCCTCCGTCGAGGGCCTGAGCGTAAGCTTCAAGGACGTTCCGGAAGACTACTGGGCATACGATGCAATAGCATGGGCGCTCGATAAGGGCGTAGTCAACGGCTTCAGCGCCGACGAGTTCAAGCCCAAGCAGGCAATAACCCGTGAGCAGCTTGTTGCAATGCTCTATCGCTACTCCGGCAATCCCGAGGTCAGCGGCGAGCTGAGCTTCACCGACGCGGCAGCTGTCTGCGACTGGGCGGTCAACCCCATCCTCTGGGCATGCCAGAACAAGATAGTCCAGGGCTACACCGACGGCAGCTTTGCTCCGGATAAGACGGCAAACCGTGCCGAGATGGCAGCAATAATCCAGCGCTTCTGCGCTATCTGATAAACCTCAAACCTCTCAAAATAATCTCAAAAAGCAAACGGCAAGGTCAATTGACCTTGCCGCTTGTTTTATAAAGATTGATTATTTAAATCGCTGCTTTGCGGAAAATTCGCGGACGACGATTTTTTCAACGCTCGTTGAGTTGACGACCGCCTCGGGGCAGCCCATCTCGTCAAAGCCGCAGTGGCGGCACAAAAGCGTCAGCGCTTTTACGGCTTCCTCGCCTGTCACGGTGCTTATCTCGCCGTAGCCTATGAAGCTTTTATAGTCGGCTGTCTGCGAGCCCTGCTCAAGCTCGACAAAGCCTGAGCACACATCGGCCTCGACGCAAACGCGGCCGCTTTTTTTCGCAAGAGTGTGCCGCCTGCCGGCCTTCGCGCCGTGAACATAGAATGTGAATTCGCCGTTTTCGGCCTCGAAGCCGAAGGAGAGCGGCACGATGTATGCCTCGTCGCCGTCAACAAAGCCGAGGCGGATCGTATCGCAGCTGTCAATAAGCGTCTTTATCTCGTCAAGATCCGTTATCGCGCGGTTTGCTTTTCTCATCAAAACAGATACACCCTCATTTCATACGGCCTTGTTGTAAAGCCGTTTGATATAACAAAATTGTTGTCGTAGTTTCCAAAAACCTGCTTTGTTTCGTCAAGCGTTATGCCCTCGGGCGCGTCAAAGCGCACGCATTTTTCGGAATATGAGCAGATGACAAGCAGCTTTTTGCCGGCAAGGTTGCGCTCGTAGACATACAGCTCCTTGCTTTTGGGCATGTGCTCAACATAGTCGCCGTATATGACAACGGGGTTGTCGCGCCTGAATTGCAGTGCGTTGCGGTAGAAGTTTAATATGCTGCCGGGATCGCCAAGCTGGCTTTCAACGTTTATATCCTTGTAGTTGGAATTTACGACGAACCAGGGCTTGCCGTTTGTAAATCCTGCGTTGGGGGCACCTGACCACTGCATGCAGGTCCTCGCGTTATCGCGCGAGGCCTTCTGCGCAAGCCTGAGCACCGTTTCCTTTGAAAGACCGAGCGAGCGCGCTATGCGCGCGTTGTTTTTGACCATGATATCCTTGTAATCGTCAAGGCTTGGAAGAGGCGTGTTTATCATGCCGATCTCCTGCCCCTGATATACAAAGGGCGTGCCGCGCTGGAAAAGGTAGCTTGCGGCAATGCTCTTGCCGCTTTCAACGCGGTATTTTTCGCTGCCGTAGCGGCTTATGATGCGCGGATGGTCGTGGTTTTCCATGTAAAGCGCGTTCCAGCCCTTGCCGTACATCTTCGTTTGCCATTTGGTGAAGGCCTTTTTGAGCTTCACAAGGTCAAACGGACGCTGGAGAAAGTCGGTGATGAAGCAGTCAGCCTCCATGTGGGCAAAGTTTATCATCATGTCGAGCACCTTGTCCTTGCCCTCGCGCACATAGCTCAGCGCGACCTCCGGCTCCATGCGCGGCCCCTCGCCGACGGTGAAGCAGTCGTAAAAATCAAGCACGTCGCGCTTGAACTCGGCAAGATAGTCGTGGACCTTCGGCAGATTGGTGTAATACTGCATGCCCGTTGCCGCCGGGAGCTTTACCTTTGCGCTCGGCAGACCGTCGGCCTTGGCGATGTAGGTTATAACGTCCTCGCGGAAGCCGTCAACGCCCATGTCGAGCCAGAAGCGCATTATATCCTTGACCTCTTCGCGCACCTTGGGGTTTGACATGTTAAGATCCGGCTGCTTTTTGGAGAATATGTGCATATACCACTCGTCGGTTGCCTTGTCATACTCCCACGCTCTGCCTTCGAACAGGCTGTCCCAGTTGTTCGGGGGGCGCTTTTTGCCCTTGCCGGGGCGCCAGTAGTAATAGTCGCGGTAGGGATTATTCTTGCTCTTGCGGCTTTCCTTGAACCACTCGTGCTCATCGGAGGAGTGGTTGACGACAAGATCCATGAAAACGCGCATGCCGCGCTCGTGCGCACCGTCTAACACCTGCTTGAATACCTCAAGGTTGCCGAAATCGGGGTGGATGTTTTTGTAGTCGGATATATCGTAGCCGTAGTCTGCGTTCGGCGAGGGGTACAGGGGCGAAAACCATATGCCGTCAACGTTCAGCGAGGCAATGTAGTCGAGCTTTGACAGGACGCCCCACAGGTCGCCTATGCCGTCGCCGTTGCCGTCGCAGAAGCTGCGGCACCATATCTGATACACCGCCATTTCCTTATACCAGCATTTCTTTTCCATTTCGTTTCTCCAAATCAAAATATATTTGAAATAATTTTATCACATGATATTTGCCGTTGCAATCGAATATTTTTTCGCGCCGTTCGGGAGAGAATAATTGATAGCATATTGACAATGCGGCACACATATTGTACTATTTACGCGAAATACCGGCGGATAAGACCGGTATAAACTTAAAGCGCCGCACCCGACAGGATCGGGGCGACAGCAGGAGGTATAAAAATGAATAATGGCAAACAAAAGGGCAATACCCGGCGCATGACGGGGCTTGCGATCTTCACCGCGATCATCGTGGTGCTTCAGGTACTGTGCACGTTCGTGCGTTTCGGCCCGTTTTCGATAACGCTGGCACTTGCGCCGATAATCATCGCAACGGCGATCTACGGCAAGGGTGCAGGCGCGTATCTCGGCGGCGTATTCGGCCTTGTTGTTCTCATAACCGGCCTTTTAGGCTGGGACGGCGGCACGGTCATGCTGCTTATGAGCATAAACCCCGTTGCGTGCATACTCATCTGCATCGTCAAGGGCGCAGCGGCAGGCTTCCTCGCAGGTCTGTGCTATGAGGCGATAGCAAAGAAAAACGACAAGACTGCGGTCATCGTGTCCGGCATTGTTTGCCCCGTTGTGAATACCGGACTGTTCATCTTGGGCATGCTGGTATTTTTCTTTGACACGATAAGCGGCTGGGCCGGCGGACAGAATATGCTTTTGTATATAATCGTCGGACTGACGGGCGTTAACTTCCTCGTGGAGCTTGGCGTGAACGTTTTGCTTGCCGCCGGAATCGAGCGCATCATCCGCGCCGGCAAAAAAATGCATTGAGGTATTGATCCATGATATTGACGATAGATGTCGGAAATACAAACGTTGTTCTCGGCTGTGTTGAGGACGGCGTTGTCGTCAGCCGCAGCCGCCTTGCGACCAACACGAGCGACCTGCCCAACGACTATGCGATGAAAATGCGCCAGAGCTTTGCGTTTGACAGCATAGATTACCACGAGTTCGAGGGGGCGATTCTGTCCTCGGTCGTTCCGCAGGTAAACCGCGCCATACGCTCGGCCGTGCGCAAGCTCACGGGGCTTGAGTGCATCATAGTCGGAGCCGGCATAAAAACCGGCGTCAACGTGAAGATCGACGATCCGGGAACGCTTGCAGGCGACCTGATAACCGGCACCGTCGGCGCATTGTCGATGTATAAGCCCCCGATCATCATCGTCGATATGGGAACGGCAACGACCATCGTTGCCGTGGATAAGGACGGCGCGTATATAGGCGGCGCGATCGTTCCGGGAGTTAACCTCTCGTTTGAGGCACTCTCGCAGGGAACGAGCCTGCTGCCGAACATATCCATTGAAGCGCCGAGAAAATGTATCGCGACAAACACCGTTGACAGCATGAAATCCGGCGCCGTGTTCGGAACGGCGGCAATGGTGGACGGCATGATAGACCGCATGGAAGAAGAACTCGGCCAGTCTGCAACCGTTGTCGCTACCGGCGGACTTTCCGGCGGTATAATTCCGTACTGCAAGCACGAGATCAAGCACGAGCCGGATCTTCTGCTCAAGGGCCTTGCGATACTGTATCAGAAAAACGCAAAGCCGAAAAAACAGAACAAATAATAAAAAAACAGAACAAATAATAAAAAATCCTCCGATTTCGGAGGATTTTTTGCTATTCGTCGAGCAT
>ERZ1027089.958-NODE-958-length-12266-cov-4.616084_pt1 | contig 12266 bp, 8 predicted proteins | sample MGYA00519412_ERZ1027089 | MGnify/ENA primary metagenome ERZ1027089 (study PRJEB26926, sample SAMN06164433) | human gut metagenome | biome: ENVO:00009003; feature: ENVO:2100002; material: ENVO:00002003 | host: Homo sapiens | place: USA | collected 2012 ... | reverse complement strand
ATTAAGTCGTCGGCAGCGTCAGATGTGTATAAGAGACAGCATAGGTATTGTAGTGAGACAGACTAAAAACAAATGGATTGTTGAAGTAAGGGATACAGGAGTCGGTATTCCTGCAGAAGAACAGAAGAATATCTTTAATGAGTATTATCGTGCCAAGAATGTGGTAGACTCTCAGGAACAGGGCATCGGCATTGGTCTGATGATTACTTCCCGCATTATCAAGCAACATCATGGTAAGATAGAATTCAGTAGTATAGAGAATAAAGGGACTACGTTCACTGTTACATTTCCCAAGAAACTGCGATCGGGTATGGTGGTTGTGGCGAAGGAGGATTTACCAGAAGTAACGTCTCCCGATGTTTCATCTCAGGAGGAGGATGACCAGACGGATAAAAATATTCTGTTGCTGGCCGAGGATGATAAAGATATGCGTGAGTATCTGACGGACAGTTTGTCTTCCGAATATAAGGTAATCAGTGTACCCGATGGAGGAAAGGCATTGGATATGGCGAGGGAAATCAATCCGGATATTATTATTTCAGATATCATAATGCCTGTAATCCAAGGGGATGAGTTGTGTCGGATCTTGAAATCTTCTGTTGAGACCAGTCATATTCCTGTCATTCTGTTGACCGCCCTTTGTGAGAGGGAGAATATCATATTAGGATTGGAATCCGGGGCGAATGATTATATCATTAAACCCTTTGACTTGTCCGTATTGAAAGTAAGGCTTCGTAATATACTCCAGAATAGGCAGCATCTCAGGGATACTGTGCTCTCCTCGGATATACCTGTCAACGAAATAGATTACAGCAGCCAATTGGATAAAGAGTTTCTGGATAGTGCCATGGCAGCCATCGATGAGAATATGACTAATCCGGAATTCTCAATTAATGACTTCTGCCGTGCGTTAGGCATGAGTCGTACATCTGTTTATAATAAGATAAAAACTTTGACAGGGCAAGGGCCGAATGATTTTATCCGTATTGTCCGGTTGAATAAGTCGAAAGAGCTTTTGCTTTCGCAGAAATACTCAGTCGGAGAAGTGGCATGCATGGTTGGTTTTTCAGACCCTAAATATTTCAGTACGTGCTTTAAAAAGCAGTTTGGCACAAGTCCCAGTAAATTTTAGAGTATAAAAACTGTATTTAAACCTAAGTGGATAAGTAGCGAACCTTTTTTGTTAAAGAATCAACTTTCGTTTCCTTGATTGTGCGTAATATTGTGGTCAATAGTAACCTTCTAAAAATGCAGATAAAAAATGGAAACGTATTTAGGCCTGGATTTGGGCGGAACTAAATTATTGATTGGCGAAATTGATAGTCGCGGCAATATCTTGAGGTACAAAAAATATGACTCCGGATATTTTAACCAACAAGCAGCGTTGGATATTATCAAACTATCACTGGATGATTATATCAAAACCGTAGGATGGTATGATAAGAAACCTTTGGCCATGGGAGTGGGATTGATCGGACGGGTAGATCCTAATCAGGGTATCTGGTTGCAAATAGATCCCAGCAGGACGCAACCTATTGCTTTGGCTAAGGAATTAGCGGATATTTATGGCATTCCCTGCCATATAGACAATGATGTGAAAAGTGCCACACGTGCCGAACGTGTGTGGGGCTTCGGGCAAATTTCCAAAAACTTCATCTATTTGAATATAGGAACGGGTATTGCAGTCGGCACGGTTGTGAACGGCAGGCAGATACGTGGTAGCCATTTTAATGCCGGTGAAGTGGGACATGTGCGGGTAGGAGTCAATGTAGGAATCAAATGTACTTGTGGAAGGGTGGATTGTGTGGAGGCTATAGCTTCCGGTATTGGTTTCGACCGTTGTGCAAGAATACTTCAGAAAGATTATACCACGGATTTACACATTCCTGCCGACAAAGGGGAACGGATACCTGTCAGTGAGATTTTTGCATTGAGTCGTAAAGGTGATCCTTTATGTGTGAAACTGGTGGAGAATGCTTCCGAAGCATTAGCGAATCTTGTAATGAACCTGGTGCGGGTGACAGATCCGGAGACAATCGTCTTAGGTGGTGGTGTAGTGGCAGACGGATATATTCATGCGAAGATAATGGAATTGTTGAATCCGACCACTATGCGTTTTGTAAGCAATGGTGTTGTTATCACAAAGTTGAATCCGGAATTCATAGGTTTACTGGGTGCAGGTGCTGTGGCCATGAATATGTAAATAGTGATTAGTGATAAGAAAGTGGAGTCATGAAAATAACTATAGCAAAGAGCGAAAAAGAATTTGATTGCATCGCTGCATGGCAGATTATAGGTGAAATTCTAAATAAACCGGAAGCTGTTATCGGGCTTTCGACAGGACGTACGACCGGAAATCTGCACCGGATGGTTGGAGAAATATATTCCTGTTATCCTTTCAATACCTCTGCGGTCACGTTTTTCGGATTGGATGAAGTGGTGAACGTGCCGCGTGAATATGCCGGGGCATGTTATACGATGCTGAAAACGGAAATTATAGATGCATTGGGCATAAAAGATGAAAATTTCCTGATGTTGCCAACAGTTTCAGATGATTTTGGAAAAGCTTGCAGGGCATTTCAAGAAGAAATTGCCAAGCGTGGAGGTATTGACTTACTGATTCTGGGTTTGGGAGAGAACGGACATTTAGGTTTCAATCAACCTCACTCCCCTTTGGGAGGAGATGCGTGGGTTACGAAGATGAATCCGGAATTGGAAGAACGCATTCGTAGAGAAACCCACACCCCGCCGGAGAAGGAACTGGGAGGGGTAACTCTGGGGATAAAAAATATCATGCAGGCACGCCGGATTGTACTGGTGGCCAAAGGCAGTAACAAAGCTGAGGCCGTGAAACAAATGCTGGAAGGACCTGTCACATCTGATGTTCCAGCCTCTGTCCTTCAGTTACATCCGGATTGTGAGTTTCTGCTGGATGTTGCTTCTGCAGCTAAGTTATCTGAAAAATAATCATTTGCTAATACTACATGATGACACACCAAGAAAAACAAATCAATTACATGGGACCGTTTCTTACAATGGTCTTCCTGTTCCTTATTGTAGGCTTCCTGACAACTGCCAATACTCAGTTTCAGGGGCCGTTGAAGGAAACTTTTCTTATGAAAGTAGGTAATCTGAAGAATACATTTGCAACTCTGATTACTTTCTCGTGGTTCCTTGCTTACCCTATTTGTGGGAGTATAGGTTCATCCTGGATTAGCAAGTATGGCTATAAAGGAACCTTGATCCGTGGACTTTGGGTGATGATTATCGGTCTGGGACTCTTTTTTGCTTCATCTTATTTTACCGTTCAATTTCCTGATGTTAATATCAGAATGGGAGAGAGTATTATTCCCATAGGATTCTTTATATTTCTATTAGGATCATTTGTTGTGGGTGCTTCGGCCACGATTTTGCAGGTCGTTATTAATCCTTATCTTACCGCTTGCCGTGTGAAAGGGACACAAGCCATTCAACGTTTGGCTATTGGGGGGACAGCAAACTCTGTGGGTACTACGATTGCCCCTTATTTCGTGACCGGTGTTGTGTTTGGTGGCTTGGCTATGGAAGATATTCAAATCAGCCAGTTGATGATGCCTTTCTTTGCATTGATGGTAACTATAGCTGTGGTTGTTTTCTTATTGATGAGGCTATCTTTGCCGGATATACAGGGTACACGGGTAGAGAAAGGGGAGAAGTTGGAGAAAAGTGTATGGTCATTCCGTCACTTGACATTGGGAGTTTGCGCTATCTTTTGTTATGTGGGTGTCGAGGTTTGCATTGGTGCGAATATCAATTTATATGCCATTGAACGGAATTGTCCTTCACCTGCCTTATTGGCCACACTCTATTGGGGTGGTATGCTGATCGGACGACTGGTAGGAAGTTCGTTGAGCAGAGTTTCCCCTCGTGTGCAACTGACCGTAACTACCATATCGGCAGGTGTGTTGGCTTTGCTGGCTATCATCTTTAATAATCCCTGGTTACTGACAGCAGTCGGACTTTTCCATTCCATCATGTGGGGGGCTATCTTCACATTGTCCGTGGCTCATTTGGGTAAATATACTTCGGTAGCTTCCGGGGTATTCATGATAGGGGTAGTGGGAGGTGCCATCCTGCCTTTGTTGCAAGGTGTCTTCGCTGACTTGCTGGAAAGTTGGAGATGGTCTTGGTTTATTGTAATTTTGGGAGAAGTATTTATGCTGTATTATGCATTGATAGGTTCTCGTGTTTGTCAAACAGCTGATTAATTATTATAATAATATTATGAAAAGAATGAAATTAATGATTCTGACTGCATTGGCGGTATTGTTGTCGTGCAGTAGTAAAGCAGGAGAGTTGCGTATGGCTTCTTCGGATACAAAAGTTATTGTAGCTTATGTGACTTCCTGGAGTAGTATCATGCCGGATCCGCAATATATGACGCATATTAACTATGCATTCGGGCATGTCAGTGAAACCTTCAACGGAGTTGGTATTGATAATGAGAACCGTCTTCGTGGGATTGTTGCACTGAAGGCGCAGAAACCAGAACTGAAAATAATGCTTTCTATCGGTGGATGGGGAAGCGGTCGGTTCAGTGAAATGGCTGCCAATGATAAGTATCGCTTGGCTTTTGCAAAGGATTGCAAGCGTGTAGTGAAAGAGTTCGATCTTGATGGTATTGATATAGACTGGGAATACCCTACCAGTGCAGCAGCCAATATTTCTGCTTCACCGGATGATACAAAGAACTTCACATTACTGATGAGGGATATACGGAAAGAGATAGGGAAGAAGAAGTTACTGACTCTTGCTACGGTAGCTTCTGCAGAGTATATAGATTTTAAGGCGATTCTTCCCTATATTGATTTTGTCAATATCATGTCCTATGATATGGGGAATGCTCCCAAACATCATGCAGCTTTGTATCGTTCGGAGAACAGTGGCTGGATGACTGTTGATGCTGCTGTTGAGACTCACCTCAAAGCCGGTGTGCCTGCTTCTAAGTTAGTGATGGGCATGCCTTTCTATGGCCGTGGTGGCGATGGATATCCTAACTTTCAGGATTTCAATAAGGTAGGCCATACCAGAGAGTATCGTGAATGCTGGGATGAGGTAGCCAAGGTTCCCTATTTGGCCAATAAAGCAGGAAAGCTTGTCTTCGGTTATGAAAATCCCCGTTCGTTGGCCATAAAATGCCAGTATATCCTGAAGCAGAAACTGCTGGGCGGCATGTATTGGGACTATGACGGTGACAACGAGCAAGGCGATTTGCGTCGTACGGTCTACGAGGGATTGATAGAACAGAAACCTTTCTATGACAGGACTTACCGTGTACTGGTACTTACCGAAAGCCAAGGCCAGCATAAACCTTTCTCGGATGCGGCAGTGAAGTGGCTGGTGGATGAGAGCAAGGTACAGAATCTGCAGATACAGATATTGAACAACACCCGTCTCCTGGCTCAGAAGGAAGTGTTGGAGGGTACGGATTTAGTCATTCAGTTGGACTTCCCGCCTTATACCTGGCCGAAGGAAGCAGAGCAGAACTTCATCAACTACATTAACGAAGGTCGTGGCGGTTGGATTGGTTTCCATCATGCTACTTTGCTGGGAGACTTTGACGGTTACCCTCTGTGGCAATGGTTCTCCGATTTCATGGGCGGCATTCGCTTCCAGAACTATATCGCTCCGCTTGCTGATGGCACAGTGATTGTGGAAGACAAGGAACATCCGGTAATGAAAGGCGTCGACGCTTCTTTTGTGGTTCAGGATGACGAGTGGTATACGTACGACAAGTCTCCCCGTCCCAATGTTCGCGTTTTGGCACATGTGGACGAGTCCACTTATACACCCGCTTCCGCTGTCAAGATGGGCGACCATCCGGTAGTGTGGGTGAACGAAGGCAAGGCTGCCCGGAATGTTTATTTCCAGATGGGGCATAGTCCGAAGCTCTTCCAGTCGGACGACCTCACGATGATGCTTAGCAATGCTATCCGCTGGACTTTGAAGAAATAAATTCTACCTGTAATTTATGCATGTTTTTGCATATACTCATACATTCATTCTCTGTATCTCCCTGTTCATAGACATTATAGCGGTGGTGAAAGCAAATTAAAGAAGGGTATAGGCAATTTTTGCCTACACCCTTTTTTAATGGGACATTCATTTGATTATCTTACTGTTAATGCCGAATATCTACATAAACCTACTCTCTCAAAACCTGCTTGTTTTCCCGCTTCTTCTCTTTATTTTGATACGAAATGTATCGAATTGCACCTGTTTTGCTTGTAGTATTCCTTTTCGCCTGCAGTCTCCGTAGACTATGACTGTTTGTTGCTCCAAAGCCTTCAGGCGAAGAAACAGTAAAACACAAGTAAATGCCAAAAAGTCTGCCGAAGAACTTTAGCTCTCCGGCAGACTTGAAATGTTTACAGATATCAGGCTATGACTTCTTTGTATAGAGTTTAATCTGTCTTAATCTGAATCTTGGTGATTGTTATGTCGCCGCCAATGATGAGAGCGGTTTCAGTACCATTCATTGTTGCCGCCATACCTTCCGAGATTTTGAATTCCAGGAAGTCCTCACCAGCGGCAAGAACGATGTTGTTACCGCTTTCACCGCCATCGCGGATGAAAGGAGCACCCCACCAACCATCGCACAGACAAAAAGTCTGAGGAGCATCATGGTGAGTGAACGTGAACTTAATAGTTTGGCCGGCTTCTGGCGTTATTGCCGAGAGGTCAAGCTCAGATGCAGGGAGATACCACCACCAGCCAGTAGTGTATTCGCCCTCCCAAAGTGTAGGATACTCGCGGAACAACTCAATCTTCTTCAGTGTGTAGTTACCACCACCGACAATGATGCCACCACCAGCTTTCAGAGTTTCTGCCATACCCTGCGATATGGGAAATTCGAGTTCGGTAGTACCTGCAGCAACCCACACGGTGTTATTGCCTTCGCCGTCAACATCGGGTGCCCCCCAATTGCCATCACATACGCATACGCTGGCACCATCGGGATTATCAAAGGTAAGACGAATCATAAGACCTTCCTGAATCTGAAAACCTTCAAGACTCAGCTGGTCTGATGTCAGATACTGCCAGTTGGCCCAATCGTAGATATAGACATCGCCTTTCCAGATTGGAGTGTATCCTTCACCTCCGGTTTCTTCGCTGCCACCTACAATCTCGTCAGACAACGTAACCTCTGGCAAAGTATATTTTTTGCCGCTGCAGTCTTCGAGGACAACTTGGGCAAGTCCGGCTTTTATACCCATTGGCGAATAGATGTAGAGAGAACCGGTAGCTTTACGCTTAAAGTTGCTTGCATCTACAACAATGTCCTTGCCTTCTTCACCGGGGAAGTAAGCCTTGGTGATAAATTCGAGGTCGTTGCCGTACACCTCCACACATTCGTTGATTTTTATTTCCTTGTCAAGAGGAGCCACACGCAAAGGCTCGGGCTTGCCAATAGTCAGCGTCATGACCGACTCTGCCGATTCACCGTCGGCTTCTATTGTTACTGTTCCCCCCTCTGCAGAAACGCCGGCAGGAGTTATTACAGAGATATAGCCGTTGCCTACTTTGGTAATGTTGTTCACAGAGACATTGCCAGGGAACACAACGGAAGTGGCCTTCTCAAGACCCGTACCAGTGATGGTGACAACCTGTCCTTCCATAACTTTTGTAGGCAGGACGGACTTCACCACAAGCACATCGTTGGCATCCTCCACATCATCATCACTGCACGAGGTCAGTGCCATGTTCGACAGCAATGCGAATCCTGAGACCAGAAGATATATAATATGTTTTTTCATAAATCTTATTCGTTTGAAATTTCATTGAATCAGTTTTACCAATTGGGGTTCTGCTTCAGATTGCCGTTCTTCTGAATTTCAGACTGCGGAATCGGGTACAGGTTGTACTTCTCGTTCCACTGGCGAGTCTTAGTAACTCGATTGAGAATCAAGTTGCCGTTTCCATTCAGTTTGAAGTCTGCCACATCAACATTCTTGAAGAACTCGGCCCCCTTCTTCCAGCGACGTACATCCCAGAAGCGCTGCCCTTCGAAAGCAAGCTCTACCATACGCTCACGCATGTAGCGCTCTTCAAAGCCATTGTTTCCTTGGAATTCAGGCATCATGATGTCCGGACGGTTACGAAGCACATTGACAGCCTCGTTGGCCGACATGCCAAAATCGCCCGGTTCGTCAGCATTGCCGTAGTAGTTGTACATGGCCTCCGCATAGTTGAGGTAAACCTCGGCCAGACGCATCACAATCCAGTTGTGGCGTGTTGTAGTCTGGTTGTTGGCTGTGGTGATACAATTGCCGTCCACAAACTTCTTCAAATAGTAGCCCGTGGGAGTTGCGCCGTACTTAGGAGCACCGTTGAAGCCGCTCTGATACGTCTCAATAGCAATCTGCTGAGTTGTGTTAGATGGCCAGAGATCGCCGTTCTTCACTACAGTGAGTTCGAAACGTGGGTCAAGACCATCGTATGGATTCTCAGTAGTCACATCAACATCTCCAGGATGTTTCTCCTTGAATGTCTTGCCATCGGCCTGATATTCGTATGCGTCCACCAGTGCCTGTGTAGGGCAGTTGCCGGAGTTTCCGTTCTCCACACCCACAGGATAATTGTACTGCTCGAAGGTGTTGCTTGCCTGGGTGCCAAGAACGAAGATAAATTCAGAATTGGTGAATGTGTCGTGCCCCCATAGTTTGGCATACTCGCTGAGTTTGTAGCCCCAGCGCTGTGCATTATCGATGATGACCTTGCTGGCAGCAGCGGCCTCTTTCCAAAGCTCCTTGCTATTGTCTGTATTGAACAAAGGTGAAGCCTGATAAAGTAGCACGCGTGCCTTCAGCGCAAGGGCAGCACCACGGGTGGCACGACCGATTTCCTGACCGGGAATGTCATTATACGACACGGGCAGGTATTCAGCCACGGCATCCAATTCATTGATGATGAACCTGAACACATCCTTGGCCGGAGTGCGTTCCACGCTGTTGGCCTGCTCATTGGTGAGGGTTGTGGTCACCAAAGGCACATCGCCGTAGGCACGTACCAACTCGAAGTAGAAATAGGTACGGAGGAAACGCAACTCGTAAGGGAATATCTCAAACTGCTGCACCATGGTCTGGTAGTCGGGATCATATTTATAATCCGACAAGTCTATCTTGTGGATGCGCTCAAGGTACATGTGTACCTGAGTGATGGCACGGTATGACCTATCCCATGTGGTTGAAAAAGGATTCGAAGGAGTCCAACCACCGTTGAAATACTTGTGAATGGGTGAGAAGGAAAGTGCAAACTCAGACTCGTCTGTAGCACTGGCTATCAGGGCGCCATTACCGTAGGAATCGTCCTTGAATTCACTTGGCATTTGTGCGTAGACATCGTATACAAGAGCCTTGACACCATTGAGGGGACTGTTGTAGGTCCAGTCCTCGTCACGATTCGAAGCTTCGTTGTAATCCAGATCGGCGCAGCCTGCAAAGGCTACTGCAACTATACCTAAAAAAGCATATTTTATCTTGTTCATAAATGTATTTTTAATTAGAAAGTTAATGTGACACCGATGTTGACACCCTTGAACATGGGATATGCCGTCGAAAGTACCTCGGCATCCATAGCGTCGACGTTGTCGAAGGAAAGAAGGTTCTCGCCCTGAACAAACACCTTGGCTGCGCTAAGAGAGAGCTTCGAGAGCACCGTTGCAGGAACTTTATAGTAAACCTCGATGTTACGCATCTTCAAGAAGTGGACAGGTTTGTACCATACGTTGCTTGCCTGGCTGTTGTTGCTGTTGTTCTGAGTTGTCAGACGTGGGTAGAGAGCGTTGTCGCCAGCCACATCCCAGCAGTTGTTGTAGTAGTCCACTGAAAGGTTGCCGTTGTCGGCCATACCACCCCATATGGCTGACGGCAGATACTTCATGTAGTTGCCAGTGCCTTGGAACCATGCGTTTAGACCGAAGCCTTTATATTCTACACCGACATTGAAGGCGTAGTTGAGCTCAGGGATATCAGTAGCACCATTGAGACTGGTAACATCGAACTCATTGATTACCTGGTCACCGTTGAGGTCTTGGTATTTGATGTCACCAGGGCTTACGGTAGAGTATTCCTGACGATAGCTGGAGTTGATGTCGGTCTGATCTTTGAAAAAGCCTGCCGACTTGAGTCCCCATGCCTCGTTTACACGGTGGCCTACAGGGTCGCTCAGCGGATAGGTCGGTGTGCCGATATACTTGCTCACCTCATTGCGTGCCCACGACAAGTTGGCACCCAAGTTGAGATTGAGGTCGGAAGTGATTTTCTTCACATACTTGGCACTTACCTCAAAACCGTAACTCTTAACTTCGCCAACATCGTTGTATGACGACTGTATACCCACCACCGATGAATTCTCATAGTTTGCAGAGAGCATGATGTGGCTGCGAAGCTGGTAGAAAGCATCAACTGAGATGTCAAGAGCATTTGCCAGACGAAGGTCAGTACCAAGGTTGAAGCTCGTAGATGTCTCTTGCGAGAAATTGGTAGTTGGGAAGGAGCCAAGCGATGCTCCCCATGTAGCACCGTAGTTGTTACCAATAATCACATAACCGTGCGAAACATCCCATGTGGGAAGCCACATGCCATAGGTAGGCATATAGTCGGTATGCTGGATGCCAGCCGATGCACGCAACTTACCGTAGTTGAGCAGAGCATCGTTGTTGTCAGCGTAAATCCAGCCGAGCGACAGTGTGGGTGAGAATGCCCACTTTGAAGGATAGGTACGGCAGGAGCCGTTACCTGCAAGCACAAGGTCGGCAACGTAGCGGTTCTGAAAATCGTAGTGGAAGACTCCCATGATGTTCTGACGATAGAAGGTGTTTCCACGTCCATCAGTGCTCACACCACTATTGTCGTACACAACGGTAGCATTGAAGTGGTCGTTGTCGAAGAACGAACGTTTGTAATTGATACCTACACTGGCCTTTGCTTTCCACCACTGACCGGCATTCCAGGTGCTGAAGGTGAGGTTGGTCTCCTTGTTACCGAATGGGTTCAGAGCTACGTTGTTCTTGTCACCAATGGTACCGGTGTAACGCTCGTAGCCATACTGGTGTGCCTTGTGCGAATTTTCCGCATAAATCGACGAATTGGCATAGCCGGCACTGACAAATACGTTCAGACCATTGAGCAGGAAGTCGAGTTTTTGAGACAGCTTGGCATCTACCCACAGCTGACGTTGATGGGTCTTGTAGAAACCGGACTCCTGAATCTTGGCAATGGGGTTGGCATCACCGTATGCCTCGTTACCACCCCAGATACCTGTTGAGGTCTTGTAGGGGAAAGCGCTTGCCGGCAGTTGGTAGATAGCAGCTGTAGCATCGTCAGCACCGATGTCGGAGGGCCGCTTGGTCTCCTGGAACATACCGAAGAGGTTCACCGACATGAGAGTTGTGTTGGTGATGTTGAAGTCGAGGTTGGTACGGATATTGGCCTTCGACTGGCGCAGCTGCGCATTGTAGTCTGCCTGCTTGGTATCCTTGAGAGCACCGCGCACATCGGTATAATCGATATGGGTGTAGTATTTCACCTTGTTCGTACCTCCGTACACCGAAACGTATGCATGGTCTTCCTCGGCAGTGTTCTTGAAAGTAAGGTCGCGCCAGTTCACGTTAGGATAGAAGTACGGGTCGGAACCGTCTTTGAAGAGGTTAAGCTCCTGCTCGGTGTATGCGGCAGAGAGTCCGTCGTTGTGACGGGCACGATTGAACGCATTAGCATATCCGTAACCATCTACCATGTCTGCGAATTCAGGGTCGAACTGGAACTTATGACTGTAGTTCACCTTGACGTGTGTCTTGCCTTCAACGCCACGCTTTGTCTTCACAAGTATAGCGCCATTGATACCCTCATGGCCAAGAAGTGCCGTAGCGGCAGCATCTTTGAGGATGGTAACGCTCTCCACTTCCTCTACACTGAGGCGGTCGATGGGACGCTCGTAGCCATCGACGAGGATGAGGATACTTTTATCGCTAAGCGTGTGATAGCCACGAATATTAAACGAGGCACCCTTATTTTCGTCGCCCGAGAAGCCGCCTTGCGATAGAGCCGTGAGGCCCGGCAGACGTCCATAGAGGGCCTGGGCAAGGTTAGTTGCCGAAGTCTGCTGCAATTCTTCGCCTGTGATTGTGGTAGCGGAAGCGGTGCTGAGGAAATTGCTTATTTCCACACCGTAACCCCTGTCTCTTATACACATCTCCGAGCCCACGAGACCTCTCTACATCTCGT
>ERZ1027089.953-NODE-953-length-12299-cov-4.675923_pt1 | contig 12299 bp, 10 predicted proteins | sample MGYA00519412_ERZ1027089 | MGnify/ENA primary metagenome ERZ1027089 (study PRJEB26926, sample SAMN06164433) | human gut metagenome | biome: ENVO:00009003; feature: ENVO:2100002; material: ENVO:00002003 | host: Homo sapiens | place: USA | collected 2012 ... | reverse complement strand
CTATTAAGTCGTCGGCAGCGTCAGATGTGTATAAGAGACAGGTTCAACGGTTTTGAAGTTCAACCCCAAACCGAAAATCTTTTCATCTTTTTCCAGTGGAAAGCGGATGTAGGTTTTCCCATCGATAATTTTGAATTCTATTGCTTCTGCTGCAACAGGAGAAGCAGCTTTTCCTATCTTTCGGATTGCCTCGTCCCGTGGAGTAATATCCAATTCACTCAATAGATTGACTATCTCCGGTTTTCCTGCTGATATTTTCCATATTCCTGCATTTATCTGTTCAATCTTGACTGTTGTATCCGAAGAATTACAGGCTGTGATCGTAAAGAACAGGTAGAATAAAAAACAAGAACTCATTATCATTTTTACTATTCGAGTCATAATATGAATTGAGGTTTGGGGTTGCATATTCAGTTATTCAGTTTCATGTAAATCAGGGGAACTCATATCCTTTAGGCAAGGCATCAATAATATCGAGTCCATTGGCTGGCAGATGAGATGAAACTACTTCCAGAATTTCACCGGAGCGGATACCGGATAATGTGGTTTCCATTTCGGTATTTTCTATTCGCAGCTTTTTCTCTGTCGGGTTGTCGGGATCAGAGAAATCCAGGTACTTTATGGTCGTATATTGGATAGTCTGGTCTTCTATAGGATACCAAGAAACTTTTGTACTGTTACCGGAAATATCGGATATGTCTTCAACACTTCTGTTACGAAGAGTCTGAATAAGTTTATCTCCATATATTTCGACGGATTGCTCTACGTATAGTGATTGGTGACCATCATCGTCTTTTGTTGCGAATTCAAAAATATATGTTCCCTCCGGCAAATTCACTATTGTTTCCATAGGAAGCTTTCCGGCAGTAGTACGGTTCACTTGTACGATGGTGGAATCATTTCTTTCATTCCAGTAAAGGACTACCTTGGTTACGCGTGGATCGGAATTGATCTCCCAAGTAAACCTTACGCGGTTATTTCCGGGATATGTTTTTAATGAATCGATAACCCCGGTATAAATAATTTCCCCTTTTTTAAGGTATTCTTCATGCAGACAATTCATGTCGTCACATGCTATAAGGGAAATAAATGAATAAATTAAGACGGTAATTTTGATTATTGCTTTCATATCTGTCATTCATTTATGTCGTTAATTCTGTCATCTCCATAGAATGTAATCTCGCTAATGTGCAGCGCATTGCTTCCTGACCAATTGCTTTTCATTGCAAAACGTACATACCGTACCCTCTGTTTTTCAATGGGTACCATAAATTCAAATCCTGCTTCGGCGTAGGCTATATCTTCGTTTGTGACAGACGGGTTATCCTCTCCCGAAGGCTTGAATGTTTCATAATCGCCTAAAAGTTCCCAGTCGTTTTTCCATTCTTCAGACCAGTAATTTTCCTGCATCCCTTTTTTATAGTTGCGGCTTCCCCATACTTCGAACGTCTTGATGTTATGATTCTTATAGACGTTGTTACCTAAACGGTGCCATAACTTAAATCGGCTTAGTGTAGCTTCTACTCCCAGGTCGATGGTAAAGTATAGCGGTATTTTCTGGTTAGGGTCGTTTTGCTTCGTATGCCAGCCATTGTTTCCGACAACGCCATCAAATAATTTTGAGAATAGCCAGCCGGAACTATAGTCTGTATTATTATCTACAGGCAATACTTCTCTCTTATGCTTAGATTTGTCTAATTCTTTCTCGAAAAGTGGAGTGAATGCCGCTTTCAGGGTATCGGATATATTTCCCCATTTGTCTGTGATGGTAAAAGCGAATATCCGTTCGGATGAGTCATAACCGCGGAAAGAGTAACTACCATCTTTCTGGTTAGTATAGAACGTTTCTCCTTCTTCAAAGATGCCTTTTTCGTTTGTGGCATAAATAGTGAAGCCTATTTCTACTTTATTCTCATTATTCCAGGTGATATTAATGCCGCCAAAATCGGCTTTGAGCCCCATTGAAGTAAAGATATTGTGGATAGGAGGGATACCCGGTGTGAAAGATGCTTTTACAGGGGTAGATGTGTTCTCACTATGGTCGACGGTATATAAGGTGATATCCACCGGATTGGTGTTGCCAAGTCCTTCTATTATCATGTAATTATTATATACAGAAGCACGGGTGATACGTCTTTCACCTTGAAATAAATATTCTCCTTTTACATAAGAGATATCCGTTTCTTGCGGTAGTTCGTAGCTGATTTTGGCTCCACCGGGAAGACTTTCAACTGACACATTGCTAATGGGTTGAGGCGGAATATTATCTGTTGGAGTCTGCCCGATCTTTTCTTCATCACAAGATGTAATGCTGACTATTAGAAGGGCCATTATTGTAAAAAATATCTTTTTCATACTATTATATTTTAGTTTTTATTGTTACCAGCCAGGGTTTTGTACTAAGTTTGAATTATTGATGAGAGTACTGACTTTTATAGGCCACAGATAATCTTTCATGGTGAAAATACGGGTATTCATATAAGTTGAAACTGTATAATACGTGTCAGTTGTTTCACCCTTATAATCCCATCCCTGTATGGGCTCATTCAGATATTTCAGGGCTTTCTTCCATCTTCTCAGGTCATAAAAACGTTGACCTTCAAAGGCTAATTCGATCAGTCTTTCCTGGTGAATGATCTCACGCATACCTTCTTGCGTAGAGGGCTTGTCGGGTTTTGCCGATTTTTTCCACGATTCTACCACTCCTTTCAGGCCTGCTCTTTCGCGCACTTTGTCAATCCATTTATAAACTTCTTCATCAGGAGTGGATTTTGCTTCATTCAAAGCCTCTGCATATAACAGGTATAAACCGGACATTCGTATGATGGGGAAAGAATAACGTTTGCCCGAATAAGTGGAGGTGGTAGCTGTTCCGGTTACGGTTTCCGCATTAATCAGTTTCTTTATAAAGTAGCCGGTAGGAATGTATTCGCCACTTCCCCTGAAGCCTGCTATCTCCGATTTGCGCACTTGCAGATACCAGAAGTTGAGTTCTTCTGTCTGGCCGGAACCTTCGAAGATGCCGCGGTCGAATCCTAGTGAGGCATAAAAACGGGGCTCCCTATTGAAATTCAGTTTAGCCGTGGTTTCACCTGTTTTTATGTAGAACATGTGGTCGACTCCTGCTTCTTGTGTTTTATATCTATTCTGATAATCCCATGCCGGATCTTCATCGATAGGAATGCCGTTTTGAGTATAGAATTGCTCCGCTATTTTTAGGGAGGCGCAGAGTTCATTTCCCTTATTACCTAAATTGCCCAGTACAAGATGTGGCATGGCAAGCAACTGTAGAGAGGAAACGTCTTGTGTGGAGGGCCATACAATCTCTTTATTGAATTTTTCGGTAACAGCACCTCGTAATTCAAAACTCAATTTAGTTTGATCTGACATAGTACGGGGGGGTATGTATTCGTAGAAGCCGTGTCCGGCAGCTTCGCACGTTTCAATGGCTTCTTTTATTGCTGTAGCGGCACGTTCCCATTTTGTATTGTCTTTCTCTGCCGGAACCAGCTGGACACCTCTTTTATCTTTGAAATTGAGGTAATCGGGATTGCCATTGAATAGAGGACTTGCAGCCCAAACCAGCACTTCTGCTTTTGTAGCCAGGGCAATTGGTCTTGTTATTCGTCCGGCGTCTGTAATCATGCTTTCTATTTTGTCAGGAAGACCTGCTGCGGCTTCATCTATCAATTCAACAATATAATTGACCACATCGTCAATCGGATCTCTATATACGCGTACTTCATCTACCGATGCTGATACGGGTAGATTTTCGCGGATAATGGGTATCGGCCCGTACAACCGCATAAGGAAGAAATGATAGTATGCTTTAAGGAACTTCACTTCGGAGGTCCACAGTTGTTTTTCATACTCTTCCATATCTCTGGGTTTATGAATATTCTCAATAAAAATGTTGCAGTCACGGATTCCTATAAACAGGTTGGTACCGTTGTATCTACCATCCCAGAAATTGAGATATGGGTCATTAGAGTTCTGGTAGCCAAGGGCTATTTTGGTAGCTGCTATGTCTGCAAACAAAGCTTGGTTGGTGTTCCACCAGATTTCATCTCCTCCTACCATGGCCGGGGAAACCCAGGGATGTCCGGGAATAGGAAGATAACTGTAACAGGTAAATAAATACTTTTCGGCTGAGGTTCTGTTCGTGAAAGCATTCTCCATGGTTGCCACATCGTTTGGAACGATGTCTAAATAATCGACACAACTTGTCACAAATGTTATGCAAACAAGTAAAAATATGGATTTAATGTATTTCATAATATGTTGTTATTTTTAGAATTCAATGTTTATACCGAAATTGAATACACGCTGCAAAGGATAGGAGAAACCATTCCCGGCCATTTCAGGATCCCACATCTTGAACTTAGAGAAAACAAGTAAGTTACTCCCGGTTGCGTAGAGTCTGACATTTTGCAGTGATATCGGGCGAATCCACTTTTGTGGCAATGAATAGCCTATTTCGACTGATTTGAGACGTAGGAATGAGCCGTCCCGCATAAACCATGTACTGGTCTGCTGGTTATTTTCATTTGCTACATTAGACAGGCGCGGCCAAAGGGCGAAGATGTCTCTGTTGTCTTCAGACCAATGACTGTCAGCCCAGTATTTTAGCAATGCCCTTTGGTTGTTTCCTCCTAATGAACTATCGCTAACGAACGGTGCTGTAGCTGTAGGATCTATCCAGAAAGAAGAGCGGGCTGAACCTTGGAAGAAGAATGAGAAATCGAAGTTTTTGTATCCGGTTGTTAATCCGAAGCCGTAAATGATTTCAGGGGTTGTAGGATAGCCGATAGGTACTTGGTCATTTTCGTCAATCTTCATATCTCCATTGATATCTTTATATTTGATATCTCCGGCTCCGTATTCTCCGAACATTTGCTTGGGAGAGTTCTTAACTTCTTCGTCATCGAGGAAAAGCCGTTCGGCAACATATCCCCAGCGTTGTGAGAGTTTTTGGTCTATACGTGATCTCCAAGGTGTCTGCACATAATCCGGTTCTTCATAAACCAGATATTTACTGGTTGCGTAAGTGAAGTTGCCGCTGAATATTGCCCAAAAGTTTTTGGTGAAACTTTTGTTATAATCGACGGACAGGTCTATTCCATGTCCTTTGGCTTCACCTATGTTGGCTTGCGGCTGAGCTTGCAGCCCCATAGTAGGCGGAATGTCCTGGCGGATTTGAAGGATGTTTGTTCTTTTCTCCGTGAAGTAATCGAACTGAACTTCCAGGCTGTTCCACAATCCTAATTCAAAACCTAAGTTCATTTTTCTGCTGACTTCCCATGTTATGTTGGAATCCGCATATCTTGAAATGGATATGCCATTCCGCGTATAGTTGAAGTCTTCTCCGAATGTAAATCCTTTACCGGAGTCGTTCATGTTTACTTGTGATAGATAAAAGAAACGGTCACTTTCCTCCCCGATATTATCATTTCCTACCAGACCATATGTTGCTTTCAGTTTGAGTTTACTGATAAACTTCTGATATGGCTCCATGAATTTTTCATTGCTGACTACCCACCCTAACCCGGCAGACGGGAAGAAGCCGAAACGTTCGTTCTTGGCAAACCGTTCAGAACCATTATATCCGAAATTCATTTCAAGAAAATAACGTTTGTCATATCCGTATGTGAAGCGTCCTGCCAATCCGATGTTTCTATACGGTAAAGATAACTGTAGATTATTGGCATTGCCATCCAGGTATTCACGCATTGTATAAACCATCAGTCCGGATACATTGTGTTTATCGGCAAACTCCCTGTTATACTGGATGGCACCTTCAAAGTACATGGTACTGTTTAATGTTTGAGGCTGTTTATTGTAGTCCAGATAATCTGTGCCACCGTCCGGATTAAGCGGAATCAACGTATAGTCATTGAGATTTGTTGTATTGGCTATCTGATAATAGAAAGGTTTGAAAGAGTGATTCACTTTTAATAAAGAATACCGGCTGACGTTAAACAAACCTCTGGCTGATAATCCTTTGGTGATAAAATCGAGATTTTGTTTTAGTTCAAACTGTGCGAACATATTTGAGCGGTCTCTCGTGGTGTATCCTTTTACCATTTCGGCATAGGGATTCAGGTAATCACCGGTATCGTAATTTCCAAAAAGGATGTGTTTGGTATATTCGTTAGCCTGGTCGGCCGGGTAGAAAGGCTGAAACAGCACCGGGTTGGCATGCATAGCTTTCTTGTATAATGCCGAACCGCCGTCTAGGGGGCCTGAGTAATCTTCAAAAGAACCATATAAGCGGACAATAGCTTCGGTCGTTTTAGTCAGGTTTACGTTTACATTGGCACGTAACAGATATTTGTCAATGCTGATATTGTTATTAAAATTGTTTCGTTTGTCCTCTTTAAGGATACCGTTATCTTTTGAGTAAGAGGCAGCGATATAATAGCGGGCTACTTTTCCGCCTCCGCTGATATTCAGGTTATATCTCTGATTGAAGGTATGGTTTTTAAATAACATATCTTGCCAGTCTATTGCCGGGTAACGCAAAGGGTCAAGTCCACGCTCGGTATTCATGATCTTTGCTGTCGAATAGGGCAGGGCAGCCATGGCGTCGCGTGTACGTACAGCTTCGTTGTGCAATCGCATGTAGGTGACGGGATCGGCTAATTTGATATGTTCGGTAGGTGTAGAATAAGAACCTTCCAAACGCAATTGTACGTGCACTTTGCCTTCTTTCCCTTCTTTGGTTGTAACCAGAATTACTCCGTTTGCTCCGCGGGCACCATATAGTGCTGTAGCATTTGCGTCTTTCATGATTGAAAAGCTGGCAATGTCATCAGTGGTCAGCCGGGAGAGTTCATCACTTGTCATTTCTACTCCATCGATTAATATGAGCGGGTTGGCTCTGCTTGACTTTCCGAATGTCGTTACGCCGCGGATGAAGAAGTCTGCATTGTCCTGTCCCGGTTCGCCGGTGCGTTGGTAAGAAATCAAACCGGCAATACGTCCGGCAAAGGAAGTGGTCAGGTTGCTGGAAGGTACTTTCAGGTCTGATGGCTTGATTGTGGAAACAGAGGCGATTACACTTTCTTTTCTCTGTTTCGCAAAGGCGACTACGGTGACTTCGTCCAGCAAGTCGGCTTTTTCTTTCAGTTTAATTGTGATATCATTTTGGTTTCCTACGGTGATGGTTTGCGATTCCATTCCTAAAAACTGAACGATGATTTTATCTGTAGGGGTTACTTCTATGGAAAAAGAGCCGTCTATGTCTGTTGTGACTCCGCGTGTACTGCCTTCGATGGTAATGGTTGCTCCGGGCAAGGGACTTTCAAGGTTATCCACTACCTTCCCTTTCAGCATTTTCTTTGCCGGAACGACAGTTTGCTCTTTATTCTGTTCTGCAACTACTTTTCTTTTTGAAATAACAATCTGCCGTTCATGGATTGAGTAAGTATTATCGGTATGCTCAAATAGCTTATCCAGAATGTTCTCGATTGTTTCATTCTTTACATTGATATTTATTTTCCTTTTCAGGTCGATATTCTTATCGTAATAAAAGAAAATGTATTTGCTTTTATTCTCTAATTCCTTGAGGACATCTTTCAATGTACAGTTAGTCATATTGATTGAAAGATTGGAGGATTGCAGATTGACCTTTTCTGTACCATATGTACCGATCGTTGTGCACAATAACAATGCGAATAGTTTTATAAACAGAGGAAGCCGGATGTTTCTAATCTCTTTTATAAATGTGCTTTCAATGAATGCCATGTATATATTGATTTTAAAGTTAAACTGTTGTTTCTTGTAAATACTTGATTGTATGAAAAGGCAAACACATAGTATAGGTATGCCTGGTTTTATAAGGTATATTTCATAGGCTATATGGATATAAGTGATTAATTAGGGATTACTTAAATCGCGATCTATATTTCTCAAGTAGTACTTCTTTGTATTATTCTTGCCTGTAAGAAACCGAATAGACATTTTTGTCCGTTGCATAGCGGATAGGGGCGGTATTTATCAATGCATCGAGAACTTTGTTCAGATCATCTTTTAAATCTAGCTTTCCGCTGCACCGTATCATTTCGATTTCTTTTTTATGGTATTTGATCTCTTTTCCATAATACCGACTCAATCTGTCTAAAATGGATGGAAGCTGTTCGCTTTCGAAGATGTACCATCCTTCTACCCAGGAAATGTACTGTGTAATGTCAGTCTGTTCGATATTTATTTGCCCATTCTTATATTGGAACAGGTCATTGGGAGTCAGAGCGGCCAATTTCTTTTTGTCCGAGATAATTTCAACACTTCCTTCGACTAAGGCTACGGCCTGCCGGTCGTCCTCTTCGTAGGCGGTTATATTGAAAGTAGTTCCCAATACTTTAATATCTATTTTGTTTGTTTTCACAATGAAAGGACGGCTTTTGTCCGGACTGACTTGCAGGTATGCTTCTCCGTCTATATATATTTCCCTCTGTTTGGCCTCGAATTGTTCCGGATATACTACACGACTGCCGGAATTTACCCAAAGCACAGTACCGTCGGAGAACGTCAGGGTAGAACGCCTTCCCTTGGGTACAATTAACTGGTTGATTTTATGGAGTAGCGCAACATCTTTCTCCTTTTGCGGGGTTGCACTGTTTTCCTGTTTGAGCTTTTTGTCGTTGATGTGGATATTTCCTTTTTGGTCATATTGTATATCTATCTTTTTATTGTTTATTGAGATGTACTCGTTGTTTGCTAATACTAACTGTACATCGCTGACTACTGAATCAGGCTTTATGGATTGGGCAATCATGAACAACTCGTTATTTTCTTTATTTCTTTCCCAGACATAAAAAATGCTACTGGCTATCAGTAATGCAAACGAGGCGGCAATGATTAACTTATATAATGGTTTTGCCTTATGGGAAATAGACATTCTGTTTGTATTTTCTATCCGTTCCCATACCTCTGAAAGTTCAGATGAGGACATTCTTCTTTTTCTCACTTGCATGCTCCGTAGAAAGTATATGGCTGTCATCATCTCTTCTTTGTCGATGATTCCGTCGGTTACTTGTATTTCCCAGAACAGTTCGGTTTCTTCCGTTGGGTGCAGTATGGAGTTGATAAAGAAATCATCTTCCAATAATTGTTCTGCTTTATAGTTTGTATAATTGGTTTTCATGTAAATATCCTTTATAGATGGTTTGCTGTATTAACGGGCTCGTTTGTAGTTTATACTCAATTTTGAGAGAAAATAATACTCTATAAGATAAGAAAGCTGATGAGAATGAGCTGGATAATAATTGATAAGTAGACTTTTGATTCAGCGAAGGTTTCTCGTAGCTTTTTTATCGATCGTTGAATGAGATTGAGTATAGACTGATAGTTCATTTGCATAATCTCACCAATTTCATCGTAAGTCAGATTTTTCATATATTTGTAGTATAGAACTTCCTTTTGGCGTGGAGTCAGTGATTCTAACATTTGACGGATTTTTCTTGATTGATAGTGCAGTTCTTCCTGGCGGATTATTTTATCTTCAATCGTATACTCCGGTGAGAAAACAGGCTCAATGGTATCGTTGTGGAACAGCTCTTTCTTTTTGTCGAAAACATCGAACAGATAGTTTTTCATGGCCTTGAGGAGATACAGCCTGATATTATCGACTTGTGAGAGTTTCTTCCGGTTACGGTGTATTTTTACAAATACATCGTGCAGGCAGTCTTTTACCAACTCACTGTTAGCAGTGAAGAGCATACCATACGAATACATATCTTGCGCATATAATTTATATATGTACAGATAGGCTTTCTCGTCACCTTCAAGGAACTGATTCCACAAAGCGAAATCTTCTTCTTGTTTCATCATAGAATTAATTAAGATTACCTTATAATGAATATAAGCATTGTATTTCTTTGCGTATATAACGGGACGTTTTTTGAAATATACTCATTTAGAGGAAGAAATGCAAAAAAAAGATCAGGAACTTATAATAAAAGGAGGGATGAACTTGCAGATATCCGATTTGATAATGAAAAGTTTCGCGTCCGGATAAAAAGAGACTGTATCTTCTTCATGTCTCTCTTGTTTCTATAAGAAGGAAGAAGAGAGCGAAGAAGGAGCGATTTATCATTTTGACAATTTGTATTTTCTGTTGGCTGAGAGTGTGTTATATCCGTCCAGCAACCTCTACGCACCAAAGCAAGCAAACGAAAAGCCGCAAATGACAGGCTGATAGTATAATATCGAAATGTTTACATTTTTTTTAGGTTGAAATATCTACGCCAAAGCACACTTATAAGTCTTCGTCATGAAGCAAACAAGTGTTTTGTCTGTAAGTAGTAAGTCTTTTACCCGTAAGTAGTAAGTGTTTTACTTATAAGTAGTAACCCTTTCACCCATAAGTAGTAACCCTTTTTTGCATAAATTGCCCGGAAATGCGGAAGAATATGCGAAAATAGGGTATTCTTATTCTTTATTTATTCGCCGAATACTCTGGAATGCAACTTTATTAAAAGACATGCGTTAGATTAATCGGGCATATAGCGTTAATTTGATACGGAAAGTTGTAAATTACTAACTAATCTGCCAGCCACTTCCACACAGGAATCACTTTTATGCTTATTCCATCCTGCTCAATAGTTTCTTCCTGATCTTTGCTGATAATCAAAGCAGTACTTATGTTCATGAAGCGGGAAAGGCTGACAAGGGCATTGACTTCCCTGTTTCGCGTCTGCTCGTCGCGGAGAGAATAGGAAACTTGAATAGCCAGCCCGGCGTCGGGAACTACGAAATCTACTTCTACATTCTTATTGTAATAAAAGAGTGCTTCTCCATATTGTTTATAGAGATGGATAGCTACAATATTTTCAAGTAGTTTGGTTTCCGGCTGGAAGAGGAATAGGTTGAGGATGCCGTTGTCGTAGAAATAATGTTTCTTTGTTCCTTCTCTCTGTGGGATGGAATCATTGAAATTACAGAGAGAGAAGATGAGATAAGCGTCGTGCAGATAACCTAAATAGCTGGAGATTGTTTCGCGGGTCACTTTGCTTCCATCTCCTTGCAAGATGTTCTGTAGCCTTTTGATGGCTGTTGGTTGAAGCACACTGTCTGCCAGCTTACGTACTAACAGACGCAGGCTTTGTTCATTTCTTACATTGTTTCTTATGACAATGTCCGAATAGAGTATTTTTTGATATAGGGAGGTGAGCCAGGCACGCTTGTCTGTGTAACTGAAACTTTCGGGCAGGCCTCCATTGTAGAAATAACCTTCGAACAGACGCACTACGTCGGTTCTGATGGGAGCCAGATGCCAGTGGGTATCCAGTGTAATATGATTATATTCCAGATATTCCGTGAAACTGAAGGGGTATATTTCCTGCATCAGGTATCGTCCGCCCAGTGTAGAGGCTATTTCACGGCTGAGCATGTGGGCGTTGCTACCCGTGATGAAAACCCGTCTTTTCTCATCTGCCAGTCGGCGTGCGAAGTGTTCCCATCCTTCTACGTTCTGTATTTCGTCCAAAAAGATGATAGGCTCGAAGGCGAACATCTCTTTGTAACATTCTACAATCAGATGAAGTTCTTCCTTTTTAATATCCGTAATGCGTTCGTCCTCAAAGTTAATGAAGAGAATTTCTTGTTTACTATGTCCATCTTTTAGCAGTTGCAGTATATGCTGGTAGAGCATATAGGTTTTGCCGGCACGACGGATACCTACAAATACATAATTACCATTTTCCTCAATGGATATTTTGCGGGGCAATAGCTTCACTTGGCTGATGAACTCTTGCTGGTTCAGAATGATTTGTTTGATGATGTCTTTTTCCATACTTCAGCTTGCTTGATATGCAAAGATAGGAAATAATTCTATAAAATGCATATTTTGCTTGAAATATGTCTTCTATGGAAGTCATAATAGAAAGGAAATATGTCTTGTATAGTCTTTGTACTTATTGGTTGTATAAGGATCAGAGACATTTGAAAACAAAAAAGGGAAGCTTTTTAACGGCTTCCCTTCTTTAATGCTTTGCTGCAAGTAACGGATTACTTACGCAGACCGAGCTCTTTAACGATGGCACGATATCTTGCGATGTCGCGATCCTTCAGGTAGTTCAGCAACGCACGGCGTTTTCCTACCAACATTGTCAAGGCTCTTTCAGTACTATAATCTTTTCTGTTGAGCTTCAGGTGCTCAGTCAGGTGGGAAATACGGTATGAAAACAAAGCTATCTGGGCCTCAGCTGAGCCAGTATCAGTGTTAGACTTTCCGTACTTGCCAAAGATTTCTTGCTTTTTAGCAGCGTCTAAATACATAACTTTTAATTAAATTGATA
>ERZ1027089.952-NODE-952-length-12305-cov-6.721878_pt1 | contig 12305 bp, 6 predicted proteins | sample MGYA00519412_ERZ1027089 | MGnify/ENA primary metagenome ERZ1027089 (study PRJEB26926, sample SAMN06164433) | human gut metagenome | biome: ENVO:00009003; feature: ENVO:2100002; material: ENVO:00002003 | host: Homo sapiens | place: USA | collected 2012 ... | reverse complement strand
TCTACACCTATTAAGTCGTCGGCAGCGTCAGATGTGTATAAGAGACAGACATACATCTCACACATGGTATTGGATATTGGTGTACCTGTTGCAAACACAATACCCCTGCCATCATTTATCTCAGACAAATACTGGCATTTAAGCTGCATATCCGTTGACTTCTTAGCTCCGCTACTGCTGATACCTGACACATTATTCATCTTGGAAAAAATCGCAAGGTTCTTAAAATTATGTGCTTCGTCTACCATAATAGAATCTACACCCAGTTCCTCAAAGGTAATAAGGTCATCCTTCCTGCTCTCATCTGACAAGGATTTCAGCTGTTCCTCCAGTTTTTTCTTCTGGCTTTCCATCTGTTTTACAGTCCATCGCTCTCCGTTACGCTCCTTCATCTCATCAATCGCATAGCTGATTTCATCAATCTGCTCGTTAAGCATTCGCTCCTTTCTCTCTGCGGAGATTGGGATTTTCTCAAACTGTGAGTGTGACATGATGATACAGTCATAGTCACCAGTTGCAATCCTTGATACGAACTGCTTTCTGCGGCTTTTTTCAAAATCACGCTCCGTGGCAACTAAGATATTTGCTGACGGATAAAGCCTTAAAAACTCTGATGCCGTCTGACCGATAAGCGGCTTTGGTACAACCATGATTGTCTTATTGGCAAGTCCAAGTCTCTTCTGCTCCATGCAGGCAGCCATCATCTCAAATGACTTTCCGGCACCGACACAGTGTGCCAGCAGAGTATTTCCCCCAAGAAGAATTCTTGCCACCGCATTTTTCTGGTGTGGCTTTAACTCAATCGCCGGATTCATTCCCGGAAACTGTAAGTGACTTCCGTCATACTCACGCAGGCGGATGTTATTAAATGTCTCGTTGTAATACTCCACATATTTCTGTCTTCGCTCCGGCTCTGCAAACAGCCACTCCTTGAACTTCTCCTTGATCATGTTCTGCTTTTCCCTTGCAAGCATTGTCTCATTCTTATTGACTTCGTAATGATACCTGCCATCACCGTCATCAATCCTGTCCCTGACTGTTACTGTCTTTAGATTCAGCGTATCCTCAAAAATAGAATAAGCATCCATGCGGCTTGTACCATAGGTCTTAGTAGCCGCCACTGAATGCTTATCCATGCTTTTATTCTCGATGAACCATTCCATGCTCATCTTATTTAAGTGTACCTGAATGCCTGTATTGTAAAACTGGCTTCTGACTGCCCTTGCTCTTCTTGGTGTATTGAGAAGCTCATAGATAAACTGCTCATAATCAAGCGACTCAATCCATGTCGTACCAATCTTTACATCAATATCCGAGGCTTCAATCCATTCCGGCTGCACCTTTTCAAGTGCTGCCACATTTCCTGCAAATCTTTCTGCCTGCGGATTGTCTGTATCAGCCGCCATAGCCTTTGCTACACGAAGTTTGTCTCTCACATTTCCCGAAAGATACTCGTCTGCTGTCTCCCAGCCGATGTCGGGATTGTTCTCGTTGTAGCGGTCGGGATTTAGGAAAATCAATCCATCCAGCTCTTCCACAAGAACTGCCCTTCTAAGCTCTGCCAAAGCATCATCACTAAATGTTATCTCATCAGCTGTCTGCCCGGACTTTTCTGCAAGTTCTTCCTTTACATTAGTAATATCCGGCTCATAGATAGAGAGCATATAGGCAAGATTTACATATCCAAATTCATTGACGGATACATTTAATGCTTCCACAGCGGTCTCCACTCTGTCTATGACTGTCTTTGCCTTAATCGTCTGCTTATAAAACATATCCGCTTTTTTCACCTCCCCATCTTCGTTTACTTCCTCAAGACTGCAAAGAAGTGGATAATCGCTGTCATCCCTGAATGCTATTCTGTTTGCTTTTGAAGTAATGGCTCCATACTGCTTTACGAAGGCATCATATTTTACATTAAGAAGTCTCTGCTTATCAGAAAGCTCCTCCTCGCTGCAGCCATCCATCTGGATATCAATCAGCTCTCTTGTTATCTGTCTGATTTCATCAAGGCTTCGGATTCGCTCCTCGGCAGTCTGTGATACTTCTTTTTTTACCATCTCGGAATTTTCCCTGTAATAGAGTTTTCCTTCAAAAAATGTGTAAGTGTAGTTTCTCACATCCGGATCAGCCGGGATAACTTCCTCCGTCTGCTCCGCCTCATCTGCCACTCTCTCAAAATCTGTCATCTGGGCTTTGATATTACCGATAGCCTTATTGAGAGTCTCATACATATTGAAGTTCTCATCATTATTCACACAGACTGTATATCTGCTGTCCTGTCCGTAAATCCTTGTGTCATATTCCATAGATCCAAGCATCATCTCCGGATGCTCTGCAAAATAAGAGTTGACTGCAATGCCATTCTCAGTTACACCAAGGTGTACCCAGTCAGGCTCAATGTCAATCTTTCTCTCCCTCTTCTGCAAAAACAGGATATCTGCTGTCACTTCGGTTCCTGCATTATCTTTAAATGCAGTATTCGGAAGTCTTATCGCTCCCACAAGCTCTGCTCTTTCAGCCAGATACTTTCGGATAGTAGGATTTGCCTTATCAAGTGTTCCCTTTGTGGTAATCACCGCAACCATGCCTCCCGGTCTTACCTGATCAAGTGCTTTTGCCAGAAAATAATCGTGGATACGGAAGTTATACTTGTTGTACTTCGGATCAAATACCTTATAATCTCCAAATGGCACATTTCCGACAACCACATCAAAAAAGTTATCCGGATATGTGGTATTCTCAAATCCTGTAATACTGATATTGGCATTCTGATAAAGCTGCTTTGCAATTCTTCCCGAAATGCTGTCAAGCTCCACCCCATACAGCTTACTTCTCTGCATAGGTGCCGGCATACTCCCAAAGAAGTTACCGATACCCATAGATGGTTCTAATACATTGCCGCCTCTGAAACCAAACTGGACAAGTGCCGAGTTCATGCACATGGCAATCTCCGGTGAAGTATAAAAGGCATTGTTTACTGTTGCCCTAGCTGCAGCATACTCTTCATCCGATAACATCTCTTTGAGTTCTTTGTACTCTTTGCTCCAGCCTGCGTTTTCCTCGTCAAATGCCTGTGACAGTCCGCCCCATCCGACAAACTTCGACAAGGTTTTCTGTTCCTCCGGTGTTGCAAGCCTGTTTTCTGATTCAATCTGCTTTAAAGTACGAATTGCATCCATATTCCACTGATATCTGGTCTTGGCACCGCCTTTTTCCATTTCCCAGAGATTGTAATGGAAGTTGTGCTTCGTCTGCCCGGCAACATTCTTCTCATTTTCAAGACTTTCTACTTGCTGTACTGGTTCCTGCTTTGGTGTAAAATCTACAGTTTCCTGTGATTCTGTATCAGCCTGAATATCATCCACAGATACTGATACCACATCATCTGAAACTACATGTCCATTCTCATCAATCTTGGTTTCCCATCCATTCGCTATTGCTCTTTCCCTGGTTTCAAGACGATTAGCTTTTACACTATCCTCGATGTCAAAGAATCTCTTATAGACCGGATTCATCTTATCCCTGTCAGCCTTCTGCTTTATCTCTTGATAATACTTTTTCTGGTCTTCTCCGCAGTAAAATGGCTGTTTTACCATATAGGATAAAATCTCATATAACTCACGCCAGTCGAGAGCACCTTCCTTACGCACACCATTCCTGTTCTTATAGCTGATCTTCACATATCCACTTCTGATTGAGTACTCCACAAGACCATACTTATTGTTGGAATATGCCTTTCTTTCTGCATTATCTGTCCCTAATGCAATATCCCTGATAAGGTCAAGTTTATTGGGCATAAATGCAAAATCAGACTGCACCACATCCATAAGGAATGCCCTAAACGGAGTGTAGCAGCTGCAATCTGTTACAAGAATCTCCGCCGCATCACGCAGGTCTTCATCAAGCTCTGCAATACGCTTGGCATAATCAATCGGTGTAATATACTGAAGCTCTGATGGATCTTTTTCAGTTGTTTCAGCTTCTATCTCTGCACCATATTCTGCCTGTGTTACCATGCGGTCTTCATCGGCAGTTTCCTGTGGTGTCATGCCTTTTGCACTTACATAATCTCTGTTAGAAGCATAGCTCTCCGGCTCATCCGGTATTGCATAATCATCAATCTCTGATTCTGCCTCCTCCGGTTCCACTTCCCGGTATTCGGCATCAATGACCTCATCATCCTCACGGAGTCCGTCCATCGCAAGCTCATCAATACGAGGTGTCTCAGGCTGGTATTCCCCTGTAAGAATAAGGACACCAAGCTCTTTTTCGATATCTTTCCACGAAACATATCCTTCAACCTCTCCATCCTCATCTCGCCACTGAAAACGCAGTCCATTCCCATGAAATGTGTCATATCCGTGCAGTCCCAGTCCGTCAACCGGCCAGCCTGCACCTCCCTGACCATATTCTGCTTTGATACGCTTTGCCCTGGTTCCTGCATCAATCTCAGTTTCAAAAATCTTGCATACCCTGCCCTTGCCACCGATAAAACCTGTACCTCTCATAAGCACCTGTTTGATATACTCACTTGGTACTGTTGCAGACTTTTTGGGATTCAGGTAATTGTATTTACCTGCTAATGCAGCTTTTCTGTCCTGCTCGAACTGACGCATAAACTGATTATTGTTTTCGTCCTCAGTATGAATAGTGCCAATGCTTGCCTGCCCATTCTGGTCGAAAAAAAAGGAAGCCTGTGTATATTCGGCTTCCTTACTAACACCCAATGAATTGATTTCATCAAGTTCCCTATTCAGTTCTGTATCATCTGATTCTAGTGGAATCGCATCACTATCTGATGGAGTACCACTTCCTCTGCCTGCATCTTCGCCTGCTCTCTTATCTTCCACATCTCCATTGTCGATGACGGATTCTGTGGCTTGTGCTTCGCCAGATACTGCATCTCTAACTGGTCGTACAGCTGGTTCGCTTCCTCCTCTACCGCTGACATCTTCTCGTACATCTTCCCGAATCTCATCAGCGTCTTGTATCTTGCCGGCTCGTTCTCCTTTAGATAGTTCATCGCCATCCTTCCGTATTTGCCCAGCTTCGTGAGATCCTCCGTCTCGTCCGGCATCTCTATCTGCGGATAAAGCAGTCCGTCCACTTCCTTGTAAGTCATTTCTTCTAACATATCCAATTCTCCTTTCGCTCTCGATTGCCTTTAAGTTACGACTAAATTCTCTAAGAACACTACAGGAGACATCGCATACAATGGAACCAAGACGGTAAATGATCTCTTCGTCTTTGATATTTACGATCTGACTAAAATCCTGTTCTTGCACAGATAAGTCAAATCCGCATCTCGTCCCTACAGCATACATGACACTTGCATATACAAGCTGCTCCATGTCCATTTCCTGCTGTAAGCCATTGCGTTTCTTACTTTCTTCCTTTATCACACTACCTGATAGCTGCATAAGTTCGGTCATTCGGTCTCCGAACTCTTCTTTTATTATAAGCCAAACATCTGTTCCTGTAAACTGTTTTAATATATTTTTTAGAGACTCCCTGTCGCTGTTATCGTACTGCTCAATCTGACCTTCTGACACAAGAAAATCCACATAATCCTTAAGATTTTCTCCCTCAAGGTCCCATGTCAGCTTAACATTCTTCCCTCCGGTATCACTGATATCAAAGATATACCTCATGCGTGGATTCAGTGCCCTTGACGGGAAGATAGCGCAGCCTTTCGCACCACGCTTTACATATCTTCCCACCTTTTTCCAGGTATCATAATCTGCCATAAGTGTGCTTCTCTCCGGAGATCTCTGAGCTGTTACCATAACGATATTGTCAAATTCATAGCGGTATAACTGACCTGCGACCTTTAACACATCCTTCCAGTTCTTTTCTGATCTGGTGATGTTACCAATCTCAGAATCGTATATCGCTTTGACCTTCATATCAACGCCCATACCTTTGTCCTCCTCTACTTAAACATCTCTGCAAACAATCCCTTAAAGAGCTTTAACTCATCCTTATCCAGCTCGATTGCAAATTCATTGTCGATTGCCTGTTTTTCGCATTTATCCTTTTTCTTTGCAATCTTACGCACCACACGAAGAAGCACATAGCACTCCTTGGACTTTGCAATGCTCTGTTTAAAGGTCAGCTCATCCTCATCGACTGACTTCTGTGTCTGATAGATAATCTCTTTTATCTTATCATTGATACCATCTACTTCCTCAATGGAAATAATAACGGATGCCTTAGAAGCACCCGATCTGTCCCACTCCTTATGAAGTTCCTTTACTAAAAACTCCATGTTCTTAATTACTGTTGTTGAATCACTTTTCATCTTGTTCTTCCTCCGTTTTCTTTTAATGAAGAAGGGAGCTGACCTTCGCTGATAGGCGCAAAATCTACTCCCTTCATGTCCTCTGCTCCAAGGACTATCTGCTCTGCATAATACATATCCATTGCCTTATTGATGGCATCGTCAAGCGACTCTGCCTTTACTTTCTGTACTCGTGAAAGCACTTCTTTTATCTCAACATCAAATTCCTGTTCCATATGATATCGCCTCCTGTAAAAATCTCATCACCGGCTCTTTTCTTCCTTTACCTGTCTTTCCTTAAAGCCTTCATCGTACTTTCCATCTTCCAGCCTGTCGTAAAAACAGTCCTCTTCAATCGTTCCAAAATCCTCATACATCTGGTGAAGGAAGTCATTCTGCAGCTTCTTCGGTACATCATCATCCTTTGACATATCCTGATAAAAATAGAACTTCTGCTTTAGCTTTGCCCTGTAATCATAGATATCCTCTATCTTTTCCGGTGTGCCATACTCCCTCTTGTATGCCTTGAAATTCGTGGTTGAGAGTGTGGAACCCAGATAAATGCCATGCTCCCACGATACCCCGATTGTGGTATTGTCCTTTGTAGGCTTCTCATCCTTCGGATAACGCTTATACTCTGTCGCACCAAGGGCGATTGTAAGGGAACCTGACTTCATATCCATCACCACAAGATTCCTTGGTGATAATGCTTCAAGCACCATGTAATCATGGTCATTGAAGTTATGAAATGTCTGTCCCCTTTCAAATGAGCGGTTCTCCATTTCATAATGCAGGTTAAAATCATCCACCCAGCCCTTATCGGTCATTCCAATCTCCTTAAGCTTTGCAACACATTCATAAGAACTGGCTTCTTTATCAAACCGAAATTCTTTGGAATCGTTATAAAATCCCTGAAGAAAATGTCCCAGCTGAATATCATCCAGACAGAATCTCGCAGATACAGTTACATTTGCTGCCCTGTAATACTCTGTGAAGTTATCTGCTTCACCAAGTGTCCTTCCAAGCTGCAACAAATTGTCTGCAAGCTCTGACATGTCATCAACTGCTATAAAACTCTTATAATCATCCAGAGTCATCAGCATATTTGTCTCTGTTCCCCTGTCGTTTTCTGTTACCAGTATCATATCTTTTAAATCCATTCTTACCTCCAGTCTCAGAGAGGGACTATGCCCTCTCTGCAAATTTCCTGTTATGGTCTTCCTATCACAACAATCTTTCCTGTGCTTGCCACATCCCTGTAGACCACACCAAGACTTTCATTAAGTGCCTCTACCACCTTGCCATTTCCGACATATACTGCCACATGGCTGATGTTCTTATATCTTCCGTTGCTTGTAAAACTGTAGAAGATAAGGTCTCCCGGCTGTAACTCATCAAAGGAGACTGTCTTTCCGGCTTCATCCAGTCCCTGTGCCTCCGCTGCCGCTGTGGTTGCACCGCCATAACTAATATCCACGCCTGCATCTTTCCATGAGTAATATGCAAGAGAACTGCAATCATAATAATTGCCGGAATCTCTCATATCCTGACTGTATGGAAAACCAACTCTGTGAAGTGCGTATGAGCAGACTTTTTTCTGCCTGCTGTCAGTGATTCCACTAAGAATAGCATTGATTTCATCCTCTGTCATGGAACTTACTCCCGGACTGCCGCCTCCACCTCCACTTCCGCTTCCGGCATATCCAAGCTGTCCCATAAACTCCGGACTCATGATCTGCTCAAGCATTTCCACCTGATCAGAATTAAATCCATAGACCGAAATCATATCCCTGTACGATTTTAGTGTGACATTCACATACAGAACCGACTTCGTGACAGTAGTTACATTACCGTCTGCATCTGTTTCTTCCACATCTTTTGTTCCTGTGCTTGTGGTGTATGAACACATATCATTTACAACTGCCTGCAGCCAGCCTTTTGAAGTATCATTCATGACTGTTGCAGTATCTCCGACACCATGCTTGACCATATAGACAGCCATGATGTCATAGTAATTGCTTGGGTTTTCTTCCATACCTTCATAGTCCACATATACAAGCTCTCCAAGGTCATATCCGGTATGCTCATTCACTTTCGTATTCACATCCCGGTTAAATTCCTGCACATAAGCACTCGTTACTGTCTGCACGGTATCTCCTGATTCAAGTGGTGGCAGAAATAAAGCAAATGGAGAATTGTAAAGGATTGCTATCGCCGCAATAACCGGAACCGCAATCATGGCAACTACAAGAACAAGTAATAAAAGCACCAGTCCGACAATCGGTGCCGCTGCCTTTACCCAGGTAATCGCTTTTCGCACAATCAGATCCTTTACCAGCTTTGCCACGCTGTCTGTCTGATTCTCCTGTGCTTTCATCTTATCCAGAAAGAATTTTATCTTCCTGCTCCGGTTGGTCATCTTTTCATCCTTGACCTCTATGGACACACCTGCTGCATATCCGGCTGCCATGCCGATTGCCGTGCCTACTCCCGGTGCAACCGCTGTTCCTGCCGCCGTAGCAGCTGCCTTTGTAGCAGTTTTCGTTGCAACCTTGGCAGTAGTCTTTGCTGTTTCTTTTGCCGTCTCTTTAGCTACCGTCTTGGCTGTATCTTTGGCAGCTTTCTTTGCTGTCTTTTTTGCCAGCTTCTTTCCTGCCTCTACCTTCTTGATACGCTTCTTTGCCTCGGCTGCCGCCTTTTTCCTGAAAAGTGCAGCCCCCTTAGAAGCAGTTCCGGTAACAGGGCGGCTTGCTTCATATGCAAGATATGCTGCCTGCGATACCTCCTGACCGCCTTCCACCTGATCTGTTACTGCCCCGGCTACAAGTGCTCCAGTTCTTCCTGCAATGTGAAGATTCGTGTTCTTGGTCTTGATGGAAGTGTTTGATTCCTTAAGGTTTTGCTTGAATCTTGATAATCCCTTATTCTTCGGCTCCGACTGATGAATGGTACTCTTGCGATAGGACTTCTTTCTATCCGTATCAGTTACCTTTGCACCAGCTGTCTTAGGACCTCTCTCTACTGTATAGATGTTACTCCCCTTAATCTTGGCTCCCTTCGGTTCGTGGGCATGAATCTTGGCTTTCTCCTTGGTGTGAATGACCATCGGTTTGTCATCAACCTTTCTAATTTTCAATTTTCTCACCTCCTACTTTGAAAAATAAAATAAGCCGCTAGGGAACAAAAATTACTCCTTAACGGCTATGTAAAATCATTCAATATTCAATTATTAAAAGCAACATGAAACTGAAATTTTACTTTTCCTTATATTCATCTGGTATTGCTATTTGAAATGTTTCACACAACAGCATCACATCATGCACATCATTTTTATCGTGTTCATATCCCAAATGAAGCATTACCTGACTCAATGGTTCAATACAAGAAACAGTTATATCTCCAACTTTTCCAATACCGGAAAAAGTTTTTGATGGAAATATATCTCCCTCATAAACAATTCCGTCATCTGTAAATTCAAAACAATGTAAATCAATGATTCTTTGTTTATCATCTTTCCAGACAGTATGACCATCCGTTGTATAATCAGTATTTACTTCCTCAAATCCATGCTGCTTAATCACATAAATATAATCATGATAATGTTTCAGTTCAACAAACAAATCAATATCATTGTGTATTCTTGATTCTCTTTTAAGAAGTGCATCAACACCCCATCCGCCATCTAAATATACTTTAATTTCGTTTTGCAAAGCATATTTTATAATTTCACATGCATCTTCTGTACGTACCATAATCTATCCTCCAAATTCAAATCTTTGTATGCTTTCCAACTCACTAAAAGCCTGAAATTTGTCAGTCTTTCATCCTTTTTGTTATCAATCACCAATTAGCTGTAATCCATTAGGATTTAGCTGATATATTTTATCGCACACCTCTTCAATATACTTTCTATCGTGAGAAATGCTAATGACAGCCCCCGGAAATTCTCGGAGCATTTTTCTTATTACCGGACCGGACAATGGTGAAAAATTTCTTGTCGGTTCATCCAGAATAAGAACATTTGCACCACTTAAGCTCATCCTCAAGAGAAGCACTTTCGCCTTTTGTCCGCCTGATAACTCCCGAATCGGATGCTCCATTTCATCTGGTGTGTATTTAAGTGAACCAAGGTATGTTCTAATTCTTGTACGCTCTTCTTTATCTCCTGTTTTATCAAGGTAATCAACCGGTGTAACATCCAAATCCAGCAGGTCTTCATAAGTTTGAGGCATATATTCTGCTTTAATGTCATTCCGATTTAGGAGTTCTTCCGCTATCTTTTTTAGAAGAGTCGTTTTTCCTGCCCCGTTGGCTCCTATCATACAGATTTTTTCTGAACCTTTTATTTTTAAATGAATTCCTTCTGCTAAAATTCTTTTGCCATCCGGAGTCACAAGCTTTGAAAGTTCATATTCTATGACCGTTTTTCCTGCGGGAATGTGTGAGTTTTCATCCCCTAATTTGACAAAGATTGCTTCTTCCTGTTCCGGCATCTGAGTCATATTTTCATCTTCTTTTTCAAATCTTCGTTCCATTGCCTTAACCGTATGCATTTTGTCCTTTAAGTTTTTGGCAACAGACGGTGCTTGTCTGGTACAACTTCTTAATGCACCTTGTACACTCTGCATAACTCTTTGATATTTTTCATCGCGAATCTTTTTCTCCCTACGGTCACTCAGTGCCCGCTGTTTTTGGATTTCAAATTTATGAAGCCGTTCTTCCACATAGCGTCTATAGGGAAGCTTTGCCACGGTATATCTCGCCTTTGTTTTTCGTATAATCTGCTCGATATGTATCACCATGTTGGCAGTACGCTCTATCAGCGTTTCATCGTGTGAAATAAAAAGCACAATGTGCTTCCAGTCATTTATGATTTTTTCCAGTAATGTAAGCGTCGCAATGTCGATGTCATTGGAAGGTTCGTCCAACAACAGCACAGAAACATCGCGAATGAAAAGCCTCATAAGTTGTGTCTTGACTTTTTCGCCTCCTGAAAGACTACCCATTGTCTGGTTACTGTAGAAAAAATCATTTTTCATTCCAAATTTTCCCGCAATAACAGACAATTCTTTAGGCGTTTTCTCCCAGAATATTTCCTCTTCAGAAAAATATTCGTATATTGTTTTTTCCTTATCTTCATCGAGCATCTCCTGCGGAAGATAACCAAGACGTTCGTGTCCCATTATCCTTTCCCCATCTGCTTCTATATAGTTTTCTACAAGCGACGGATTGTATATCCACTTCATTAATGTCGATTTCCCATTTCCCTCTTCTCCAATAATAACTGCCTTATCTCCATCATTTAGCACAAGGTTGAAATCATTAAGAATTATTCTCAGGTCTTTTTTATGTGTTAAATTTAATTTTTTTATCTGCAACATTAAAGTTTCTCCTTTTCGAAGTCTGAGCCAATTATTATTTTGAACACACAAAAACGAGTCTTTTTTGCATACGCAAAAATAGACTCGCTAAATAGACCCTTATTTCTTTTCCAAAAGGAAAACAAAGGAAATGCCTCTTGCGATAATCCAACTTAAGCGTACACAAAACAAACCTATTCTCTACAGGCTCAATAACTATATGTGTCTTACTTAAATCAAATTATCTATTAATCATTTCCTCACCTTACACAAAATGTGCCTTTCTTTCTTCTAATGGCAATACTATCATACTGTATTTTTTGTGTCAATACATTTCACCTTATGGAAGTGCAAATTCAAATTTTCTTTTCCCTAATAATTACAAATATTCCTTGGAAATTGCTTCCACACCATACATTTCCATAAATGCATCCAGGTCCGCTGCATCCCCAATCAACATATTCTCGTCAAAGTGTACGATAAGCATATCTTAAAATCCAGCCACATGTTCTCCGGTACAAATGATACATTTTAGAACTGCTTCCTTATTTATTTTTCATATCGAATCTTATATGCTTTCTTCTTAAAAATAGGGAATATCTAATTTATTATCATCCTGTCTCTTATACACATCTCCGAGCCCACGAGACCTCTCTACATCT
>ERZ1027089.950-NODE-950-length-12313-cov-14.788383_pt1 | contig 12313 bp, 16 predicted proteins | sample MGYA00519412_ERZ1027089 | MGnify/ENA primary metagenome ERZ1027089 (study PRJEB26926, sample SAMN06164433) | human gut metagenome | biome: ENVO:00009003; feature: ENVO:2100002; material: ENVO:00002003 | host: Homo sapiens | place: USA | collected 2012 ... | reverse complement strand
TCTACACCTATTAAGTCGTCGGCAGCGTCAGATGTGTATAAGAGACAGATATTACGCTTCGTTTTAACAGAGTTGTGGGTCTATCACATGGGTTATATTCAAAAAGTTCATCAACATCATTTTTTTAAGAATACATTTATTTTTGACCGATTGGAAATGGAGTTAGTACCATTTACGTATTGTAGTTTGGCATGTGATTTTTGTGAAACAAGATATCATCGAACCAAACCTAATGAACAGTGGTTTGAAAACGCTTTAACCACCATTAAACAAAAATTAGATCAAACCAGTAATGTCTCAATTATTACTGCCGATATGTGGGGTGGAGAACTTTTTGATGATAAAATTTTCAATGATAGACTCTTTAATCTTTATAAACATTTTGAAAATGAGTTTCACAATCTTGCCAAAGCATACAATTGTCAGTATGAATTTTTAATATATTCGAATTGTATACATCATAATTGTGATAATCTTATAGATTGGATTAAGCAAGCAGATCTTCGGTTTGGTACATCTTTTGATTTCGTAGGTCGATTTAAAAACAATGTTCAATTGAAGTTATGGTGGGACAATATGCAAAAGATAATCAATGCTGGTATTAGACCTGATTTAGATATAGTAGCTCATAAAAAAAATATTATGGCTATGCTCAATAAACAAGGATCTACTTATGAAATGTTTGAGCAAATTTACAATTCTGAACAGTATAATATTGATTTTGAGTATTATCAAGACGTAAATCAATTAGATGAATATCAAGTAACTGACGTACAGATAGGTAAATTTTTGAAGTATGCTGTTGAACATTTTCCTAATGTTAGTGAGGTGTACAACTTAATCAAAACACAACGAGGACAAACAAAAAACATGTTTGCAGAGGGCTTGCCACGATATTATCTAAAGGTATGGCCAAATAGTATTGAATGGAATACTATAAACGATATCGACAGGTTTAGAACTTTAATACACAATAAGCAATGCATTGAATGTGTGTATAAGAACAGATGTTCTCCTCGTTATAGCTTGGAGTTCGACAACACACAATATTGCATTAACAAAGACGTATTTGGATATATTGATGAGAGTAAAAAGAATTGACCTTAAAGTGGGATACCTTTGTAATAATCATTGTAGACACTGTGCGATTGGTGATAATCGACGTGATCTTATTGAAGATGGGCTCCCTACAGAACTGACATTAGAACAAATCAAAGCTTTGATTGATGATTATAGTCAAAAATATGATGTGGTAACACTTACTGGTGGTGAGATATCGATTAGAAAAGATTGTATTGATATTATCAAGTATGCCAGTAACAAATTCAATGCGGTAGAGATTCAAACCAACGGACGTAATTGGTTGAATATTAAGGATTTATCACAAATATTTGAACTACGCAACTTAACATTTACAATTGCAATTCATGCTGATGATCCAAAAATTCATGATAGTGTGACATGTGTGCCTCATAGCTGGGAACAAACTACGCGAACAATCAAAGCTTTGTCGAAAACGTTTCCTGTGATAGGAAAGTTTGTCATTACTAACGAAAACAAACACACTATTGTTAATACTGTTCATTTGTGTAACCAACTTGGTTGTCAAAGAATTGATTTTGCGTTTGTTCATGGAGTTGGTGATGCACGATTAAATTTAAAATTTGTAACTCCAATGTATAGCGAATTAAAGCAATCCATCAATGAAGCAATTCGCATTGGCAGACAATATGGAATGATTATTACAACCGAATCGTTTCCGTTCTGCATGATTGATAGTGACAATTATCAAGCTATAAGTGAAATTGAGCTTGTTAAGATTGATGGAGATTGCAAACCGGTACTGGAACAATCTTATAATTGGAATACTGTTCGAATTAGCCAGAATAAAGCACATAGCTCAAAATGTAGTCAATGCATTGTGCAAAATAATTGTGAAGGATGTTGGAAAGAGTATTTGACTTTATACGATGATTTTGTTCCTCTTCATCCTAACAAAAATCCACTTCCTAAAATGGATTCTCATCGATTAATTGGTATTTTGAGAGTGCTTGATCAATGCAGATAATATTGAGAATGACTACACGATGCAACTTCAAGTGTACAATGTGTAGTGCTAGTGATTTGTCTCGTGGAACGGATCTTTCAATTGAAAATATTATTGCTATTCTTCAAAAATATAATAAACAATCTAATAATATATGTTTTGAAGGGGGTGATCCTTTATGCGTAAAACCTCAATTGTATTATGATTTGTTTGAAAGGATTGATAATGATCCTTCTATTACAATTAACGAATACAACTTTACAACAAATTTATGGGACTTTTATAAACACCCAAACAAGTGGGTTGATATTTTTAAAAGACCAGACGTTCGTGTATGCACCAGTTTTCAATATGGCAATCAACGTATGATAACAAATAATAAGGTGTTTGACGAAAAAATATTTATCGAAATCTTTGAAAAGTTTGAAAACAAGGTTGATAAGAAAGTGCCTTTTATCACTGTTATTGATGAAGACAACTGCCATTCTGTAATACAAACAGTGAAACTTGCACAACGACTTGATACTATGTGTAAAATCAACCCTTTGTTTATGGCGGGTCGATCAAAATCGTTTTATAGATGGGATCATATGCTTAAGCATTATTGTGATATCTTCGAGGCAGGGTTAGAACAATATGAAAGCAATTGCGTGGATATTATTCGAATGATTCTTGGTAAACCGATGGACATCAATTGTCCATGGGTACGAAACTGTGGTGATAAATTTGTTGTCGCTACCCCGGACGGGTGGCTATCAAGTTGTTCAATTGAGAATAGTACTTTATACAACAATTTCTATCCTATCAAATTTTACGATCGCAATAACCTTAGTAACATTACACTAGACAAGAGTAGAACATTGATTTCTTCTAATTGTTTGACGTGTGATTATTTTAATTGGTGTAATAGTTGTCGTGTTAAAATAGGTGAAACCAAGTCATTATTCAATCTACATAATGAACAAAATAATTTTTGTAATAATATTAATACGTGTGTCAAACGTTTAACTAATTTTGTAAAACATCGACATGAAAACAATCCCAATAGTCCCGTTTGAAGGGCCTTTTATTACTAATAACTTCAACAATCGCTTAGATGTGGAATTAATTTTGTTTTCGCAATGTAATCTACACTGTAAGCATTGCAAAGTGAAGGGTTTGAATAATGTTTTTGATAAAAAATTAATCATTCAACAGGGGGAGTGGGCAGTTCAAGCAATAAAAAGTGCTCGTTATAAATGTAAACATGTTGAAGTTCATATTACAGGAGGAGAGTTGTTTCAAGACCACTTGGATTGGTCTGTGTATGAGGAAGTCATTGGAAAAATTGAGACAGCTCTTAAAAATACAAAAAGAACGTATACGATTGGTTTGACGTCAAATTTGACAACACATAGAATTGAAGATGTTATTACTATGTTCAAAAAGCATAGTAATTGGGAATTATCAACGTCGTTTGATTTTGCAGGGAGATTTTCTTCAGATGACTTAGACACATGGGTGTCTAATATTCTAGCACTCCACGATCATGGCATTCGACTACTTCCAATATCAATTGTACAACATTTACCATCACTGAAAGCCATTAAAAAGGGATCATCAAAAACACAAAGTTTTTGATGATCTGTATAATAGTGGGATTTTCCAATTCGAAGTTAGTGATTATGAGGATGTACACAAATTAGAAGAATATAATCCTTCAAAGGATGAAAAGTTTGAATTTGATAAATGGTTTGTTGATAATTATCCTGATGTCATTCCATTTAACAGATATGCTGATGCCATTAAACACAATCACATTATATCAATGATTGATGGTTGCCCTATTGAAACTTTAGACATTAACAGCTATGGACCAACGTATGAATGCTGTGATAAAATCAACTGCATGAAGAATGCACGACTGTTAAAGCATTGTGCGCTGTGTGTATATCAGCAATATTGTTCTATTAACTGCCCAAATGCTTTTACAAACATGTTTCCAAATGATGATTACTGCCCTCAATCTCGTTTGTTTGCATATATTGAACAAAAAGTCAAAAATGAGTAAAGGTGTACAAATTAGTCACAACAGGCTGGTCGATCTTAGTAAAATATTGCCTTTTCAACTAGTTGGTGATACGATTCAATATACTCTTTATCATTTTGATCCCATCATTGATGCTGTAGCTTCACGTGATGATTTTAATAGTCAAGTTATACTCAAAACTACAACTTTAATGTTGTTTGCAAAAACCAAACAATTATCAATAGTTATTCCATTATGTGATGTTAATTATGAAGATATAGATGGCGTTATCCAGTATGCTTTAAACTATAGTTTAAATGTTAGTGTAGTTTTTCCTCGAATACCTTCATTCAACGAATACGATAATCACCATCCACTACCTGGGTACATTAATATAGATTCTTTGTCCCTAAAATATCCAAGTGTGAAATTTGCAGGATTTCCTTTTTGTTGGCATCACAGTATGAACACAGAACCCATATTACAAAAACCAAACGTATGTGCTCCGTGCATACACTACAACACGGGGATTTGTGGAGGAATTGATCCGTGGTATATCTGCAACAATTATGAATTACAAGTCAAATGCATAACGAAAGAATAAACATTTTAGTTGCTCCCACTTTTTTTTGTGAACGACACTGCAAATATTGCATGTATCATGATTTGACGTGGGACAAGGATCAACTTACTGTTGATCAAATAATGTTGTCGGTTGACGATTTGCTTTATAAAGTTGCTGGCAATTTGGGGTCTGTTAATATAGGCAATGGGGGCAATTTATCACAATTTTCATATCAATACATTGATCATTTGATATGTCGAATTAAACAAAGTTTAATTGATAATGGAATTGAAAATACCCCTATATCAATTTTGGCCAATATTAACAGCCAAAAAGATGTGGACCTTATTAACTCTATAGATCTAAATCATCAAATATCTAGATTTTGTGTATCTCTGAATAGAGAGAGACCTTTCAACAATAAAACTGAGACATTACTTCAAAATTTATCAACATCAAGTAAATCTAAATTAGCATTAAATGTTGTGATTTTAGATTCTACACACAACCTTGGGGTGCCACGGCTGATAGATTATCTGGATCGATTTGAGTTCACATCGATAACGTTAACAGAATACATTAACACAACAAATAATCATTATAGCTGCAATGTAACACCAGAACAATATTATCAATTTGTGTATGAATTCAAAAAATCCTGCAAAAACAGATCATACGTTCTTGATACAAATGATGATTATAGATATGAGATTGTTGATTTAATGGTTAGTCCAAAAGGCATTACAATTGTTGATAATAGTCAACAACCATCAAAAGTGGTCTCTGGAAATGTTGATATAATGCTACAAACTGCCAAACAAATTATTAAAAGACAAAATATCAACCCTAAGTGTTTATCATGTAGTGCTTTTATAGGGTGCCCAGAAAAAACCTTATCAAGAACTAAGTACAACAATACTTGTCACATCATCAGACAAATTGCGGAGGTGTTATAATGGCTTCAGGTTTAATCACTCGTAGCAGCGTTATAAGTGATTTTAATAGCAGTGTGCCAAACAGAATATCATACAAATACCATAGTGGAAATTTGCCAGTTCCAGGAGACGAATATGAAGGCGCCACCCCAAACATTTTTAGTAGTGGGCTTTCATATATGGGGGCTGGCGATATTTCTAGTGGAATTATCTCTGCCAGGTCGCTTATGAATGAAGTTACAAATTTCATCTACAACAACTACAGTAGTATTCGTAACATTCATGTTATTTGGCGTAACACTGGTAACGACAGTAATATTAACAGAGAAGAAACTACTCGAGCATGTTTGAATAGTGGGTATCGAACTAATATCCCTACAGTTAATCTAGGAATATCGTCAGGCCAGAATATTAGAACCCCCAATTGGGGCAGTGCATATAACACATGGTCAAGTGCCACTAGTGGCATTGCATATACAATTACATACACAACACACGTAGCTCATGGTAGTCACGGTAGTCGAGTGAGAAGATAATATGGAACAGATGAATAGTGTTGTGCTTCCTTTTGATGAAAGCACATTATGGGATATTATTGAAACAGCAGATAATCCAGAAAAGGTATATAATATCAACGTCAAACAGAGTTACGATAATCTCAAAGACAAATTGTTATACTACATTAGCAATCTTGGGATTAACGTTATTTTTGATTGGACAGATTGTGACTATAACATAAAAAGTGCACTTATTCTCGATTATCTAAAGCTGAATCGTCTATATTACAACCAACAGTTGGTTATTACTATTGGATCTATTCTGCTTTATTATAAAGAAATTGCATATGATCCAAATAATATTTTGACGCGCGACCAGACTGAACAATTTATAACAGATAATATTGATGTTATAACACTGTGTACGTCGTTTCTTGATAGCGTTTTATTATACATTGTGTATCAGTTTAAAAACATGACACAATACTTTAATAAAGAGGATTATCAGTGTGTTAATGATCCAAATGTTCCTTTGAATCTCGTACATCTATTTGCCGTCGAAAATTTTGGCGAGTTTTATACCATCGTTATGGATAATAATATTCGTTGGTTTGATATTCAATTCACCAGACCAATTTATAATAATGAATCTATCTCTAAATATGTGTTTAGTAAAGATAGTGTTCTGGCAATTGCTGGTTATCACATCGATCAACAAATAAAAGACAATACAAGTGTTTCATCTAATTAAAAATATTACCGTTTTCCCTGATGTGTTGGGATATCATGGGGATGATTTTTCCATTGTTATGTCTAAATGGGAAGATTATAAGTGGAATCTTAGTAAAGATCAAATAAGTCAGCGATGCCATACATCATGCCAATTTGATGGTTTTGATAGCGCTATCAAAACCTTTGGTTCTTTTGTAGATTTTGTACAACATTTGATTGATCAATCTGAAGCATATGTTCGAATTTATGCTGATAAAGAAAGTTATGCGAAGTTGTATATCAATTGGTTAACAATGTTGTTTAATGTAGATAAAGACGTTTGTTATACTTTATATTGTTTATCAATTCAAAATTTTTACATCAATCAAATTGTTAATAATGTGTGGAGCGATGATCAAACGTTTGTAGATACTAATGTATTATTACAACAGTTTAAACCGATCGAACAACATCTTTTTGATAAACTTTATAACAACTATAAAACAATACAAACTGATCGAACGAGTGGTATCAAGAAAACGATTGCTAATATAATCAGTAATCATTGGAAAGTTGCTGCATACTTGGCTGGGTCTGTAGATTTTAAACAACGTGCTGATGAACATTTAACAAAACTGATAGTTCGTGCATATTCAGAAGCGGTTGAAATGTATGCACAATCACTTTTACACCATTATGCAGTGTCATACCCTTCACAAGCCTTGTATGATGTTGATGATGATGGTGTCAAAGCTGTGTTGTGTGGCGTACGTCCGCGAATTAATAATGACGATATATCTTGCTATGAACCGCTTTATGAGTTTATTCAAAAAGATGAAGGTATGTTGGAATATTTGGATATCGAAAAGCTGCATGATTCTGTCAAATTGCCAGTCGACGACAAATTGCGTATGTTGGAACACCAACAGAAAACACGTTTAATAGATTTTATTGATGATTGTACTGTAAGTGTGGATCGATTTGACATACAAATTCTCAGCTGGTTGCTGAATAATATAGATAATAAATCTACACTATCAATGTTCAAGTACTAAAATAAAAGGGCCCGTTAGGCCCTTTTATACGTTTCTGTGTGAAGAACCACAGACACTTAAGTGTCTGTGGTTCTTTTGCTTGAAGCATGATGATTATTTATCACATTCTGTGGGCATCGATACTATCTGGCACAACAGGAACTGTGAAAGTTACCGTCTCCCCACCATTAGCTGCAATATAACCTGCCTGATTTCCATACACATGCCATGCGATCATATCACGAGTAGGATGAAGGCTATATTCATCGATTGCAGTGATTGACACTCTAGAACCTACACGTGCATTAGGAATGTGACCACCTGTTGTCGATACACCATCAATCGTAGCGGTATACGTGCCAATGTCGTTTGTAATACTGAGTATAATTCCACTAGTCAGATTAAATCTAAATGACGCTCTGATTGTGACATCTTTGTTTGGCATATAGAAGTACCGGGAATTTCCAGATCCAGACAGCATGGTATCAGAAGATGTGATTGAATCTAGAACATAATTCGAATATGCTGTTGCTGTAACGCTAACATATGTTCCCGGTTCAATATTACTACTTGGAGAACACGATAGATACCCTCCAGAACCAGCACTAGTGTATACGTTATACAATTGTTGCCAATTTGGCGTTAAAATGATATCTGACTGAGGCATTAAAAATGAATAGTCATTGCCACTACCAGAAACCGAAACAACTGGAGCGGTTCCAATCCCCCTCAACTTGTATGATGAACTGGAAGGGGTTCCATGCACATTAACTCTACTACCATACTTGACTTTTTCATTTGGAGTCGCAGTAATTGTACCACCAATATCTTGATGAATGATCACTGAATATGTCGGCTCTAAACCACCGCTAAGCAATAACTGTCGATTTGACACAAATTTCTGTTTTAAAGATTTATAGGATACACTTAGTGTATCCTATAACGTTTCGACTCAGTGAAACCAAAATATTTCAAGCTTTGTTGATCTAAATCAACATTTTGATTGAGATTTTGTGGTTTGAAGAATGGTAATAACACTTAGTGTTATTACCATTAAAAAATTTCAAACCTAACGATGTTCAATAAGAATGTACAGCTATTGATCCCACAGCAAATCCTACAGCTATTGATCCCACAGCAAATCCAACCATCAGGAACACTAACAACAGTTAACGGCTCAAGTAGTGCATATTTGTACACTACATCAAATCAAGAAGTGGCTTTAACTGGAACTCAACAATTCCTTTGTCAACAAGTCGATCGTCTGGTTTTACGTCTTGGCGGAATTGTGAAAAAACAAAACATTGTTTATAAAATCCAAGATAATACGTTGGATGCTATGATCGAATTTACGTAACTCCACTCCCACCTGAATGTTGTCCAAATGCTATGTTGATGGAGTAATTAGGCATTGTGAACGAAAATGTTTCACCTACCATGTATATTGATTGAAAACTAATTGCATCACCCATTTGATGCCCCCAAGGGCAAACCACTATAGTGGTTTGCCCAAAACACTTTCAGTGTCACGTACACATTTAACAATCACTTGTTGTCCTGGATATGCGATAGTTTTGTTTGTCTCAAAACATGAATCCGTATTACTATCCATGTGGATAGCATACTGGCCTCCAATATCATAGTCATTTGGTGAAAACAAATCAATCACTAAGCTGTTATGGTTGGTAATAGTGAATGTTTTTGATTCGCCATTACCTTTCTCAATTTTTGGATCATATGATACGAGGCAGTTTCCTTCTAATATACCAGCTTTAATAGAAGTTGAAAAATTTTTGTCTGCAAAACACACCCCAATAGTTGAACCTGTTTCAAAATTTTCGTTATTTAGAAATTGCTCGTCTTTAATGTTTATAGACATTTTTGATTTTTTAACAAATTGTGCTATTGTGGTACCATAAGGGTACTTTGGACTATTGACCCAATATACAGTCATATCGATAAGGTCTTCTGGTAACTCCGGATCTGGATCTGGATCTGTTAATTTTAAGTTTGAATTTTCAATTCTGAAAATAATATCAAATGCGTCTGGTGTGAAAGATAATAATGCAATCTTGTGCATATACTTGATCAATTTTCTGTTCCTTAACACTAAGTGTTAAGGAACATCTGTTTGTGCTCAAAACAGACATAAAAATTGACGCATTCTTTGATCTAAATCAACAAATCTAAAAATATTTTTAAAAATCAATGTGCAAACACTGTTACTATGACTTAGTCATAGTAACACCAAAATTAAATGTTTGAATGAATAACAAATCTTTGATGGGAGCGCTGATGAATGAAGCTGAACCTCCTTGTGTAGAAAGTGCGTCGTGCTCCATCAACACAGAATTCAATACTCAATTTGCAAACCCTTGGAACGTTCGTGTGTGGGGTGAAGAAAACTATGATGGTAGTTATGAAATAACACTTAATGAAAGCTGTGGGAGAGTTATATCTTTCACGTGTACACCAAACAAAGCCACCTTGGGTAGTAGCGGATTGTCTTTTTCAGTGGATTGCCTTAATGGCCAAGGTTCTGATCATTTTTCGTTAGTCTGCAACACATTAAATGGTGTGGTGTCGGCAAATATTACTGTTGCAAATTTCACATAACAAAAAGGAGGGTTTCTCTCGATTCCCTCCTATCTTTCTAATCCCACCAACGATCGATGTGTTTGCCAATTGACTTCCATACTCGATTGCGGTACATATTGTGTCGTTGTTGTGCGAGCTCACATAGTTTCAGATATTGTTGGTTTGCCTCATCAGCCATCTTTTGATCAATACATTTTTCGTGTGCGAGATGGAATTCAAACATTGATGACCCCTCAATTGGTTTCGTCCACGAAACCAATTCGCCATATTTGTCGATAAAGTCTTGATATTCATCCTCAATTAAATCAAACTCATCTGCATTGGCGTTTTCGATCCATTGGCGAATCTGTTTGATCTTCTTCGTTTGATCTTGACAACCGACCCAATGCCAGTTCTCACTATCTTTCTCAATCGATTGCAATTTATGATCAACAATCTTATAAAAGAATGATGGGTCATAATCGCGATCGTTCCAAATTACAGGCAACCAATACAACAATCGCTTAACATTACGACACCATTGAATTGGTGTGTAATAGACCCAGTCAATCATTGTATCTTTGAGCAAACTCAATCGACGGATCAACGTGATTTTATGCGGTTTATAATCTGATGGGCGATTAGTAATTGGTTCGCTCATTTTTGGCCCTTGACTGGTTTAATGGTTTGCAGTGGTTCAATTGGTTGCAACAGCTCATCTGGAACAACCAAAATCAACTGATCCTGTTTGGCTGATTGTGGAATCTCAGTCGTTGCACAACCACTAATCGCAATGATCACAATCGAGATCAATATTAGCAAAGTAATGTGTGTTATATTCATTTCACTGCTTGGTTTTGCTTGCTGATGTAATCGTTGACGATCTGTTGAAGCTTTGTCAAACGATCAATGCATTTATTACAATTATTATAATTGATAGCAACTTGATTGGCAACATCGCCAATTGTGTATTTGTTTGTTGTGGGAGCGGGCAAGAATGTATCTAAAGGCTCCCCCAAAGCACATCGATTATGCCAAACAACAAATCCTTCGCTAATGTTGTCTTTTGGATCCATATACTTTGTGATGATAGTTGGATTCTTTTTCAGCTTCCGTTATGTTCATGAAACAATAGAAAGTAATTGATTTTCGTGCACTCGATGCTTCTTTCAAGCATTATGCTTGTTTTTCGTGCCCACTTTCCAGAACCTTTCAATTACTGTAATCGTGTTTGTTATAGCACTCCACACCATTCTAGGGCAGTAACGATGCCCCAATACCATAGCTCTCTTTAAAGTGAGATACTATAGTTCATTAAATTAATTGCGGCATTATAATCGCGATCAATAACAAACCCACAATCAGGACATACAAAAGTTCGATCGCTAAGCTTCAAACCTTTATTAATACATCCACAATGTGAGCATGTCTTTGATGAAGGATAAAAACGACCGGCTTTAACTAGCTCAATTCCAAGCTCTTCGCATTTGTAACTAAGAATATTAATGAAATCGTAGAAACCCATCTCGCCAATTGCTTTAGCCAGATGACGATTCTTCATCATTCCTCTTACGTTCAAATCTTCGACCACAATTCTTTCGGGATGCAAATTAACTAATTCCCTTGTGATTTGTTGTCGTTGATTTAAACGAATACAAGCAAGCTTGTCATAAATTCGTTTTAATAAAGCTTCATACTTCAATATCTGATTAGACTTTTCCTTAGGACCTTTGTTATTCTTTTTTCAAGCCGGTGATCAAATTAGCCATTTTGGAAAATTTAAGCCTAGGCTCTTTGTTTTCAAAACGCTTAATTTGAAGCTCCAGCATGTAATTCCAAATGAACCTACAATGCCCAATATGCTTGTTTAGGCTTTCGATTTGATCTTTAGTTGGATAGATTCTAATCTTGTAACCTTTGTACACTTTATTAGAAACCT
>ERZ1027089.930-NODE-930-length-12526-cov-13.968888_pt1 | contig 12526 bp, 11 predicted proteins | sample MGYA00519412_ERZ1027089 | MGnify/ENA primary metagenome ERZ1027089 (study PRJEB26926, sample SAMN06164433) | human gut metagenome | biome: ENVO:00009003; feature: ENVO:2100002; material: ENVO:00002003 | host: Homo sapiens | place: USA | collected 2012 ... | reverse complement strand
CTTGCTTTCGCAGTTGGGTATTCACCCTTGCCCGCAAAACCGAAAGAGAAAAGGGCTTGGTAATGTAATATCAGCGCCCCTCTCCAGTCCGTCTACGATGTCTAGATCGGTGTCATTGGCAGTCAGCAGAATAACAGGAACCCCGGGCATGTTTTCCTTGACCTCCTGGAGCAGCTCAAACCCACTGCCATCCGGCAGATTGATATCCAACAGGATCAGGGATACACCGCCGCAAAGCAATTGCTCTCTTGCCGCTTTTAGATCATGACAGGATATAATCTGACGGTCATCTGCTTTCAGTGCTTTGCATAAGCCTTGATTCAAACCGATATCATCTTCAATAATCAATAACTGTTCCATGTATCTCACTCCTTCGTTGTTCAAATGCTACCAAGTATCGCAATAAAATATCCTAAAATAATTGTTCTGTCTCCGAAATCACGGAGGTCGTACCTAATATTACGATCGCATCAGAAAAAGAATTCGCCAGGTTCAGTGCCTGTTTCACCGAATCCGTCCATTCCGTGAGGATTCCTTCCTGCATCAGAACTTCCCTCTGATGTTGCGAAAAATGATAATGCGGATTCCCGGATCTGGTGAGAATGATGCGGGCAGCTACATCTTTCATGGACCGGACCACACCGGCATAATCCTTATCCTCCGGAATCCCCACGATAACAGTACAATTCGAAATCCCCAGATGACGCAGAACTTCTTTTACATTTTCACAGCTGGCGGAATGGATGCAGGCATCCAGCAGGACAAATGGATCCGAACTTAGAATCTCCATCCGCCCCGGATGATGGATCGCAGATAGTTGGCGGCGAATTTGATTGCACATTGTATCTGAAAATATATCCGGAGCATTGGATTCCCGGCAAAGATCTGCCATGACATCCACGCACAGAGCCAGAGCCAGTGCGCAGTTTTTCGCCTGATGTTCTCCCAATAACGGAATCTGTAAATCAGGATAAATGTTATCTCCGATCACCACATCAAATAGCATACCGGAACAGGTATAGCGGATATTTTCTGCCTGAAAATCCCGACCATATATTTTATAGGGAACCTGCATAGCCTCGGCACGGCGCATTAGCACCTTCAATACTTCCGGCTCCTGCTCCGCAAAATAAACACACTTCTGCTCCCCGGTGATGACGTGGGATTTATCTTCTGCAATGGCAGTCAGCGTATTTCCCAGCTCTCTTGTATGCTCTAAGAAAATCCGATTGATCACGGCATAATCGTGACGAATGTTGTTCACATCATCATATTTTGCCCCTTTGCCGCATTCAAATACATTGAAATCTGTATGTTTTTCCGAAAAATAAGTCAGTGCCAGGTCCGCCTGAATGCCCATGGGGCTGATACATACCGAATCCGGCAGATCGGATGCAATGTCCAGAATCTCCGGCTGGATCTCTGCCATCAGACGGCAAAAGTCGGTTTCACTGATCATGGTATCATTGACGCGGAAGCGCTCTCTGAAATCCGTAATATGAGGACTGGTCATCAGTCCTACGGTATAATTTGTCTGCAGGATCCGGGAAATCATATTGGCAACGGATCCTTTTCCCTTGCTTCCGGTGACGACGACACAGGGAGCCATCGATTTCTGCCGGAGCAGAGATCTCGTCAGCTCAGGATGTCTTTTTCCGGCATCCTGAGCGGCATAGTCCTGATGTGTGGCAGCCCGCAGATAGGAAGCATAGACGAAGTCTTCCGCCTCTTTCTGCGTAGTGAATTTATGAAATTCCAGTGGTGTTCCGGAAACATTATTCATAAAAATAAGCATACCTTTCCGTAACCTGCAATTTTACCGATATTACAGTATCGTATATTTTCGTATACTGTGCAGGTACAAATATGAGATGAGTTCCTTATGCAAAGTCTGATCGTATTGTTTCCATAACTTTTGCTGCAACATTAATACCGGAGGCTTTTTCAATGCCTTCCAGTCCCGGCATAACATTGATTTCGCAAAAATAAGGTTTTTCTCTGCCAAAAAGCAGATCAATTCCCAGAAAATCCAGTCCGGTCTGCTCGTAAATATCTGCGGCTATGGCACGGATGCCGGGCGTGACAGGGTAAGGCTCTACCGAAGCGCCCAGAGCTACATTTGCACGGAAATCCCCCTGGGATCTGCGCTGCATACAGGCAACGGCTTCTCCGCGGATGCTGTAAAATCGCAGATCCCTGCCGTAGCTTTCCGAGATAAATTCTTCGAAGAGCCATTCCTTGGAGGAAGGGTAGTTAAGAGAGAGTTCCTCATAAGAAGCTTTATCCCGGATGCAGACGATTTCCTCGCCCATGGAGCTTTCCAGTCCTTTACCGACAAAAGGAAGCCCCAATTGTTCTACAATAGAAGAAAAAGGCAACAGTGAAGTTCCCAGAAGATATTTCGGGATCAAAAAGGCTTCGGAATGAAGTCTTCGTACCTGTTCGAATTTATTAATATAGATATTATAAGCAGTTAAAGGATTATAGCTTCGGGTGGCAAGTGCATTTATAGCATCCTTTTCCCGCCCCCATTTATAGCGGTTGATGACAAAATCCACGGGTTCCAGTATTTTACCATGATTTATAACACCATGCGGAGAGACCATAGTATCGTGGATCCCTACAATCTGCAGATCCATATCCAGGGCAGAAGCTTCCTGTACCAGACGATTGCAGGTATAAGCGTTGGTCATAGCATTATATTTTTCTATGATATATCCTCTGATAGGCATAAGGCACCTCGTAATTTCAGTATTCTCATGGTTAACATAGCAAAATGTAATCAAAATAGCAAGAAATATAGTTCTTCTATTGAAAAAGGAGCAATATCCTGCGTATAATAAGAGACATAAAAGCCTAAAGTACTACCACAGAATATATTAAGTAGAAACAAAAGAGGAGACATACCAATGAAATTACTCGAAGAGCGCATTCGCAAAGACGGTACAGTAAAAGCAGGGAATGTATTAAAAGTAGATTCTTTTCTGAATCATCAGATGGACATTGATCTGTTCAATGAAATGGGAAAAGAGTGGGCGCGTCTGTTCGCAGACCGTAAGATTACGAAGATCCTGACTGTGGAGGCTTCCGGTATCGGCATCGCCTGTGTGGCAGCCCAGCATTTTCATGTACCGGTGGTATTTGCAAAAAAGTCCCAGTCCGTAAATATTGACGGTGAAGTATATTCCACCAAGATCGAATCCTTTACGCATAAGAGAGTATATGACGTGATCGTCTCCAAAAAATTCCTGCATCCGGAAGATCATATTCTGATCATTGATGATTTCCTGGCCAACGGATGCGCACTGGAGGGTTTGATCGACATTGTCAATAAAGCGGGAGCTTCTGTAGAGGGTGTCGGCATTGCTGTTGAGAAGGGATTCCAGAAGGGCGGCGACCTGATCCGTTCCAAGGGTATTCGTGTAGAGTCGCTCGCTATTGTGGAAAGCATGGATGACAAAACAGGAGAGATCACATTTCGATCTTAAGAGTTAGATAAGTTAGATAACTATTCAGAACCACATTCGCAAACGAGTTAATAAAAATTTAATACTTCTCTTGACAAGAAGTCAGACAAATGCTTATACTGACTAATGTTGAGAGAGTACAATAAAGGGGTCGTATGAAGGTGTCATACACCCTTTTTGCGTTGACTCACCGGTTTATCTGCAGATCTGTGCCCGCGCTGCTACATGGATCTGTAACGAAGCAGCAGCGCAGAAAGAGGAGAATTATGAAAAAGAAAGTCGTAAGTTTACTCGCAGCTATGGCTCTCGCAGTTACTGCTCTGGCAGGATGCGGATCCAATAACGCAGCAACCACCGGCACAGATGCGGCAACTGTTGCAGCTACTACTGAGGCAGCAGCTACTACTGAAGCAGCTGATGGCGAAGCTGTCAGTGGTGTAAAGGCAGGTTTTATTTTCCTGCATGATGAGAACTCTACATATGATCTGAACTTCCTGAACGGAGCAAAGGCAGCTTGTGAGAAGCTTGGCATTGAGTACATGACCAAGACCAACATTCCTGAAGGACAGGAAGCTTATGAAGCAGCTTGTGAGCTTGCTGATGCAGGTTGCAATTTCATTTTCGCAGACAGCTTTGGACATGAGGACTACATCATCGAGGCTGCTAAGGAGTATCCCGATGTTCAGTTCAGCCATGCAACCGGAACCAAGGCTCATACTGAGGGTCTGGACAACTTCCACAATGCATTTGCTTCCATTTATGATGGCCGTTACCTTGCAGGTATCGTTGCAGGCATGAAGCTGAATGAGATGATCGCTAACGGTGATATTACTGAAGATCAGGCTAAGATGGGTTATGTAGGTGCTTATACATATGCAGAAGTTATGTCCGGTTATACATCCTTCTTCCTGGGCGCCCGTTCCGTATGCCCCAGCGTTACCATGGATGTAACCTTTACCGGTTCCTGGTATGATGAGACCGCTGAGAAAGAAGCAGCTAACAAGCTGATCGAGGGCGGATGTGTATTGATCAGCCAGCATGCAGACTCCATGGGTGCTCCTACCGCATGTGAGACCGCAGGTGTTCCCAATGTATCTTACAACGGAAGCACTGAGGCAGCCTGCCCCAATACCTTCCTGGTATCTTCCAGAGTTAACTGGGAGCCTTACTTTGAGTATGCTATTAAATGTGTAGCAGATGGAACTCCTATCGATACCGATTGGTGTGGTACTCTGGAGACCGGCTCTGTAGAGCTGAGCGATCTTGGTGCTGCTGTAGCAGACGGTACTGCAGAAGCAGTAGAAGCTGCAAAGGCTGATCTGATCGCAGGCAAGACTCATGTATATGATATCGCCACCTTTACTGTAGACGGCAAGGCTCTGGACAGCTATGAAGCTGATATCGATACCGATCCTGATTATACTCCCGACCATGAGGTAGTAAGTGACGGATACTTCCATGAGTCCGATGTTGCATTCCGTTCCGCTCCTTACTTCAATGTAAGAATTGATGGAATCAACCTGTTGGATGAGCAGTATTAATTGACTTATTGAAATAGCCCGGACGGCGCAGCGTTTATCGCCGCGCCGCCCTTTTTCTACCTTATGGATCTTTTGCTTTTGTGGATGGATGAGGTAGAAAAGGGGCGGCCAGTGTGCTTATGCCAGGTATTAAAAGACCTGCAAATTTTCAGGTCGTGGATTAAATGGAAAGGTGACTAGGATGGAAAAAGAGACAAAAGTAGCTGCGGTTTCAATGAAAAACATTACCAAGACTTTTGGATCCGTGATTGCCAATGATAAGGTAAATCTGGATATCTATAAGGGTGAGATATTATCACTGCTTGGGGAAAACGGCAGCGGTAAGACGACACTGATGAATATGCTCTCCGGTATTTATTTCCCGGATGAGGGACAGATATTTATTAACGGTAAGGAAGAGGTCATCAAATCCCCCAAGGATGCGTTACGGCTGGGAATCGGTATGGTGCATCAGCATTTTAAGCTGATCGATGTACTTTCCGCTACCGAGAATATCATTCTGGGTCTGGAAGGCAGGCTTAATATCAAGGAGGCTTCCCGGAAAATAGAGGAAATCTGTGAAAAATACGGTTTTGAAGTAGATCCGAAGCAGAAAATCTATGATATGACGGTGTCCCAGAAGCAGACCGTAGAGATTGTAAAGGTGCTGTATCGTGGTGCGGATATCCTGATCCTGGATGAGCCTACCGCCGTACTGACACCGCAGGAGACCGAGAAGCTCTTTAACGTTCTCCGGAAAATGAGAGATGACGGTAAAGCCATTGTTATCATTACCCATAAAATGCATGAAGTGGAATCTTTGTCCGACAGGGTGGCTGTGCTTCGTAACGGTCAGTATATTGGAAGCATGCTGACAAAGGATACCACCGTTACGGAAATGACCAATATGATGGTGGGACATGCGGTTACTTTGAATATTGTCAGACCGGAACCTGTGAATCCGAAGCCCCGTATCGAAGTACAGGGACTGACTGTACGTAATGAAGAAGGTATCGTTAAGCTGAAGGATGTCTCCTTTACCGCCAACAGTGGTGAGATCCTGGGAATCGCTGGTATCTCCGGCTGTGGACAGAAGGAGCTTCTGGAAGCCATTGCAGGTCTGCAGGTAACAGAAGCCGGCACGATCAGTTATGTGGAAGATGATGGAAGTAAGGAAATGCTGATCGGCAAGGATCCGTTGAAGATCGCAGAGATGGGTGTATCACTTTCTTTTGTACCGGAGGATCGTCTTGGCATGGGCCTGGTAGGCAATATGGATCTGACCGATAATATGATGTTACGTTCCTTCCGACAGGGACATACACCGTTTACGAACCGGAAGCCTTCCAAACAGCTTGCGACTGATGTGGTAGAAAATCTGGAGGTTGTAACCCCGGGTATCACCACTCCGGTACGCAGATTGTCCGGTGGTAATGTACAGAAGGTTCTCGTTGGAAGAGAGATTGCGTCTGCACCTACCGTATTGTTAACGGCTTATGCGGTACGTGGACTGGATATCAATTCTTCGTATACTATATATGACCTGATCAATGAACAGAAGAAAAAGGGCGTTGCCGTAATTTTCGTAGGTGAGGATCTGGATGTGCTGATGGAGCTGTCCGACCGTATCATGGTATTGTGCGGCGGAGAAGTCAGTGGTATTCTGGATGCGAGAAAGACAGACAAAAATGAGGTCGGTATGCTGATGACCAGAGTAGGAGGCAAAGAACATGAAGGAAAAGAATAAAGAGCCTTTGTTTCATATCGTAAAAAGAGATGCACTCCCCTGGTACAAAGCTCTGGGGATCCGATTTCTGGCAATCCTGCTGGCACTGATCCTGTGCGGTATCATTACAACGATCACCACGGGAATCAATCCTTTACAGGTATATCAGTCTATTGTTCTGGGTGCTTTCGGATCCGTCCGCAAGACCTGGGTCACTTTTCAGAATATAGCGATCCTGCTTTTGATCGCATTGGCATTGACTCCGGCATTTAAGATGAAATTCTGGAATATCGGCGGTGAGGGACAGGTGCTGATCGGCGGGCTGGCAGCAGCAGCCTGTATGATCTGTCTGGGAGATAAGCTTCCGAACGCAGTTGTGATCCTGTGCATGATCGTGGCCAGCCTGGCAGCAGGAGCCATCTGGGGATTCATTCCCGCATTTTTCAAGGCGAAATGGAATACCAATGAAACGCTGTCTACGCTGATGATGAACTATATAGCTACACAGCTGGTGGCATTCTATACTATCGTATGGGAGGTTCCCAAGGGATCCGGTAAGATCGGTATCATCAACCAGAACACCAACGTGGGCTGGCTGCCGCAGATCTTCGGTTCCAAATATTTGTTAAGTATTGTAGTGGCAGTAGTGATCACAATTTTCATGTATGTATATCTTAATTACAGCAAGCAGGGATATGAGATCTCTGTTGTGGGTGAGAGCGAAAATACCGCAAAATATGTAGGTATCAAGGTGGAAAAAGTCATTATCCGCACCATGCTGTTATCCGGTGCTCTGTGTGGATTGGTAGGTCTGCTATTGGTAGGAGGCATCAATCATACTGTGACCACCACGATTGCAGGTGGACAGGGATTTACCGCTGTACTGGTATCCTGGATGTCCAAGTTCAATCCTCTGACCATGGTATTCTCCAGTTTCCTGATCATATTCATGGATCGCGGAGCCAGTGAGATCTCTACCAATTTCGGGCTGAATCATTCTTACTCCGATATTCTGACAGGTATTATCCTGTTCTTTATCATCGGCTGTGAGTTCTTCATTACTTACAGACTGCAGTTCCGTAAAAAAGCAGAAAAGGAGGAACAGTAAGCATGTGGTCATTTTTACTTGCATTTATTCCGAGAGCAATCGTACAGGGAATTCCTCTGTTATACGGAAGTACCGGTGAGATCATCACGGAGAAATCCGGTAACCTGAATCTGGGAATCCCCGGCGTTATGTATGTGGGAGGTATCTGTGGTGTCATCGGATCTTTCTTCTATGAGAGATCCGCAGGAGGCGCGGCGAACATGAATGGGTTCCTTGCCATTGCAATTCCGATGCTCTGCTGCCTGTTAGGATCTCTGTTGATGGGACTGCTGTACTGCTTCCTGACTGTTACCCTGCGGGCGAACCAGAACGTGACCGGTCTGGCAATGACCACCTTCGGTGTCGGCTTCGGTAACTTCTTTGGCGGATCCCTGATCAAGTTGGTGAACAGTGATGTACCTTCCATTGCACTGTCTGCTACCAGCAGTTATTTCAGTAAGTCCCTTCCTTTTGCGGGAAAACTTGGCTGGTTTGGCAAGCTGTTTTTATCCTATGGATTCCTGGCTTATCTGGCAGTGATCATTGCGTTTGCGGCATCTTATGTTCTGAGTCATACCAGAACCGGACTGCACTTAAGAGCAGTCGGTGAGGGTCCCAATACCGCAGATGCAGCCGGTATCAACGTATCCCGGTACAAATACATCGCTACCTGCGTGGGATGTATGATCGCAGGTCTGGGCGGACTGTACTATGTAATGGATTATGCCTGCGGCGTCTGGTCCAACGATGCGTTCGGTGACAGAGGCTGGCTTGCCATTGCACTGGTCATATTCACTATCTGGAGACCGAATATCAGTGTATTTGCTTCTTTCCTGTTCGGTGGTCTGTATATTCTGTATCTGTATCTGCCCACCGGTATCGAGCATATGGAGTACCAGGAGCTGTATAAGATGATCCCTTATGTTGTGACCTTACTGGTACTGGTCATCACCAGTATGCGGAGCAAGAGAGAGAATCAGCCCCCTGCAAGTCTGGGACTGGCGTACTTCAGAGAAGAAAGATAATAATTTTATAGAAAGACGATTAAAAACGGCGTTTTCCGGAAATTTCCGGAGAATGCTGTTTTTTAGTGCACATTTTGGAAAAAACTCACAGAAACTTTAGGAAAACTTTTGATTTTATTCGGATGGAATTTACCTGTGTCTGTTATGCTGAGATCAATTCAGAGAAAATAAGCGGAAGGGAGAAAAAAGATGAAAGTATTGATCACAACAGACTGGTACAAGCCGGCCATCAACGGAGTTGTTACTTCGGTATGCAATTTGCGGGAGGAATTACAGCAAAGAGGACATGAAGTGAAGATCCTGACCCTGTCCCGTACAGCTCATTCCTACGAAGAAGAAGGTGTGATCTATATGGGTTCCGTGAATGCCGGATATATTTATCCGGGAGCAAGACTTCGGGTGTCCCCGGGACGCGAACTGTATCGCGGGATTATAGAGTGGAATCCGGATATTGTGCATTCCCAGTGTGAATTTTCTACCTTTTTCATGGCAAAAAAGATCGCAGAGGAATGTAAGACCCCTCTGGTGCATACTTACCATACTGTATACGAAGATTATACCCACTATTTTTCCCCTTACAAGAAATGGGGCAGGGATATGGTACAGTTCCTGACGCGACAGATCTCCGGGAAGGTGGACAGTATGATCGCTCCCAGCACAAAAATAGAGACATTACTAAAAGGCTATGGCATTCATTGTCCGGTATCAGTGATCCCATCGGGGATTGATCTGAGTAAATATGACGCGCAGACCCGGACGGATTCCCGGGAGAAAATCCGAAGAAAATATAAAATAGACCGGAAGACCACAGTGCTTTTATATGTAGGTCGTCTGGCAAAAGAGAAGAATGTGGAAGAATTGCTGGAGTACCAGCAGAAAATTCAGGAGAGCGGCACAATACTGATGATTGTAGGCGGCGGTCCTTATTTGGAGACTTTACGGAAAAAGGCAGCAGAACTGGGTGTGACGGAAAGCGTTATTTTTACCGGAATGGTATCACCCGCTGAAGTAGCATCTTATTATCCGGCAGGAGATCTGTTCGTCAGCGCTTCCACCAGTGAGACCCAGGGGCTTACCTATGCGGAAGCACTGGCAGCAGGATTACCGTTATTATGCAGAAGGGATCAATGCCTGCGGGCGGTTGTGGAAGAGGGCAAAAACGGCTGGCAGTACCGGACCGAGGAGGAATTCTTGAAAGACCTGAAGAACTGGAAGGAGAAAGAAGACGATGAACGCAGAGGAATGTGCAGTTATGCAAAACAGTCCGCAGAAATATTTTCCCAAAAGAGATTTGCGGGAAGCATGGAACAATTATACCAGCGACAGATCGAAGAAAAACAGGTCGAAAGAGAAAAACACCTGGCAAAGGGCCATCAATATTGCATCCTGGGTTAGTCTGATCCTCTGTGGAATACTGGCAGTCTGGAGCTATCAGAGCGGCATTTTCCAATCGGTGGAGACTATGCAGCAGTTTGTGAACCGTTTCGGAATGATCGGTGCACTGATCTTCGTGCTGATCCAGATCGTTCAGGTGGTGTTTCCCATCATACCGGGTGGCATCAGCTGTCTGGCAGGAGTGCTGCTCTTTGGAGCGGTGCCGGGATTTTTCTATAATTATATAGGAATCTGTGTAGGTTCCTGTATTGCTTTTGGAATAGCAAGAAGTCTGGGAAGACCGGTGCTGTACAAGATGTTTCCCGGGAAAATGATTGAAAAATACCTGACATGGACGGAGCTAAAGGGGAGATTTTTGAAATTATTTACACTGGCAATCTTTCTGCCGGTGGCACCGGATGATTTTCTCTGTTATCTCGCCGGAACGACGAATATGACATGGAAACAGTTTGTGACAGTCATCTTTTTGGGAAAGCCTTTCTCCATTGCGCTGTATAGTCTGGGACTGACGACACTGTTTCAGGTGATTTTCCACCTATTATAGGAGAGTATACTTATGAAAATTTATATATATAAAGGCGGACTTTCACTGGTGGCAAAAAGCGGCGTTGGCAGCGCCATACGCCATCAGGAGAAGATGCTGCGAGCAGCAAAAGTGACCGTGACGGACGTCTGGAAAGAGGCGGATATCGTACAGATCAATACCGTATTGCCTGATTCGCCGCTGGTGGCACGGCGGGCAAGACGGCAGGGAAAAAAGGTCATCTATTATGGGCATTCCACTATGGAAGATTTTAAGAATTCTTTTATCGGTTCCAATCTGGCGGCTCCTTTATTCAAAAAATGGATCCGCCATTGTTATAGACAGGGAGATGTGGTTATCACACCAACGGAATACTCCCGGGAATTGTTAATGAAATATGATCTGCATCGGGAGATTTACGCACTGACCAATGGTGTGGACACTGAATTTTTCCACAAAACAGAGCAGGCAGGTGGACGATTCCGGATATTTTTTCATCTTCCTGTGGATAAAAAGGTCGTGATATCCGCCGGGCATCTGATTCACAGAAAAGGAATCGAGGATTTTCTGGAAATGGCAAAAAGGATGCCAGACATTATTTTTCTATGGTTTGGGGGCGGGAACAATGCATTGATTCCGGCAGAGATCAAAAAGGCTGTGGCAGAGAAGCCGGAAAATGTGATCTTTGCCGGTTTCCAACCGTCCGGGATCCTGCGGGATGCGTACTGTGGTGCGGATGCATTTGCTTTTTTCAGTTATGAAGAGACGGAAGGAATCGTGGTATTGGAGGCATTATCCTGTGAGATTCCTGTGATCGTGAGAGACATTCCGGTGTATGAAGGGTGGCTTACCGACGGCGAGCAGGTGCGCAAAGCCAGCGATCCGGATTCCTACGAGCGGGCAGTCCGAGACATCTTGTACGAAGAACCGCGGGAAAAAGTAAGACGCAGAATCCGGGCAGGCAGGGCACTGGCGGAGGAACACAGCATGCGGGTGACAGGTGAGAAACTGTATCAGATAGAGCAGAAGCTTTTGTAGACATCCCTCTTGCAAATTCAGAGTCTTTATCATAAAATGAGAGTACCTTACAAAGGAGGTGCTTACGATGAACCTTGTAATTACTATCAGCCGAAGATTCGGAACAGGAGCCAGTCTGATCGCACAGGAGCTGTCTGAGAAGCTGGAGGTGCCGGTATATGATAAGGCGTACATAGAGCATGAACTGGATGGTGACAGTTATGCTACGGAAGCGGAGGTCATTAAGGAATTGGCGGAACATCCCTGTATTATTCTGGGACGTTGTGCATCCGAGATCCTGAAGGATCAGCCGAATGTATTTAACGTGTATGTGTGCGCGGATAAGGAAGATCGTATTGAACGTATCATGAAGAAGGAAAGTCTTCCCCACGATGAGGCAAAAGAAATGCTTGAGAAAAATGATGCGGAGCGCGCCGACTATTATTATGAAAATACCGGTAAAGTGTGGGGTGATGTGAACAATTATCATATGATCCTCGATACCACCAAACTGGGAATCGAAAATTGTGCGGACATTCTGATCCGGTATTTTGAGAGAGTGGAAATTATTTGATAGTCCGGAATGCGAATGAGCGTTACGATTTCGAGAGTATGCAGTACGAAGAAATCGTTTAGGATATAAATAGGGAATAGATTGTAAACAGATGTCTCACACGGACATCTGTTTTTCTGTGAAAAACATCTTAAACACAGTAATAACTGTCTCTTATACACATCTGACGCTGCCGACGACTTAATAGGTGTA
>ERZ1027089.927-NODE-927-length-12544-cov-5.656177_pt1 | contig 12544 bp, 9 predicted proteins | sample MGYA00519412_ERZ1027089 | MGnify/ENA primary metagenome ERZ1027089 (study PRJEB26926, sample SAMN06164433) | human gut metagenome | biome: ENVO:00009003; feature: ENVO:2100002; material: ENVO:00002003 | host: Homo sapiens | place: USA | collected 2012 ... | reverse complement strand
TTACGGCGGGCGGATAATATCCGCCCCTACGATTTTAACAACAATGTTTTAATAATTATGTAGGCAGATAATAAAAAATGGGAACGGCAACCGTTCCCATCAAAATTACAATAATGATACCACGAGGTCGCCCATTTCGGCGGTGGTGACTTTTTTAAGTCCCTCCTCATAAATATCGGGTGTTCTTGCGATTGTGAGCGCCTTATCAACTGCACTTTCAATAGCATCTGCGGCATCGCTCTGACCGAATGTATAGCGCAGCATCATTGCGCCCGAAAGAATGGTTGCAAGCGGATTTGCCTTTTGCTCGCCTGCAATGTCGGGAGCAGAACCGTGGATAGGCTCATAAAGACCGAATGTGCCCTCTGCAAGAGATGCAGACGCAAGCATACCGATTGAGCCGCTTACCATTGACGCTTCATCTGAAAGAATATCACCGAAAATATTTGATGTAACGATTGTATCAAACTGGCCGGGATTGCGCACAAGCTGCATAGCGCAGTTATCAACATACATATATGAAACTTCCACTTCAGGGTAATCCTTGCTGACTTCCTCCATAACTTTTCTCCAAAGGCGTGAAGAATCAAGCACGTTTGCCTTATCAACACAGGTTAGTTTTTTGCCGCGTTTCATAGCATACTCAAAGCCTGCTTTAACAATTCTTTTGATTTCAGGCACGGTGTAACGCTCTGTATCATATGCGCCGACAACGCCGTTTTCCTCATAAGTTCCCCTGTCGCCGAAATAAATTCCGCCCGTAAGTTCACGAACGATGAGAATATCAAGACCGTCGCCGATAATTTCTTCCTTGATAGGTGAAGCAGATTTAAGCGGAGCAAAAATCTTTGCAGGGCGAAGATTTGCAAAAAGACCGAGCGCCTCACGAATAGCAAGAAGACCCTTTTCAGGTCTGTTATTACCCGGCTGACTGTCCCACTTAGGACCGCCCACTGCACCGAGAAGAACTGCGTCGCTTGCCTTGCAGGCAGTTTCGGTTTCTTTCGGAAACGGCACGCCTGTTGCATCAATAGCGCAGCCGCCGAGAAGTTGATAATCATAATCAAAAGCAAAATCAAACTTTTTGCCTGCAGCATCAAGTACCTTAATGCACTCGTCAACGATTTCAGGACCTATACCGTCACCCTTTAAGACAGTGATTTTATAATTTTCCATTGTTGTTCCTCCGTTAAGAATTATATTTCGGGACATTTACAAATTGCCCGTTGAATTATTTAAACAGATTATAAAGAAATGATATTAATGTTAATACAAAAAAGAATATACATGTGCATACAGCACCCAAAGTTCTTGCCTGTCTATTGTTATCATAACGTTTTTCATACTCACTCTTAATAACATATTTACTTTCATTTTTCTTGATTCTATATGAATTCGCAAAAACAGCAGTAAATAAAATTTCAATTGCAAGCATTGCAATATATGCAACAATATAACGAATATCCATTATGTTTCTCCAATGAATTTGAGGGTTAATCTATAACGAGTCGTCGAGAATCCCTCCACCGCAAGCGGTCCCCCTCCCTTTGACAAGGGAGGCATAAATCAATTAACAGACGTCAAAAATGCCGGGCATAGTATCATCACGCATTGTGTCAGGCTGATCACGGTTGATTGCACATACAATACCCTTCATTGATGCGTAACTGATATTGTGGCTTACGCCGATACCGAAAATATCCTTGCCCTGCGGATTTTTAAGATGAATATAACTGATAGCCTTTGAGTCTGAACCGACTGCAATTGCATGCTCGCTGTAATCAACAAATTCATAACCTGAAAGACCGATTGTATTCATTGCCTGGCAGAATGCGCCGATAGGTCCTGAGCCTGTACCCTCAATTGCAACAACCTCGTTGTTTCTGCAGCGGATTTCGCCTGTGAAATGAACAGAAGTAAGATAATCAGCCTCGTTCTTTTCTTCGCTGATTTTGTAATTGAGCAATTTGTAAGGTCCGTTTACATTTCTGTATTCTTTCTGGAACAAATCGAAAATCTCATCAGATTTAAGTTCCTTACCCTTTTCGTCGCAGGCTTTCTGAACTACTGCGCCGAATTCAGGGTGCATAGCCTTTGGCATTTTGATGCCGTATTCATTGGCAAGAATAAACGCCGTGCCGCCCTTGCCCGACTGAGAATTAATACGGATAATCGGCTCATATTCTCTGCCTACATCGGCAGGGTCAATCGGAAGATAAGGTACTTCCCAAAGGTCAGTTCCGCTCTCTTCCATATAGATTTTGCCTTTATTTATAGCGTCCTGATGCGAGCCTGAAAATGCAGTAAACACAAGTTCGCCTGCATAAGGATGACGAGGATGCACCTGCATTTTTGTGCATCTTTCATAAACTTCTTTAATTTTGTTGATATTGCTGAAATCAAGTTTGGGGTCAACGCCCTGCGTCCACATATTCATAGCAATTGTAACAACGTCAACATTACCTGTTCTTTCGCCGTTGCCGAAAACAGTACCCTCAACACGGTCTGCGCCTGCCATCATTGCAAGTTCTGCGCCTGCAACGCCTGTGCCGCGGTCATTATGCGGATGAAGTGAGATTATAGCCGCCTCTCTGTTTTTCATATGCGTGCAGAAATATTCAATCTGGTCGGCATAGCCGTTTGGCGTTGAACATTCAACAGTTGACGGCAGATTAAGAATAATCGGATTTTCCTTAGTTGCGCCCATAACATCCATAACACGCTCGCAGATTTCGATTGCGTTGTCAATTTCAGTGCCTGTGAAAGATTCAGGTGAATATTCATAACGGATATTCATATCGGGGCACTCCTCAAGTTCCTTGTCGGTTAATTCTTTAATGAGTTTTGCGCCCTCAACGGCAATATCAATAACGCCCTGCATATCGGTTTTAAATACGACCTTGCGCTGTAAAGTTGATGTGGAATTATAAAAATGAACGATAACATTTTTTGCGCCCTTGATAGCCTCAAATGTTTTTTTGATAAGGTGCGGTCTTGCCTGAACAAGCACCTGAATGGTAACATCATCGGGAATTAAATTGTTATCAATAAGCGTTCTTAAAATCTCATATTCCGTTTCACTTGCAGACGGAAAACCAACCTCAATTTCTTTAAATCCGATATCAACAAGCATTTTAAAAAACTCAAGTTTTTCCTGAAGATTCATCGGGTCAACGAGCGCCTGATTGCCGTCTCTCAAATCAACGCTGCACCATATAGGTGCTTTTGTAATTACCTTGTTCGGCCATGTTCTGTTCGGAATATCAATCGGTTTGAACGGAACATACTTTTTAAAGCCGTCTTTTGTCATAATGATTTCTCCTTTCAATATAGGCAACAAAAGTTTGCCTGAAGGGAAGTATAAAAAATACGCCCCTACAAAAATATAGGGGCGCAGAAAAATCTACACGGTACCACCCTATTTCAGCAGGAAAACCTGCCCTTTAGCATCTGACAATGCCTCAACCTTTAACGCAGTTACACGTCTGCCCCTATTGCATTGCTTTTCAGGGCAGCAACTCCGCAGAGAGCTATACACTAAAGCCTTTATACCGCCTTGCACCGACCGACGGCTCTCTGAAATAAAAAGCAAAAGTCTTTTTCTGCTTCACAGTATTTTATTGGGTACTATTTAATTAGTAATAACATTATATCATTTTTAAATTTTTTGTCAAGTGGGATTTTTTACAGAGCAAAATTATACGGGAGGGCACGGAGACCCTCCCCTACAAGAAATTTTACAAATTGCCATTACAATTTTGAATAACCGTAGCCGTTTGCAATGGCATCTACGGGCACACCTGCACTGCAAAGCGGGCAGTTATGCTTATCATAAACCTTATAATCGGAAATATCCTCTTCCGTAAAGATAGTGTTTACCTCAATGCCGTCAACCTCTTTAACTGCACTGAAAACAGATGTAACGCCAACAACCTCGCCGCCGTAATACTTAACGCTTGAACAGGCACGGTCAACCGTTTTGCCGCTTGTAATGCAGGAAATAAGCACAAGCACCTTTTTACCATTAATCATTTTTGTAAGATTATCACGGAAAATCATATTGCCGCTGGCATCGTATTCAGGACCTAAAACAAAAATGTTTGAAGTCGGATTCGGTGTCATCATTGACGGGCGTGCAAGTTCGTGTGCAAGATAAGCACCGAGCGCCTGCGTTTCATAAAGGCAGAGCACAGTATCTATTTCGATGCCGCGGGTGTTATAGTATTCAGCCATAAGCATTGCCGTGTCAACGGAAACGTCGTGATTATGCTTAATATCCGATGTGCCGACATAGCAATTGATGTGGGCACTTGCAGTAATAAAATGCCCCTGCTTTAAATGAATAAACACTCTTTCATTTCTTTTTGATGTAATTGTTATAATATTATCCATTCATATCACCTAAGTTAATTTTACAATAAGTAAGATTTCTTTTCAACATATAGTATAGTAAAAAATAAGCAGATTTATTTGTGTAAAATGAACAAAAAAGAATATTTAAATAACAATACACCGTACAGGGTCGTTTTACGGGAGGGCACGGAGACCCTCCCCTACAGTAAAGACAGGCTTCAAGAAATGGAGCAGAATTTTGCATTTTGTAAGTGGGAGCCGTACATAGGTACTGCCCCCGAGCAAAAGGCAAAAAACGCCAAATCCCTCAGAAACTCGATGTTTCTGAGGGATTTCAATAACGTTATTATAAAGCGGGTCGTCGAGGACGCCGACCCCTACGATAATATAATTACCGATACATATTATAAATTTGGCGTGATTCTGACCATTTATTGACGCCTGAGAAAAAGAGAGGGCGAATGCCCTCTCTAATCCTGTGTTTATTGGCTGTGTTGATTAAGCAAAATTACCGATATCGCAATTCTTGCCAAAGCCGTAAAGAATCTTACTTGCATGAACACGATAAGTAACACCTTCAGGATTTGCATAACCCTGTTCTGTGCCTGTAATCATACCATTATAATTTGCCCACTGAAGCGGTTCAACTGCCCACGGACGGATTGTATCATAATCATGATAACCCTCAATGCTTGACTCCTTATAATTCTCGTTAGGAATCAAATCGAATATCTGTGCATATCTGAACAGGAATGCTGCTGTTTCCTGACGTGAAACAGCATTGAAAGGCTTAAAGGTTGTTTCTGTTGTAATACCCAGATCAAGTGCCCAACAAGCTGCATCATAATAATATGCATTCGTATCTGTTATATCGGTAAACGGTGTTTTTTCGTGCGGATTACCATCTTTATAAGGTTCGCCTGCAAGTCTGTAAAGAATTGTAATCATCATTGCACGCTCAATTGTGCGTACAGGTGAATATACATTATTGGTAGGCGGATTTGTACCTCTTTCGTATGCTGCTATACTCGGTTCTGTTACATCACTCTGAAGAGCCTCACCGTGTTTTTCATAACTTGCTTTGTAAACTGCACCATCATAACCCGGTTTCCAAGTTGTAACATATACACCGTCAACTCTTTTACGTTCTAAGAAAGTTGTGTAACTCAGCGACGGGCTTTTGCCTGATTCAGTCATTTTAGCCTGATTATAATTGAATACATTTGACTCAATATTTGAGAAAATGTAAGATGCTGTCCCTGTCGGTGATGAACAGTATAAATAGAAGCCATATCCGTACGGTGAAGCATAATTTGCAAATGAAATTCCTGCAGGAGAAAGTTTTTTAATCTGCTCTAAGCAGGTTTCAAGATGTGCATAGCCGGCATTTTTTGCTTTAAAATCAAATGATGAATTGAAAAGTGTGCCGTCAACCTTAACATATAATGCCTTTACAGCATCATAAGCAGCCTGATATTCAGCAGGAAGTGCACCGATCTTTTCAACAACCTTATCATAACCGGTTATTGCGCCGTAAATCTTGGCATTATTGCCTGATAAACCTTCATCACGGCCAACCTTATCGGTTTTAAGAGCAAGCACATACATATAATTGCTTAAATTAAGTTCGAGCTTTTCAGCATCGGTAAGTGCTTTTAACTGAGCGCAAAGTTCGTCAAAAGCCTTAAGAGCCTCTGCCTTCTGCTCTGCCTCTTCTTCTTTTGCCGAGAACATCAGAGTGTTATACTTGTTGTTATGGAACGCGGTAATAGCATCCTGCAACTCAGCAACTGCGCTTTTCTCTTCTGCATCGCCGCTTTCAGCCGTTTCGGCAGCGATTGCATAAAAACCGACTGTAAGGCTTGAGAAAGCCATAAGAACGGCGAGAATTACGCTTAGGAATTTTTTACTTCTTTTTATAATAAATCCCCTTTACCTTTCTTGAAAATAGTACAGACCGTTTCCGCTTTTTAAAAACAGACCTGTCTAACTCACGTTATAAACCTATGACAATTGATTGTCAATAATTTAAGGCTGTTTGAATAATTTTATGCATATTTTCGTCATTATTTACTAATTTTTAATCCATTATTTGTTAACTTTCCACAAATATAAATACCGGAAATTCTCCTACAAAAAACAAACTCAAAAGCAAAAGATAACACAAAACAGTAATTTTGATATATAAATCGGAAAGATATAAAAAAGCGGGTCGATGAAATCATCGACCCATACGATTATTATAAATAACGGTATATCTCAACAATCCCTCCGAGTGCTTCGCACCCACCTCCCTTTACACAAGGGAGGCATATAGAATTACTTAAAATTACCGATATCGCAATTCTTGCCGAAACCGTAAAGAATTTTGCTTGCGTGAACACGCTGAGTGGCACCCTGCGGATTTGCATAGCCCTGCTCTGTGCCTGTAATCATACCGTTAAAGTTTGCCCACTGCATCGCCTCATATGCCCACGGGCGAATACTGCTGTAATCTTTATAATCATTTATGCTTACACTCTTATAATTCTCATCATAAATTAAACCGTTTTCACTTGCATAGCGGAACAGGAAAGCAGCCGTCTCCTCGCGTGAAACTGCATTGAAGGGCTTAAAAGTTGTTTCTGTTGTAATGCCCTTATCAAGTGCCCAGCAGGCAGCATCATAGTAATATGCATTCGTATCCGTAATATCCGTAAACGGAGTTTCATCATATGGATTTGCATTTTTATAAGGCTCGCCTGCAAGTCTGTAAAGAATTGTCACCATCATTGCACGTTCAATCGTTCTCGTCGGTGCAAAAACAGTATTATATGGCGGATTTGTACCTCTTACTATTTCATTATATACAGATGTGTATGCAATATAGTCATCATATTTTTCAAATCCTGCAATATCGTTAAATCGTTTCTGTGCCACAGCCTTCTCTCGCGGAAGTTTTGTTTTGCCGGGTTCACCGAAAGACTCTAAAAACGCACCGCAGGCAGGATTTCTGCCCATAGACGCCATTTCGTCAAGTGACTTAAGCATACTGTCTTTCATATCCTTATCATCTGCAAAATTGGTTTCAACCACTTTGCGCACAGCCTTATAATTCTTTTTATCGGCAAACATAACCTCATAAACATAATAGAACATATTTACAACCGCCGAATCGGTTTCACCTGTTCTGAGCACAAAATATTCATAATCGTCAGAACTGCTCTTTTTCGTTTCAAGCGTTGTGCAGTCACTGAAAATACGCCAGTTAATGGCTTTGAACCTGATTGTATCATTTCCCTCTTCATCAACCGGAAATTCCATACTTGTAATAATGGAATTCACCATCTGCGGTGTAATTTCAATAACCGTTTCACCATCGGGAATATCATAAACGGCACAGGCAACATTATTTACTGCTTCGCTTAAAATGCCGCTGTTAAGAACATATGCAAAACGCGGAATTAAATCCACCATACCGTCAAGCGGTTTATCAAGAATCGGCTGAATAACATTTTCAAAAGCCGAATCAACAATCGGGCGCAGAATTTCATCGAGGCAAGTATTTACGCCGCCTGCATCCTTAACGGAAAGATAGTTTTTAAGATATTCATCTGCCGTCGGCATATTGATAAGACCGATGTTTTCAAGCAAAGGCATAATACGGGAATAAATACCGCGCTTTTCGGCAGTATCGAACATATTTAAATCAATACCAAGCGAATTAATAATTTCATTTTCACCGTTCATAAGGGCAGTTACAGGGCGAAGCACTGCCAGGCACGCATCAATAAAGCCATTTTTACTGCCGCTTACAAAACCGAAATCAAGATTTGTAAACTCAATTTCAGCAAGTTTGTCAAGGTCATTGATACCGTTTGCCTTATCCTCATCGGTAACCTCAATTGCTCTGATTTTTGCAATAACCTTATCATATTTTTTACCGCTCTGCTCAAGACGGTCGGCAATAACCTTTGTATTGAACATTGCATAATAAAGATCGCCAAAGGTAGGATATTCCTCCAGCCCCGTTTCATCTTCATCGTGAGAAAGATTTGCATAACCGCTGAAAATCTCACTTACGGTAGATGCTTGATAAACAAAATCCTCTGCCGTTCTGTTAAGACCGTTTCTGATAACTACTTTTTTACCGTTGATTTCCATTCCGGCAAGATTCATCATCGTCGCAAACATATTCCACATACCGTTAAGCGTATTCTGAACACCCTCTTTTGTCCAGATTACATCACCGCCGATATCGGCACGGTTTACGGGAATTGTTACAAAACTTTCAGCCTCAGCATCACACGCAGCCTTTGAGCCGTCATCTGCAAATGCATACAAGCCGACGCTCATACACGAAAACGCCATAAGCACTGCAAGCAGAACGCTTAAAATTCTTTTGCCAAGTTTCATAAATTTTCACTCCATACATATATAATCTATATATTAACAATATCATATATAAGTATTTTTGTCAATAAAAAAAACGGAATATATCCGCCCTTTATACGGTGCGTCGAGAACGCCGCACCCTACGAATTCGCAATAACATTTTCGTAGGGCGGTGTGCCCCCACGCCGCCGATAGGTTATTATAATACGGGAGGGCACAGAGATCCTCCCCTACGATGTGAATTATTCCTTGCGGTGCATTGATTCTTTTTCGACCGCCCACAGTGTGGGAGCAGGGAGAAAACGAATCGGAAAAAGATTCAATCATCTATCATTTTATGATTGATTCGCCTGTCATTTCAGCAGGCTGGTCAAGACCCATAACCTTAAGCATTGTCGGTGCAATGTCGCAGAGTCTGCCGCCCTCACGAACGTCACAGTCATAATTATAAACAATGAAAGGAACAGGGTTCGTTGTATGCGCTGTAAACGGCTCACCGTTTTCATCAAGCATTTTATCTGCATTGCCGTGGTCGGCAGTTACAAACAGAACACCGTTCATTTCTTTTACTGCCTCGGCAAGCGAGCCAACACAGTTATCAACCGTTTCAACAGCCTTTACTGCGGCAGGGATAATACCTGTGTGTCCAACCATATCGCAGTTTGCAAAGTTTACGATAATTGCATCGTACTTGCCGCTTCTGACTGCCTCGTTCAGTTTTTCGGAAACTTCGGGAGCACTCATCTCAGGCATCAAATCAAAGGTTGAAATCTTAGGTGAGTCAACAAGAATTCTGTCTTCACCCTCATACTGTTTTTCTTCACCGCCGTTGAAGAAGAAGGTTACGTGCGCATATTTCTGCGTTTCGGCAATACGCAACTGAGTTTTGCCGAGATTTGAAATATATTCACCAAAAGTATTTGTAAGCGTTTCGGGACCGAAAGCAACCTCAACGTTCGGCATTTCGGCGTCATACTGTGTCATACAAACATAATTAAGCGGGAAGAAGCCGTTCTTTCTTTCAAAGCCTGTAAAATCAGGGTCAACAAATGTTCTTGTGATTTCCCTTGCACGGTCAGGTCTGAAATTGAAGAAAATTACACTGTCATTCGGCTGAACTCTGCCGCCATCGCCTACAACAGTAGGCATAACAAATTCATCTGTAAGGTGCTTGCCGTCTTCGTCAATCGTTTCATAAGAAGCCTTAACGGCAGCAACTGCATCGTCAGTCTTAATGCCCTCGCCGTAAACGATTGCGGCATATGCTTTTTCAACTCTGTCCCAGATGTTGTCACGGTCCATAGCGTAAAATCTGCCCATAACAGAAGCAATTTTGCCAACGCCGATTTCCTGCATTTTCGCCTCAAGTGTTTCAAGATAGTCAACTGCAGATGACGGCGGAACATCACGGCCGTCAAGCAGAGCGTGAACAAAAACATTTTCTACGCCGCAGTCCTTTGCCATCTGAAGCAGGCAGTAAAGGTGGTCTGTATGGCTGTGAACGCCGCCCGGTGACACAAGGCCGATTAAGTGAAGCGCCTTATCCTTTGCATTTTCCATTGCGCCGACAAGAGCGGGATTTTTCTGAGCCTCGCCGTCTGCGAAAGCCTTTGTAATTCTTGTCAGGGGCTGGTAAACAACACGGCCTGCGCCGATATTTGTGTGACCAACCTCGCTGTTGCCCATCTGACCGTCGGGCAGACCTACGTCCATACCCGATGCACCGATATAAGTCATCGGGCACTCAGCCATCATTTTATCAAGATTCGGTGTATTTGCCATTGCAATTGCATTGCCGTATTCGGAATCATTTTTTCCGAAGCCGTCCATTATACACAAAACAACAGGTTTTTTCATTTTTTATCCTCCTATATATTTTCAAAAAAGCCCTCCGTTTGTAAAATGCATTGTCAACGGCGGGGTTAGGGCACCCCGCCCTACGATTTTGCATCGCATATCAATACATTCACACAGGAGGGTTTAAGATTATTATTTGCTTGCTGCTTTAACGATGATTGAGAAATCCTCTGCCTTAAGAGATGCGCCGCCGATAAGACCGCCGTCAACGTTCTCTTTTGAAAGGAGTTCATCTGCATTTTTAGCGTTCATTGAACCGCCGTACTGAACAACGAAAGCATCAGCAGCGTCTTTACCGTAAAGGTCTGCAATTACAGAGCGGATATAGCCGTTTACTTCATCTGCCTGATCGGCAGTAGCAGTTTTGCCTGTGCCGATAGCCCATACAGGCTCATAAGCAATGATAACGTTTTTGAGTTCTTCTTCTGTTACGCCCTGAAGTGCAATCTTTGTCTGAAGACCTACAACCTCAAATGTAACGCCCTGTTCTCTTTCAGCAAGAACTTCGCCAACGCAAAGGATTACTTTAAGACCGTTATCAAGAGCGGCACGAACTCTCTTATTAACTGTTTCGTTTGTTTCGCCAAAATACTGACGGCGCTCTGAATGACCGATGATTACGTAAGGAACGCCCATAGCCTTGAGCATAGGAGCAGAAACCTCAGCAGTGAAAGCACCGCTTGCTGCCCAGTGGCAGTTTTCAGCGCCGACCATAATGTTTGAGCCTGCCGCAGCATCAAGTGCTGCCTGCAAATCAACAAATGGAGCGCAGATGATAACATCACAGTCTGCATCTGCAACGAGTGGTTTCATTTCATTAAGAAGTGCAGTTGTTTCGGCAGGTGTGTTGTTCATTTTCCAGTTGCCTGCGATAACTGCTTTACGAAGATTTTTGTTCATTTTAAGTACCTCTTTATATTTAGTTTACGGGCGGATACTATCCGCCCCTACGATTTTATTTTCACGGGAGGGCACGGAGAACCTCCCCTACAATGATGATTGATGGATTTTTTCGTTAGACAAGGATTCGTTTGCGACCGCCCACAGTGTGGGACAAAGGGAGCAATAAGAATTGGCAGTGGTCAAAATTTATATGCGTAAGCATTAATAAATTTTGGGTACCACAACTGGGCATTTATTTCGTCGACGGGATCATACGTGTTGTATGTGACCGAGCGGAATTTTGCCGATAACGCAGTATAACGGAAAAAGACACAATCAAAATCAGATATTCCATATATCCTCGGCATATTCCATAACCGTTCTGTCTGCCGAAAATGCGCCGACGCTTGTAAAATTGCGAAAACATTTTCTTACAAAATATCCTTCATTTTTATAATCGTTATTAAGTTGAATACGTGTTTCAAGAAAATGTTCAAAATCATAAAGAAGATAATAATTATCTGCCCTGTGCCACGACGCACCGCGAAGCAAAGAATCCTGAAGTTCGCGAAAAACCCCCGTGCCGCCGTCACTGATTTTATTTGATGTCAAAAAATCAATACAACGCCTGATTTTAGGGTCGTTTTCATAATATTCGCGCGGATTGTAACTGTTTTCAATCTGCCTAATAAGATCAACCGTTGCGCCGAAAATATAATTGTTTTCAATGCCTGCTTTTTCGGCAATCTCAATATTTGCGCCGTCAAAAGTGCCGAGTGTAACAGCACCGTTCAGCGCAAGTTTCATATTGCCCGTGCCCGACGCCTCTGTGCCTGCCGTGGAAATCTGAACGGAAACATCTGCGCCCGCAACAAGTTTTTCAGCATACGAAACATTATAATCGCTGATAAAAACAATTTTAATGAATTTATTTGCCTCATCATCTTTTTCTATAAAATCGGCAAGTTCGCAGATAAATTTTATAATGCCTTTTGCCCTTTTATAACCGGGTGCAGCCTTGGCACCGAAAATAAAGACAGTCGGATAACTGTCTCTTATACACATCTCCGAGCCCACG
>ERZ1027089.921-NODE-921-length-12613-cov-4.130196_pt1 | contig 12613 bp, 12 predicted proteins | sample MGYA00519412_ERZ1027089 | MGnify/ENA primary metagenome ERZ1027089 (study PRJEB26926, sample SAMN06164433) | human gut metagenome | biome: ENVO:00009003; feature: ENVO:2100002; material: ENVO:00002003 | host: Homo sapiens | place: USA | collected 2012 ... | reverse complement strand
ATACGAGATGTAGAGAGGTCTCGTGGCTCGGAGATGTGTATAAGAGACAGGTTGTATCCATCTCAAAAAAGAATCGCTGCATGATTCTACGTAGTTCCGATGTTTATTTTGGAATAATGGACGAAAAATGTAAAATCGTTGGATAAGAAACGACTAAGAAATGGAAAAAGCAGGGCACTGCCGTCCGGGTTCGACACAATTTTTTATCTGAATCTATTATATTAGAGGGCATGTGAGATGTCAACGAAACGCGGGCTATCTGCGATTGGAGGAAGAATCTTATGGTTGCGAAAGAGTACTGCTGTTACACCAGGCCCTATTCCAGTATCGAAGGCTTTCAAATTGCACACACGCTGTACTACAGCGCAAGCGTAGAGGAAGAGGGGGTTGTACTGGCAGTGCGGCGGCAGCAGGGAGAAGAGTGTGTCACGGAGCAGGTCATCTGCCCGGTGGGCGACTTCGGGCGGCTGATGTCCCTGATGCGGTATCTGTGCGAAAATGGAGTAGGGCTGGGCCACTGGCTGGATGTACTGGACGACGCAGGGCAGGTGTACTGGCCCTGCACGGCTGCAAATGGGCAGCAGGAGAGCGGAAAGCCTGCACGATTTGTGGCATTTGCTGGTTTTGAGGGGGAAAACTTGGTACATAATCCTGAATTGACACAAAGCGTTTAAAAGCTTATAGTATAAGTAGACTTGGATGAATTTGTCCATTATGGTCAAAAATAACAAAGGTAAGGTGTGCAATATGTATCAGGATGAGTATAAGCGCTGGCTGGCAGCAGATCTGGAAGACGCAGATCTGAAGCCGGAACTGGCCAAGATCGAGGGAAATGACGACGAGATCAAGGACCGCTTTGCTGTGGCTTTGAAGTTTGGCACCGCTGGTCTGCGCGGCGTTCTGGGCGCTGGCACCAACCGTATGAATATCTATGTTGTGCGTCAGGCCACGCAGGGTCTGGCAAACTGGGTCAAGACTCAGGGCGGCAGCCAGACTGTGGCGATCAGCTACGACAGCCGCCTGAAGAGCGATATCTTTGCCAAGACCGCCGCAGGCGTTCTGGCGGCAAACGGTATCAAGGTGCGCATTTACGATGCTCTGATGCCTGTGCCTGCACTGAGCTTTGCTACCCGTTACTACCAGTGCAATGCTGGTATCATGGTCACGGCTTCTCACAACCCGGCCAAGTACAACGGCTACAAGGCCTACGGCCCGGATGGCTGCCAGATGACCGATGATGCTGCTGCCATCGTGTACGATGAGATCCAGAAGACGGATGTGCTGACCGGTGCAAAGTACATCTCCTTTGCCGAGGGCGTGGAGCAGGGCCTGATCCGCTTTGTGGGCGACGACTGCAAGAAGGCACTGTATGATGCCATCGAGGCCCGTCAGGTGCGCCCGGGCCTGTGCAAGACTGCCGGCCTGAAGCTGGTGTACAGCCCGCTGAATGGTTCCGGTCTGGTGCCTGTCACTCATGTGCTGAACGATATGGGCATCACCGATATCACCATCGTGCCCGAGCAGGAGTACCCCAACGGCTACTTCACCACCTGCTCCTACCCCAACCCCGAGATCTTCGAGGCTTTGAAGCTGGGTCTGGAGCTGGCCACCAAGACCGGTGCAGACCTGATGCTGGCTACCGACCCCGACGCCGACCGCGTGGGCATTGCCGTCAAGTGCAAGGACGGCAGTTATGAGCTGCTCTCCGGCAACGAGGTGGGCGTGCTGCTGCTGGACTACATCTGTCAGGGCCGCATTGAAAAAGGCACCATGCCCAAGCGCCCCGTGGCGGTAAAGTCTCTGGTCTCCACCCCCCTCGCGGACATCGTGGCCGCGGATTACGGCGTGGAAATGCGCAACGTTCTCACCGGCTTCAAGTGGATCGGCGACCAGATCGCCAAGCTGGAGGCCGCCGGTGAGGTGGATCGCTTCATTCTGGGCTTCGAGGAATCCTACGGCTACCTTGCAGGCCCTTACGTCCGGGACAAGGACGCCATCATTGGCTCCATGCTGATCTGTGAAATGGCGGCCTACTACCGTTCCATCGGCTCGTCCATCAAGGCGCGGCTGGAAGCCATTTACGCAAAATACGGCCGGTATCTGAACAAGGTGAACTCCTTTGAGTTCCCCGGCCTGTCCGGCATGGACAAGATGGCCAGTATCATGGCCTCCCTGCGGGAGAAGCCCCCTGTAGAGATTGGCGGCTACAAGGTGACCAAGATCACCGACTACCAGAACACCGCTCAGACCGGCCTGCCCGCCGCCAATGTGCTGGTGTACAATCTGGAAGGCGGCGCGACGGTCATCGTCCGCCCCTCCGGCACCGAGCCGAAGATCAAGACCTATTTCACCACTCTGGGCAAGGATCTGGCGGAAGCCGAAGCACAGGAAAAGGTTCTCGCCGACGCTTTGAAGCCTATTCTCGCGTAATTCCGTGCAAAAAAGGCAAGCCGAAAAACGGCTTGCCTTTTTTGAACATTGTACATTACTCGATGATCTGGATCCAGCCTTCGGGGGCTTCCAGACGCCCCATCTGGATGCCGGTGAGGGTATCGTAAAGCTTCTGGATGGTGGGGCCCATACCCACGTAGTGAATTTCCTTGCCGTGATCCACAATGGTGCCCACAGGGGAGATGACCGCCGCCGTGCCGCACAGGCCGCACTCGGCAAATTCGCCGATCTCTGCCAACTCCACGGGGCGCTCCTCCACCTCCATGCCGAGATAATCCTTCGCCACCTGCAGCAGGCTGCGCCGGGTGATGGAGGGGAGAATGGTGTCGGACTTGGGGGTGACCAGCTTGCCGTCCTTGGTGACAAAGATCACGTTGGCGCCGCCGGTTTCCTCGATGTGGGTGCGGGTGGCGGAATCCACGTAGACGTTCTCGTCAAAGCCCTTCTCGTGGGCGTCCACAATGTTGTAAAGGCTCATGGCGTAGTTTAAGCCCGCCTTGACGTCGCCGGTGCCCTTGGGCGCCGCCCGGTCAAGATCGGAGATGCGCAGCTTCAGGGGCTTGATGCCGCCCTTGAAATAGGGGCCGACCGGGGTGACGAACACCCGGAACTGATACTCCGTCGCGGGCTTGACGCCGATGATGGCGTCGCTGCCGAACATGAACGGACGGACGTACAGCGTCGCGCCGGAGCCGTAGGGCGGCACCCACTGGGAGTTTGCGCGGACGGTCTCCACTACGGCCTGCACGAATCTGTCCTCGGGGAACACGGGCATTTTCAGGCGGCGGCAGGAGCTGGCCATCCGCTGGGCGTTCAGGTCGGGGCGGAAGCAGACGATGCGTCCATCCTCGGTTGTGTATGCTTTCAGCCCCTCAAAGCAGGTCTGGGCGTATTGCAGAACGCAGGCGCACTCGCTCATGGTAATGGTGGCCTGATCGGTCAGGCAGCCGTCATCCCACTGGCCGTTTCGGAAATTGGAGACATAGCGCATGTCGGTCTGGACGTAGCCAAATCCCAGATTGCCCCAGTCAATATTTTTTCTTTCCATTGTAAACACCTCTCGGAGATTTTTATTTTTCCAATTCTAGCACCCCAGGCGGCGCAAGTCAAGCGTTTGGTGCGGAAAAAAGTGCCTCACACAGGGACATTTGTCTTTTTCAGAGGAACGTACAAAAAGTGGCATATCCATCCCCGGTTTTCCTGCGAAAAACTCCAAAAGGGACTTGTATTCAATATGGTAAAGTGGTAAAGTATAGGAAAGCACCCCAGAAGAAAGGACTCCGTGTTATGGATATCGTTCGACATCCCGGTGAAGATCTGTTTTTCGAGGCCATTCTGTCCCTGCGGACGGTGGAGGACTGCCGCCTGTTTTTTGAGGACGTGGCCACCATCAAGGAATTGCAGGCCATGTCCCAGCGGTTCAGGGTCGCCTGCCTGCTGGACAGCGGCGAAAACTATATCGAAGTCTCGGAATCCACCGGTGCCAGCTCGGCTACCATCAGCCGGGTCAACCGGTGCCTCGTATATGGCGGCGGCTACCGGACGGCGCTGGACAGGCTCAAGGAAGCGGGAACCCTCCCGGAGAGCGGAGAAAAATGAAGCGGGGTGCAACCCCCTTGGCTCTCCCTTTGGGAGAGCTGTCACCGAAGGTGACTGAGAGGGCTTTTTCCCTGTTTTCCCTCTCCGTCTTCGCTTCGCTCAACCGCCTCTCCCAGAAAGAGACAAGGGGGCAGTTCAATCGCGCCCCTATGCCCAAAAGCCCCGCCGTTTTCGGGTGTATCCATGTCCATTTTTCCCAATTGACAACCACTCCTGCCCATGCTATAATTTAACAGATAAGTTCAGCGGCTCATCCCGCCCGTCTTGCCGCTTTTGGCAGGACGTTTTTTAGAAAGGAGATCAGCATGACGGATATGACGAAAGCCAAGGTTTACGCTGCTTCTTTGGGATCCGTATTTTCCGAAGGGGTTTGTTCCTCCCTTTCCGCCCCCGGTCTTTCCGGGTTCGATTCTTCTGAATATGTTATCTTTCCCGGCTTTTGTGACGTGCATGTGCATTTCAGAGAGCCGGGTTTTTCTTATAAGGAGACCATCGCCACAGGCAGCCGGGCAGCCGCCCGGGGCGGCTATACCGCGGTCTGCACCATGCCCAACCTGAACCCGGTGCCGGACAGCGTGGAGCATCTGGAGGTTCAGCGCCGCCTCATCGAGGAAACCGCCTGCATTCACGTCTACCCCTATGGCGCGATCACCGTCGGCGAACAGGGCGAAGCGCTATCCGACCTGGAGGGCATGGCGCCCGACGTGGTAGGTTTTTCCGACGACGGCCGGGGCGTGCAGAGCGATGACATGATGCGGCAGGCCATGCTTCGTGCAAAAGCCCTCGGGAAGCCCATTGTCGCCCACTGCGAGGTCAACTCGCTCTTGCGGGGCGGGTACATCCACGACGGTGATTATGCCAAAGCCCATGGCCATCGGGGCATCTGCTCCGAAAGCGAATGGGGGCAAATTGCCCGGGACTTGCAGCTGGTAAAAGAAACCGGCTGCGCCTACCACGTCTGCCACGTCTCCGCCAAGGAAAGCGTGGCGCTCATCCGCAAGGCCAAGGCCGAGGGACTGGACGTGACCTGCGAGACCGGCCCCCACTATCTGGTGATGGACGACAGCGACCTGCAGGAGGACGGCCGCTTCAAAATGAACCCGCCCCTGCGAGGAAAGGAAGACCGGGAGGCCCTGATTCATGGAATTCTGGACGGCACCATCGACATGATCGCCACCGACCACGCCCCCCACTCCGCCGAGGAAAAATCCCGCGGTCTGGAAAAAAGCGCCTTCGGCATCGTGGGCATTGAGACCGCTTTCCCGATTTTGTATACCTGTCTGGTAAAACCGGGCATTCTAAGCCTGAACAAACTATTGGAGCTTTTGTGCGTCAATCCCCGCAGACGCTTCGGTCTTCCTCTGGGGACAGACTACAGCATCTGGGACTTGAATGCCGCATACCCCATCGACCCGAAGGACTTTCTTTCCAAGGGCAGAGCCACGCCCTTCGCGGGCTGGCAGGTCAGCGGAAAGTGCATCGCCACCATCTGTGACGGAAAGCTGGTATACGCCGCTCCGGAAACCCATACCGCCAAATAACGAGAGGAGAAACACCATGGCAAAAAGAACTGACATCAAGAAAATTCTCATCATTGGCTCTGGCCCCATCGTCATCGGTCAGGCTGCTGAGTTTGACTACGCCGGGACGCAGGCCTGTCTTGCCCTGAAAGAAGAGGGCTACGAGGTGGTGCTGTGCAACTCCAACCCCGCCACCATCATGACCGACACCATCATCGCCGACAAGGTCTACATGGAGCCGCTGACGCTGGAATATATCGCCAAGATCATCCGCTACGAGCGTCCCGACGCCATCATCCCCGGCATCGGCGGTCAGACAGGTCTGAATCTGGCCATGCAGCTGGAAAAGAAGGGCATTTTGCGGGAATGCCGGGTCAGGCTGCTGGGCACCTCCAGCGAGTCCATCGAGCGTGCCGAGGATCGGGAGCTTTTCAAGGAGCTGTGCCAGTCCATCGGCGAGCCGGTCATCCCCTCCGAAATTTCCTATTCCCTGGAGGAGGCCAAGGAGGCCGCCAAGCGCATCGGCTACCCCGTGGTGCTTCGTCCCGCCTTTACTCTCGGCGGCACCGGCGGCGGCTTTGCTTACAATGAAGACGAGCTGGTGGAAATCGGTCTCAACGCCTTCGCCCTCTCCCCTGTCCATCAGGTTCTGGTGGAAAAGTCCGTCAAGGGCTACAAGGAGATCGAATTCGAGGTCATGCGGGATTCGGGTGACCACGCCATCACCATCTGCGGCATGGAGAACATCGACCCCGTGGGCGTCCACACCGGTGACAGCATGGTGGTCGCCCCCATCATGACCCTCAGCGACCACGACATGAAGATGCTCAACGACTCCGCCATCAAAATCATCCGGGCGCTGAAGGTGGAGGGCGGCTGCAACGTTCAGTTTGCTCTCGACCCCAATTCCTCCAGATACTATCTCATCGAGGTCAACCCCCGTGTCTCCCGTTCCTCCGCGCTGGCCTCCAAGGCCTCCGGCTACCCCATTGCCCGGGTCACCGCGAAAATCGCCGTGGGCATGGCGCTGGAGGACATCAAAATTGCCAACACCAACGCCGCCTTTGAGCCGAAGCTGGACTACGTCATCACCAAGCTGCCCCGGTTCCCCTTCGACAAGTTCACCTCCGCCATCAACATTCTGGGCACCCAGATGATGGCCACCGGCGAGGTCATGGGCATCGGCTCCAATCTGGAGGAATCCCTGCTCAAGGGCATCCGCTCTCTGGAGGTAGGCGCGAACCACATCTACCACCACAAATTCGACGACATGACCACGGAGGAGCTGCTGGACTATATCAGCGTATTCCGCTCCGACAACATTTTTGCCATCGCGGAAATCATCTACCGGGGCGTCACCGTGGAGCAGATTCATGAGATCACCGCCATTGACGTCTACTTCCTGAACGCCATCAAGCGCATCGTGGACATGGAGGAATACCTGAAGCTCCATGTGAAAGAGCCGGAAGCCCTTCTGGACGCAAAGAAGATGGGCTTCAGCGATAAATATGTAAGCCGGCTCTGGAAATGCTCCGAGACGGACGTGTCCGATTTCCGCAGAGAACACGGTATGTTCCCGGCCTTCCGTATGGTGGACACCTGCCACACCGGCGCGTATATCCCCTACTTCTACTCCTCCTACACCGGTGGGAACGTCTCCCGGCTGACGAGCAAAAAGAAGATCGTGGTACTGGGCGCAGGCCCCATCCGCATCGGTCAGGGCGTGGAATTCGACTACTCCACCGTCCACGCCGTCATGACCATCAAAAAGGCGGGCTACGAGGCCATCATCATCAACAATAACCCCGAGACCGTCTCCACCGACTACACCACCGCCGACAAGCTGTATTTTGAGCCTTTGACTCCCGAGGATGTCATGAACATCATCGACTTTGAAAAGCCCGACGGCGTGATCGCGTCTCTGGGCGGCCAGACCGCCATCAATCTGGCCCAGCCCCTCCATGACCGGGGCGTGAAGATCATCGGCACCGGCTGCGAGGCCATCGACAGAGCCGAAAACCGGGACGCCTTTGAAAAGCTCCTGAAAGAGCTGGACATCCCCCAGCCCAAGGGAAAGGCCGTCACCAAAATCGAGGACGGTCTCGCGGCGGCGAATGAGATCGGCTACCCCGTGCTGGTACGTCCCAGCTTCGTGCTGGGCGGCCGCGCCATGCAGATCGTGGCAAACGAGACCCAGCTGCGCCATTACCTGAAAAGCGCCGTGGAGATCGACGAGGACAAGCCCGTTCTGGTGGACAAATACATTCAGGGTCGGGAAGTGGAGATCGACGCTATCTGCGACGGGCGGGACGTGTTCGTCCCCGGCATTATGGAGCTGGTGGAGCGCACCGGCGTTCACTCCGGCGACTCCATCTCCGTCTACCCCTCCTTCTCCATCTCTGACAAGGTCAAGGGCATCATTCTGCAATACGCCAAAAAGCTGGGTCTGGGCATCGGCATTGTCGGCCTGTTCAATGTGCAGTTCATTGTGGATCCGGAGGACAACGTGTCCGTCATCGAGGTCAACCCCCGTTCCTCCCGCACGGTTCCCTTCCTGAGCAAGGCCACGGGCTACAGCCTTGCGGACATCGCCACCGACGTGATTCTGGGTCTGAGCCTGAAGGAGCAGGGCCTCTTCGACATCTACCCCGCCGAGAAGGAGCGCTGGTACGTCAAAGCGCCAGTGTTCTCCTTCAACAAGATCCGCGGTCTGGACGCCTATCTGACGCCCGAAATGAAGTCCACCGGCGAGGCCATCGGCTATGACCGCACCATGACCCGCGCCCTGTACAAGGCGCTGCAGGCCTCCGGCATGAAGCTGCAGAACTACGGCACCGTCCTTGCCACCATCGCCGACCGGGACAAGGAGGAAGCGCTGCCCCTGATCCGCCGGTTCTACCGTCTGGGCTTCAACATCGAGGCCACCGCCGGAACTGCCACATTCCTGAAGGAAAACGGCATCCGCACCCACGTTCTGGGCAAGATCAGCGACGGCAGCGACGAAATCCCCAACGCGCTGCGTCAGGGACACATTGCCTACGTCATCAACACCCGCGACCCCGGCTCCAGCGGCCGGGACGGCATAAAAATCCGCCGGATCGCCACGGAGCATAACGTGACGCTGTTTACCGCGCTGGACACCATCCGGGTTCTGCTGGATGTGCTGGAAGAAACCACTTTGACGATTTCCACCATCGACGCTTAACGAAAATCCATTTCTCGGAAGGAGCGACCATGAAACAGAGCATTTTCACGATTCTTTCCAATACCCCCCTGACGGATTGCGTCTACAAAATGGTGCTTTCTGGCGACACCTCCGCCATTACCGCCCCGGGGCAGTTTGTCAACATTCAAATCACCGGGAAGTTCCTCCGCCGTCCCATTTCCGTGTGCGACTATGACGGCAGCACCCTCACCATCGTCTACAAGGTGGTGGGCAAGGGTACGGAAATCCTCTCCCGGATGGTTCCCGGAGAGAAGCTGGACATCCTGACCGGTCTGGGCAACGGCTACGACCTCGCCCCAGCCGGGGACAGCCCCGTCCTCTTAGGCGGCGGTGTGGGCGTCCCGCCGCTGTACCACCTTGCCAAACGGCTGCTTGCCATGGGCAAACAGGTGATGGTGATTCTGGGCTTCAACACCCAATCGGAAGTGTTCTATGAAGCCGAATTTCGGGCGCTGGGCTGCCGGGTGATTGTCGCCACCGCCGACGGAAGCTATGGCGTCAAGGGCTTCGCCACCACGCCCCTGAACGATCTTAATTATTCCTATTTCTACACCTGCGGCCCGGAGCCGATGCTCAAGGCGGTGTATAAAGCCACCCGCACCTCCGGCCAGATGAGCTTCGAGGAACGGATGGGCTGCGGTTTCGGTGCCTGCATGGGCTGCTCCTGCAAGACCCTCACAGGATACAAGCGCATCTGCAAGGACGGCCCCGTCATGAAGAAGGAGGAGATTCTATGGGAAGCCTGAGCGTGAACCTCTGCGGCATCGAGCTGGACAACCCGGTCATCCCCGCCTCCGGCACCTTTGGCTACGGCTATGAGTTTGCCAAACTGTACGACATTAACTGCCTTGGCACCTTCTCCTTCAAGGGAACTACAAAAGAACCCCGGTTCGGAAACCCCACACCCCGCATTGCCGAGTGTACCGGCGGCATGATCAACGCCGTGGGGCTGCAAAATCCCGGCGTGGACAAAGTCATATCCGAAGAACTCCCGAAGCTGAAAGCCTGCTTCCGCAAGCCCGTCATGGCCAACGTCTCCGGCTTTTCCGTGGCGGATTACGCCTACACCTGCGAGCGGCTGGACAAAGAGGAACAGGTGGGCTGGCTGGAGGTCAACGTCAGCTGCCCCAATGTTCACGGCGGCGGCATGAGCTTCGGCACCTGCCCGGAAGCCGCCGCAGAGGTGACGGCAGCGGTGAAAAAGGTCACGAAAAAGCCTGTTATCGTCAAGCTCTCCCCCAACGTCACCGACATTGTGTCCATTGCCAAAGCCTGTGAGGATGCCGGTGCGGACGGCATCAGCCTGATTAACACTCTGCTTGGTATGCGCATTGATCTGCGCACCCGCAAGCCCATCATCGCCAACAAAATGGGCGGCTTTTCCGGCCCTGCCATCTTCCCGGTGGCGCTGCGCATGGTCTATCAGGTCGCGGGCGCAGTGAAAATCCCCGTGGTGGGCATGGGCGGCCTCAGCAGCGCCGAAGATGTGGTGGAAATGATGCTGGCAGGCGCTACCGCCGTAGAGGTAGGCGCGGCCAATCTCGTAAATCCCTACGCCTGCCGGGACATCATCCGGGAACTTCCCGCCGTCATGGAAAAATACAAAATTGAGAATCTGAAAGACATTATAGGAGGCGCGAAATAATGGGTAAGGACGTCATTGTTGCCTGCGATTTTTCATCCGCCGAGGCGACCTTCGCTTTTCTGGACAAATTCACCGGCCGCAAGCCCTTCGTGAAGATCGGCATGGAGCTGTTTTACGCCGAAGGCCCCTCCATCGTGCGGGAGATCCGGGCCCGAGGCCACAAGATCTTCCTGGATCTGAAGCTGCATGACATTCCCAACACCGTGAAAAAGGCCATGGCGGCATTGTCTGCGCTGGATGTGGACATCGTGAACCTCCACGCCGCCGGTACCGCCGCCATGATGACCGCCGCGCTGGAGGGTCTGACGCGCCCCGACGGTACTCGGCCGCTGCTCATCGCCGTGACCCAGCTCACCTCTACCGATCAGGAGCGCATGGAGCGGGAGCTGTGGATCGAAAAGCCGCTTGCCGAGGTGGTGATGCACTATGCCGAAAACGCCGCGCAGGCGGGTCTGGACGGCGTGGTGTGCTCTCCGCTGGAGGCGGGCGTTGTCCATGAGCGCTGCGGCAAGGACTTCCTCACCGTGACCCCCGGTGTGCGCTTTGCCGACGGGGACGCGGGCGACCAGAAACGGGTCACCACGCCGGCCAAGGCCAAAGAACTTGGCTCCGACTACATCGTGGTGGGCCGTCCCATCACGCAGGCGGAGGACCCCGCGGCCGCCTACCGCCGCTGCCGAGAGGAGTTCGTGGGCTGATGCGCTGGGATACAGTTCTCTTTGACATGGACGGAACGCTGACCGACTCGCAGGAGGGCATCGTAAAATCGGTGAGCTATGCGCTCGAGCGCCTTGGCCGCGAGCTGCCGCCGCGAGATACGCTGACTGCCTTCATCGGTCCGCCGCTCCACGAGAGCTTTTCGGCGATTTGCGGCATGGACGAGGCGGAGACGGAGCGGGCGGTCTGCGAATTTCGCGATTACTTCGCCCGCCGCGGCTGGGCGGAGAATGTGCCCTACGAGGGAATGGCGGAGTTTCTTGCCGCGCTGCACGCGGCGGGGCTGCGTCTGATCGTCGCCACCTCGAAGCCTGATAGCTTTGCACGCAAAATTTTAGAGCATTTTGCGCTGGAGCGTTATTTCGACCTCATCTGCGGCTCCCATCCGGAGGACAGGGCCAGCGCGGACAAGGCGAGCGTCGTGCGCACGGCGCTCACGCGCGCCGATGTGACGGGACACGCCGTCATGGTCGGCGACCGCCGCCACGACATATACGGGGCGCACGCCAACGGCCTTGAGGCCATCGGCGTTCTCTACGGCTACGGAAGTCGCGAGGAGCTGAGCGCCGCCGGGGCGGACTTTCTGGCCGCCGATCTCGACGAGCTGAAAACAGCATTGCTTCAACAATAAGAAATACAGGGAGGAAATGGATATGGACATCAGCAGCAAAATCGCACAGGGCCTGCTCTCCATCGGCGCGGTCTTTCTGCGCCCGCAGGAGCCATTCATTTGGGCGAGCGGCATCAAAAGCCCGATCTATTGCGATAACCGCCTCATTCTCACCGCTCCCGCCGTGCGCGATACGGTCGAGCGCGCCATCGCGGACACGGTGCGCCGCGAGTTCCCGCAGGCGGAGGTTTTGATGGGCACCGCCACGGCGGGCATCGCCCACGCCGCCATCGCCGCGCATCTGCTCGGCCTGCCCATGGGCTATGTGCGCTCGGGCAGCAAGGACCACGGCAGAAAAAATCAGATTGAGGGCAGGCTCGAGGCGGGGCAGAGGGTCGTCGTGATCGAGGACCTCATCTCCACCGGCGGCAGCGTGCTGGATACGGTCGCGGCGCTGCGCGAGGCAGGCGCCGAGGTGCTGGGCGTCGTGAGCATCTTCACCTACGGCATGAAAAAGGGCGTTGAGCGCATGGTCGAGGCGAAGGTCAAGAGCGTGAGCCTGACAAATCTGGATACCATCGCCCGCGTGGGCGCAGAGGAGCATTACATCACCGAGGCGGACGTTGCGCGGCTGCTGGCCTTCCGCGATGACCCCGCCGACGAAAGCTGGATCAAAAGAGGAGGAACAAACTGATATGAAAAGCCTGATCGATATTCTGGAGCTCTCCGAGCAGGAGATCATGGAGCTGGTGAATACCGCCTGCGACATCATCGACCACCCCGCCGAATACGCGCACAAGTGCGACGGCAGAATCCTCGCGACCCTCTTCTTCGAGCCCTCCACC
>ERZ1027089.906-NODE-906-length-12810-cov-4.875813_pt1 | contig 12810 bp, 12 predicted proteins | sample MGYA00519412_ERZ1027089 | MGnify/ENA primary metagenome ERZ1027089 (study PRJEB26926, sample SAMN06164433) | human gut metagenome | biome: ENVO:00009003; feature: ENVO:2100002; material: ENVO:00002003 | host: Homo sapiens | place: USA | collected 2012 ... | reverse complement strand
GTGGGCTCGGAGATGTGTATAAGAGACAGATATAGATTTTGATATAATAAAAAATAACCCTAAAATTTTTATGGGTTATTCAGATACAACCATTAACCACTTTATGATGTACAAAGCAGGAATAGTATCTTTTTACGGACCGTCAATCATGTGTGAATTCGGCGAGTATGTTAAAATGTTTGATTACACGCAAAAAGCAGTCAAAGATATACTTTTTGGTGAATGGGAACAATACCCGATTTTGTCGAGTGCCGAATGGACAGATGACTATATTCTTTGGCAGGAAAGCAACATAAACACCCCGCACAATATGAAAAAAGACACGCACGGATATGAAGTTATAAACGGAAACGGCATTGTTCAGGGTCACTTACTCGGCGGAGACATTGACGTTTTTATGATGGCAGTCGGAACTGAAATCTGGCCTGACCTTAAAAAATGGGACAATGCTATTCTTTTCATTGAAACAAGCGAGGATAAACCGTCACCGACTTTTGTAAAATGGACATTAAGAAATCTTGCGGCGCAAGGCATTCTAAATACTATCAATGGAATTATTGTAGGCAAACCGCAGGGTGAAGAATACTACGATGAATATAAAGAAGCAATTAAGCAGGTTGTTGCAAATGAAGAACACTTAAATAATTTGCCCATTTTTTATAATGTCAACTTTGGTCATTCAAAGCCTATAGGCATTATTCCTTATGGTATCAAAGCAGAATTGAACTGTAAAAACAAATCCATCATTTTATTAGAATGCCCGACAGTTCAGTAATTTTCACTAAACTAACCAATTCAGCCTCCCTTTTACAAGGGAGGCTTTTTACTAATGATATTAACCTTATATATTTTCTGCAATTGCTTTATTCACACGCTCACGCACGGATTCGAGCCAGCGTGGGTCGTGAGGGTAATCACTGAATGTCAGCGGCTTATCAAGTCCCTGTTCAACAATTGCAAGCGTTTTATCATAACCAATTTTGCTTTCAAGCAATTGGAGCGCTGTCATATCCTGAAAAGCATCGTAAAACACATGAAGTCTTGTTGAGTCAAGCGGCTGCCTGTCTTCACCGGGATAAACAACAAAACTGTCCCCTGCCTGAAATTTTCCGCCTGCATCTGCAACCTCAAACGGATTGATAAGTTTCTTTGAAAACTGAGTATAATAAAAATTGTACCCCCAGTGCAGAAAACCTTTCACTTTATACTTGTACATTTGAAGTCCGAGAACTCTGTTTCGCTCTGACGGCATTGAGAAAAACCTGTTTGAAACATAATTATTATCCTGTGCGCAGCAATAATAAGTCCAGAGTTCAGGCACTTCGCCGATAAACGGATTAATGTGATTATTTGCAGGAATCGGGTGTTTAATAATGCCCAGTTTATAAAACGCAGATGCAGAAAGTGCATCAACAATTTTAAAACCTTTAAAATTATCGGCAATAATTTTTGCCGCCTTTTTATACGGTATCAGCATACTGAGCGCAGGCTCGTCAGACACGTGAAACAAACACTTTTCACGTATACCTTTTTTGTCAATATAGGCTGTTATAGCCTTTGCAAACTGCCTGATAAACTCTTTATATTCTCTGCCTGACGCTTTCGTTTTCCAGCCGAAAATCTGCTCCTGCTTTCCGTTTTTCTCTGCAATAATTTTAGGTGCGTGGCGTGCGCCCCACTGGGTAAACAAGTGGCTCATTTCAAAATATTTTATACCGCACCCCGTGCACATTTCTAACCATTTATCCAATTTATCAAACGCAAAGGAATACTGATTTTTACCCGTAACTTTCACATCTACAAGTTGAACGGTCGGGCGTTCCTTACCCACCTTGGTATCAAGCGGAGGTGTAAACAGAGGTGTTAAAACGCAGTTCATACCGTATTCTACCGCACGACGAAGGAAATTTTCCACCGTCTGCCAGTATTCAGGCGAAAAAGCCTCAAAACCGTAATAACTCATAAGGCAATCGGTATGAAACCAGTTTGTGAAAATCAAATTTTGCTCAGGCAGTTTTGCATCAATAACATCAACTGAAATTTCGCACTGCTCATCACCTGACGAAACAGTAATTTTGTGCGTGCCTGACGGCAGATTATCATCATTAATCTGAACCCACACAGTATTAAGCCCGTCATATTCGGCAGTAAATTCAGCCAAGGCAAGCGGCAAAAGTAAATCGGGATAATAATCATTTTCACTCTTAACATAATAATCATCTGCATTTTTGCTGAACGTGTAACCGCCTTTAATCATTTTAACATATGAAAAATTCAGGCTGTTTTCTATATCGGACTGAACAGAAAACGAAATTTTTTCGCCCTTTTCTGCGCTGAAAACAATCTGAAAGTCTTTTTTCTCATTTTTAAGCATTGAAAAGCCTTTGCACTCGGCAATATTTTTACTGCCTGCAAATACTTTTTCAAGCGAAGATGCAATAAACATTTTTTTCATATAGATCACCTCTAAGTTCATATGTTATCATTTTAACAAAAATGCCGAAATTTGTAAAGCACGGCAGTAATTTTAATAAAAATAAATATAAACCCCTGCAAGCACTTGCCAATTTGCGCCGTTAGTGGTAAAATATTAAGGTTAAAAAACAAGGATATAAAATTTATTGAAGGTGACGAATTTGAGCGAGAGAAAAAATATAAAAAACATAGCAATCATTGCCCACGTTGACCACGGCAAAACCACACTTGTTGATGAAATGCTGCGCCAGAGCGGTACTTTCCGCACAAACGAAGTTGTTGACGAACGTGTTATGGACAGTAATGACCTTGAAAAAGAGCGAGGCATTACAATTTTATCAAAAAATACATCTATTCACTATAAAGACACAAAAATCAATATTGTTGACACACCCGGCCACGCCGATTTCGGCGGCGAAGTTGAGCGTATTTTAACAATGGTAGACGGCGTTCTGCTTTTGGTTGACGCTTTTGAGGGCTGTATGCCGCAGACAAGATTTGTTCTCAAAAAAGCACTCGGACTTCACAAAACACCGCTTGTTGTTATCAACAAAATTGACCGTGACGGCGCACGCCCTGCCGAGGTTATTGATGAAGTGCTTGACCTTTTCATTGAACTCGGCGCAGACGATGACCAGATTGATTTTCCTGTTATCTATGCATCTGCAAGAAACGGATATTCAAGCACCGAACCCGATGTCCGCGAGGGCGATATGCGCCCGCTGCTTGACGCTATTCTTGAAAATATCCCCTCCCCAACAGGCGATGAAAACGGACCTGCACAGATTTTGTTTTCCTCACTTGAATACGACGACTATGTAGGCAGAATCGGCGTAGGCAGAGTGGAACGAGGCGTTGTTAAAATCAACACGCCGTATGTTCTCTGCAAGCAAGATGAGAGCAGAGAAAACATTAGGATCACAAAACTTTATCAGTTTGAGGGGCTTAAAAGAGTGCCCTGCGACGAGGCAACCGTGGGTGATTTAATCTGCGTAGCAGGCATTCCCGACCTGAACATCGGCGAAACGGCGTGCGACCCCGAATGTGTTGAGCCGCTGCCATTTGTTAAAATAGACGAACCTACAATCAGTATGAATTTCATTGTAAATGATTCACCGTTTGCAGGCAAAGAGGGCAAATTTGTTACAAGCCGAAACATCCGCGAAAGACTGTTCAAAGAGGTTGAAACCAACGTTTCCATGCGTGTTGAGGAAACAGATTCTATGGACACTTTCAAGGTATCGGGACGCGGAGAACTTCACCTTTCAATCCTTATTGAAACAATGAGACGTGAAAATTATGAATTCCAGGTTTCACGCCCGCAGGTAATTCTCAAAAAAGACGAGCGGACAGGCAAAACGCTTGAACCGATTGAACTTGCCATTATCGAAGTGCCCGAGGAATATGTCGGTGCAGTTATGGAAAAACTCTGCTCACGCAAGGGCGAAATTGAAAATATGGACACACGTTCAACGGGTATGACACACCTTGAAATCAAAATTCCGTCAAGAGGACTTATCGGCTACAGAAGCGAGTTCCTTACAGACACAAACGGCAACGGCATTATGAACCAACTGTTCAGCGGTTATGAAGAATATAAGGGCGATATTGCGACGAGAACAAGAGGTTCAATCGTTGTTCACGAAACGGGCACAACGACAGGCTACGGCCTTTGGAATACGCAGGACAGAGGCAGACTTTTTGTAGGTCCGGGTGTTGATGTGTACGAGGGTATGATTGTCGGCGAATGTGCTAAAGATGAGGACATTGTATGCAACGTCTGCAAGAAAAAGCACGTTACAAACACACGTGCCAGCGGTTCTGACGAGGCGCTCAAACTTGTGCCGCCTACAACGCTTTCACTTGAACAGAGCATGGAATTCCTTGCCGATGATGAATTGCTTGAGGTTACACCGAAGTCAATCCGACTTCGCAAAACCATTCTTGACAAATCCCTCCGCCTCAAAGCCGAGAGCAGGAAGAAATAAAACATAATCTTAGGGAGGGTCTCTGTGCCCTCCCGTTTATTTAATACGGTGCGACCACACCCTATAATAAAACAATAGTTAAGGTGAGCCTATGAACAACTCCGCAGGACTTTATATTCACATACCGTTTTGCAAATCGAAATGCCCGTACTGTGATTTTTACAGTATGAGATACGAAGAAAGCGCTGCAAGAGATTATGCCGACAGGCTGAAAAAAGAATTTGAAAAATACCGCGGTGCTGAATTTGACACCGTTTATTTCGGCGGCGGCACACCGAGCATTCTGCCGCCTGAAATGATTGCCGATATTCTTGACAGTGCCGATAAAAATTTTAAAATCAGTGCTGACAGCGAGATAACGATTGAATGCAATCCGTCAAAAGACCTTGAAAATGACTTCAGAATTTATAAAAGTATCGGCATCAACCGAGTTTCAATCGGTATGCAGAGCGCCGTTAAAGAGGAGCGCCTTGCACTCGGCAGAATTGCAGGCAAAAAAGAGGTTGCAAAAGCCGTTTATGATGCTAAAAATGCAGGAATTTCAAACATCAGCCTTGATTTGATGATTGGCACACCGAAGCAGACAAAACAGGGCATTGACGAAACTCTGAAATTCGTTCAGGATATGGATATTACCCATATTTCAGCCTATATGCTGAAAATTGAGCAGGGCACGCCGTTTTACAAAATGCAGAACAAAATTGAATTTCCGAACGAAGATTTTGTCAGCGATATGTATTTGAAAATTGTTGATGAGCTGGATAAAATGGGGTTTCATCAATACGAAATCAGCAATTTTGCCAAAACAGGGTACGAAAGCAGGCATAACACGAAATACTGGAAACTTACACCGTATCTCGGTATCGGCGCAACGGCTTACTCACTTTGGAACGGCAAAAGATTTCATTATGATAAGGATTTTAATATCATTTTTGATGAAATCGGCAATACCGACGAAGAAAAAATAATGCTCGGTCTGCGCCTGAAAAGCGGCATAGACCCGAGCATCATAAACAGCGATTATCAAAAATATGTTGATATGGGATATATGGAAATCAAAAACGGCAAATTATCATTTACACCAAAAGGTTTTCTCGTTTCCAACACAATTTTAAGTGAGTTAATATAACAGGCGGATAATTTCCGCCTGTTTTTTGATTTTTATTATTGATAAGATTATTAATTATCCCAATTCGCAAACCATTTATAAATTTCCAAACAGTCAATTTCCGAAATATCATACGTTGGATCATTTAAGAATACTTCCAGCTCTGATTTTTCTCCGACAGACATTGCTCTTATTTGAGTCACGTCTATTGGAGCATGCCCTAGCCGACTATTATATTTATCATATACACTTACCTCAAAATCAGTTAAATCAAAATTATGACTGCCGGAATCTGTTGGTTCAGAGATTTTGGTAATACCTATATATAAATAAACCGAACCTATTTCATCTTCCTTTACATATGTATAATCTATACTCGCTTTCAAATTATCGCCTAAATCAAATTCCTCAATATTAGACTTTACTGGTATGTTATATTCCTTTAATTCTAATTCACTTGTTGAATAGTTACTACTATTATTAATATCCGAATTAGCAGAACAACCTGATAATAAAATTATCACTACAGCAAACAATACAATAACTTTTAAACTTTTATTCATAATATCCTCCAATTTAATTAAAGTATTTCTGTCCACTTTGAATAGCATTTGCAATTCAAAGTGTTTTTTCTTATTTTATCAACAAACCTACTATTTTGATTTTGACACAAACCATTACTATCATAAATATCAATTTTAGGTGTACCGTTTTTATCAAATACCGGTTTTCTGTCGCCTACCCAATATTCGCATGTCCCGCATATCATTCTATTTGTCTTACTTCTCATAAAATTCTCCTTTTTTATCATTTTTGCACCTACATAGGTGCAAAATCATATTACCATAAGTCTAAAATATTGTCAAGGACTTTTGTTCCTATATAAGTGCAAAAGCAGGTGGTAATATGAATATAAATTACGAAAAGAAATTCGGAAATAATATCAGAAAAATCCGTGAAAGCAGAAAAATAACACAAGAGCAGTTATCGGCTAAACTTCAGATTAACGGCTGTGATATAACAAGAAGTGCCGTTGCCAAAATCGAGGTTGGGCAACGGCACGTTTATCCTGATGAAATTAAATTGATTAAAGAAATACTGAATGTTTCATTTGATGAAATTTTTTACTGTGATTAAACTGTATTTCTCTGCTGCTTTTTGCGTTTCTGCCAACTGATAAAGCCGAAAAGGTCGTTGACAAGGAAAATTACGAAGCAGATTACCATTGGCACATACTGAATATTGGTGACTGATGCGAGCACCCAGAGAATTATGAGCACCACATCATTTGCCGAATAGGCAACGGCATAATACGGACTTCTGAACAGCATTAAATACGATGCCGAAAAACTTGTGGCGACCGACACTGTGCTGAAAAACAGATTGGCCGTGTTAAAACACCTTAATATAAAATAAAACACAAAGGTAGTAACCGCAGTCAAGACAATCATCAGAATGATTTTGCCTTTGGTGAGTTTTGCAATTTTAACTTCGCTTTCGCCCTTCTTATAAGGATTTTTCAGCCACGTAACAGCACTCATAAGTGCAATCGGAGCAGTCATTCCCACATATGTAATAAGTTCACCGAAATAACGGAATTTAAACGAAATTACACCGTAAAATATGCTGAACACAACTGTTAAAATCTGCCCGAGCACCTCGCCTTTTGCAACGAAAATCAATGCGGTTGCGCCGATAAGCGACGCCGTTAGCGTTAAATAATCCTTTTCATTTACAAGCAAAAACGAAACAGCAATCGTTATGACAGACAAAAACCAGATTGCAAATTCGGTTTTATTTAGTTTACTGCAAATTTTCATACGGCCTCCAAAAAGAAAAGCATTCATATACTTACCTTCAAAGACCTAACGGCAAGTATGTGAATGCTTATTTGCATTTTGCTACCCGGTGGCAGCGCCTTATTAAATTAACGGTATTATAAAATATACATAGTAAAAAGTCAACAGATTAGCGTTAAATTCTTGCTACGCCGTCCTTTTTGGCTGCTTCTGCAACTGCTGAAGCGACCGTGTCTTTAATTCTTTCATCAAATGCATACGGAAGAATGTAATCTTCATTAAGGTCTTTATCATCAACAAGTGATGCAATTGCATAAGCGGCGGCAATTTTCATATTCTCTGTAATAGCGCTTGCACGAACATCAAGAGCACCACGGAAAATGCCCGGGAATGCAACAACGTTGTTAATCTGATTCGGGAAGTCCGATCTGCCTGTGCCGACGATTTTAGCGCCTGCTGCCTTTGCCTCATCAGGCATAATTTCGGGAGTCGGATTTGCCATAGCAAGCAAAATCGGGTCTGCATTCATTGTTTTAATCATATCCTGCGTTAAAACGCCCGGTGCGGAAACGCCGATAAACACGTCTGTGCCAACAACTGCGTCTTTCAGACTGCCCTTCGTCATACCCCTGTTTGTAACCTTTGCGATAGCCTCTTTTGATGCGTTCAGATTTTCTCTGCCCTCGTAAATTGCGCCTGTTCTGTCGCAAAGAATAACATCTTTAAGACCGAGCGTCATAAGAAGCTTTGCGATAGCAATGCCTGCTGCGCCTGAGCCGTTGATAACAGCCTTACACTCGCCGAGCGGCTTGCCTGTAAGTTTTGTTGCATTGATAAGAGCGGCTGAAACAACAACGGCAGTGCCGTGCTGATCATCGTGGAAAATCGGAATATCACATCTCTGCTTTAACTTTTCTTCAATTTCAAAGCATCTCGGTGCAGAAATATCCTCAAGATTGATACCGCCGAATGAGCCGCTGATATTGTAAACTGTTTCAACAAATTCATCTACATTCTTTGTTCTTACGCAAAGCGGGAATGCATCAACATCGCCGAATTCCTTAAACAGAACACACTTGCCCTCCATAACAGGCATACCTGCCTCAGGTCCGATATCGCCGAGACCGAGCACGGCTGTACCGTCTGTGATAACGGCAACCATATTCCAGCGGCGTGTTAATTCCCAGCTTTTATTGTAATCTTTCTGAATTTCAAGGCAGGGCTCTGCAACGCCCGGGGTGTAAGCAAGCGAAAGAGCGTCTTTATCATTTACCTTTGCTCTTGCCACAACTTCAACTTTGCCTTTCCACTGCCCATGAAGTTTTAATGATTCTTTACGATAGTCCATAATTATTCTCCTGTTTGTTTGTTATATTTTTCGTGCGGATAATATCCGCTCCTACGATTTTTAATTATTACGGCGGGGTGAGGGCTCCCCGCCCTACGGGGTTGTTTTTATACGGGCGGATAATATCCGCCCCTACGATAGCGTTATTGCAAATATGTAGGGGTCGACGTCATCGACGACCCGTTTAAAATTATCTTTCAATATGTGCTTTGATATCCTTTTCGGGATACGGGGTGTAATTATCCTCCCAAGGGAAGGTATAATCAAGTCCGAGTTCATCACGAACTGCGCAGATTTCGCTCTGAACAGACTCATTAATCGGCACACCGCTTGCCTTACGGCTCTGCCAGATATCATATTCCTTTTCGCCTGCCGTATAAATTCTATCTGCACCCGGCTCTTTCTTAGATGCACGGATTGAACGGAGAATTTCGCCTGCCTTGCTTCTTACAAGTTCCTCGCCGAGGAAATGATTTGTATCAATCGCAATGAAGAAATGGCCGAGATGATACGGTCTGATATTGCCGTTTTCGTCCTTACCGTCAAGGTCTTTGCCGTAACTGCCGTCCTGAAGAACTGCCGACAGCAGTTCAATAATCATAGCGTAACCATAGCCCTTATATCCGCCGAGAGCCTCGCCGATACCGCCGAGCGTGGTAAGTGCGGCCTCGCCCGAACGAATCTTTTTAAGTGCCACGCCTGAATCACCCTCTACAGGCTGACCATCAAGACCGATTACAGTACCCGGATGAACATCTTCACCGATTCTTGCGTAATACTCAATTTTACCGTTCTGTGTAATTGAAGTTGCACAGTCGATAACAAAATCAAACTTCTCATCACTCGGAATGCCGACTGTAAGCGGATTTGTGCCGAACATACCCTCAACACCAAAGGTAGGTGCAACCGACGGGCGTGCATTTGTGCCTGTAAAGCAGATACAGCCCTGCTCTGTTGCCTGTGTTGCATAATATCCTGCAATGCCGTAGTGGCAGGAATTACGAACGGCAACCATACCGAGACCGTATTTCTTTGCCTTGTCAATAGCCATCTGCATAGCCTTGTAGCCAATAACCTGACCCATACCGTTGTGACCGTCAACAACTGCAGTAGTTTCTGTTTCCTTAACAATTTCAAAATTTGTTACGGGATTCTGAATTCCTGCCTTGATTCTGTCAAGATAAATCGGCTTGAATCTGTTGCAGCCGTGGCTTTCAATACCGCGCTTATCCGACTCAAGCAGAACATCCGTGCAGATTTCGGCATCCTCTCTCGGAATGCCATAGCCGACAAATGCATCCGTAACAAAATCTGTAATTAACCCCCAGGGGCATATTACTTTTCCCATAGTTTTGTCCTCCATAAAAATATTTACATTTTAAGTCCCCCTTGTCAAAGGGGAATGTCACACCGTGACAGGGGGATTATATTAATTAAATCCCTCCACCGCCGGCGGCGGTCCCCCTCCCTTTAACAAGGGAGGCATAATAGGCATTTTATCTTTCCCAGTTTCTTGAACGTTCAACGGCACGCTTCCAGTTTGAATACATTTCGTTGCGCTTACCCTCTTCCATAGACGGCACAAAAATCCTGTCTACCTGCCTGTTTTCCTCGATTTCAGCCATATCCTTCCACACGCCTGTTGCAAGACCTGCAAGATAAGCCGCGCCGAGAGCAGTTGCCTCACGATTTACGGGGCGGTTTACTTTAACGCCCGTCATATTTGCCTGAATCTGCATCATAATATCTGAAATTGACGCACCGCCGTCAACTCTTAAATCCTTAAGCAGAATTCCGCTGTCATTCATCATAGCCTCAAGCAAATCTGTCATCTGAAATGTAATGCTTTCAAGCACTGCACGGCAGATATGCTTTTTATTAACGCCTCTTGTTAAGCCAACCATACAGCCTCTTGCATACATATCCCAGTACGGAGCACCGAGACCCGTAAACGCAGGCACAAAATAAAGCCCGTTTGAATCATCTACCTGCTCGGCAAGTTCATCACATTCTGCTGCATCTTTAATAAGTTCAAGTTCATCACGAAGCCATTTAATAACAGAGCCTGCGTTAAACGCCGAGCCCTCTAAATCATATGTAATCTTACCGTCAACGCCCCATGCGATACCTGTAAGAAGATTTGATTTTGAATTAATACGCTTATCACCTGTGTTCATAAGCAGGAAACAGCCTGTGCCGTATGTGTTTTTTGCCTGACCCTCGTCAAAACAGCCCTGACCGAAAAGTGCACCCGGCTGGTCGCCGATAGCGCCTGCAATCGGAATGCCTGCAATTTCCTCCATACCCGGGAATTTGTGGCACTTGCCGTAAATACAACTTGACGGCTTAACCTCGGGCAGCATACACATAGGAATGCCAAGTTTTTCACAAAGATACGGATCCCACTGAAGTTTATCAATATCAAAAAGCATTGTTCGGCAGGCATTACTGTAATCTGTAACGTGAACCTCGCCGCAGGTTAAATTCCATATCAGCCAAGTATCAACCGTGCCGAAAAGAAGTTCGCCTTTTTCCGCTCTTTCCCTTGCACCTTCAACATTATCAAGAATCCACTTAATTTTGGTTGCAGAGAAATAAGCGTCTATCAAAAGACCTGTGGTCTCTTTAACATAGTCGCCGAGACCCTCTGCCTTTAATTCTTCGCAGTATTCGGCAGTACGCCTGCACTGCCACACAATAGCATTATAAATCGGCTTGCCCGTTTCTTTATCCCAAACGATTGTGGTTTCACGCTGATTTGTAATACCGATTCCCGCAATATCCTTAGCATCAACCTTCCCCTGTCTTAAAACATTAAGGATTGCCTGCATCTCGGAAAACAGAATTTCATTCGGGTCGTGCTCAACCCAGCCGTTCTGCGGATAATACTGTTCAAATTCAGTTTGTGCTTTTGAAACAATTTCGCCCTTTTTGTTAAAAATAATTACTCGTGAACTTGTAGTTCCCTGATCCAAGGCCATTACATATTTTTCTGACATAAAAAGTTCCTCCGATTTTTACCCCAAGGCAATGAATAGTAATCCTAACCTGCCCAAAATTAAAAGAGTAAGTATAATACTTACTCTTTCTATTCTAATATTTTTACATTAATATGTCAATTGCCAAAATAATAACAATGTGAATTTTTTATTAAGTTTTCATTCAATATTGTTTCGGTTATATACGGCTTTCAATATAGTCCACTATATCTGCAACAGTTTTTATATTCTCAATAACCTCATCCGGTACTTCAATTCCGAATTCATCTTCAACGCTCATTACAATATCAATGGAATCAAGGCTGTCTGCACCGAGATCATCAACAAGTTCACTGTCCATTGTAATATTGTTTTTGTTTTCAATATCAAGCTGTTCTGCTAAAATATCAACAATTTTTTCAAATACCATAATAATACACTCCTAAACAACTGAAAATGCAAAAGGCAGACAAATCAACCGTCTTTCTCTTGCGTATCTTTCTATATTATGCTATCATATTATAAAATTTATTTTAAGTTGTCAATATGATGAGGTAAAAAAATGAAAACTTTTGCACTTATAGGCTATCCGCTTGGACACTCTATGTCACCTGTAATACATAAAGAATTGATGAAAACCGCAGGAATTGAGGGCAGTTACGAATTAATTGAAATTGCGCCCGAAAATCTTGCAGACAAATTTGAAGAATTAAAAAAGTTTGACGGCTTCAACGTAACCATTCCGCATAAAATCAGCATTATTCCTTTTCTGGACAAGGTAAATGAACGCGCCGAGTTATTCGGTGCAGTAAACACCGTTAAAGTCGGCAAAGAAATCACGGGATATAATACAGACTGTTTCGGATTTTTAAGAGCGCTTGAAATGGCAGATATTAAACTTGAAGGAAGCACACTTGTATGCGGTGCAGGCGGCGTAGCAAGAATGTTTGCATTTGAATGTGCGCTGGCAGACTGCAACTTAACTATCGCCGTAAGAGATGATGACCTTGCGGCAGGCAATAAAATTAAAAATGAAATCAAAGAAAAACTCGGCAAAAATGCCGAAGTAATAAAGTTAAGCGAAGTTTCAGACGGCTATGACCTTATTATAAAC